>Ga0209541_10007755_pt1 | contig 17936 bp, 17 predicted proteins | sample RifCSPlowO2_01_FD_184027 | JGI IMG/M metagenome (GOLD analysis project Ga0209541, IMG submission 184027) | Groundwater microbial communities from Rifle, Colorado - Rifle CSP2_plank lowO2_0.1 (SPAdes) (version 2) | ecosystem: Environmental > Aquatic > Deep subsurface > Groundwater | place... | reverse complement strand
CGCCGGCCCCCTCTCTTTTCCATGAATTAAAATGAAAAACAAAAATATAAATTTAAATAATTATTTCTTCAGCCGTAGTCTTCTAGGGCTGATATTTGCGCTGTAAAAATTTAAAAATAAATTACAACCCAAAAATGAGCCTTCGAGAGGGCTCATTTTTGTTCTTTGACAACTGAATAGAAGGCTTCATACACTCCGATGCTGAACGTTTCGTCAACCCATATGATCTACCCAACACCGAAAGCGAGGTAGTAAATATAAAAAATGATTAATGCATCAAAAATTTTTAAAAATTTACTTTGCTAAAATCTACTACGGGGTGCTATAATATTTTTACTGTGAAAGATAGAATATATATTAAAGATTTAAAAGAACATGTCGGTAAGGAAGTCACTATCGCCGGATGGGTAAATGTCAGGCGAAACCAAGGAAAAATGGTATTTTTCGATATGCGGGATATGACTGGTAGAGTGCAATGTGTGGCTTTGCCGAGCCATGCAGATATGATAGAGCAAACGAAAGAAATTCGACTCGAATGGGTCTTGAAAATCAGAGGCCTCGTGAATAAGCGCCCGGATAAAAATATAAACGCAGAAATGGTAAACGGCGATATTGAATTAGAAATCTTAAAAATAGAAATATTATCGGAAGCTGCTCCGCTTCCTTTCGATATGTCGCTAGATGGATATAATTTAGAATTGACTGCCGAACTTGACAACCGATCATTGATTTTAAGACAGCAGAAAGTTCAAGCGATTTTTAAAGTTCAAGAAACGATAATAGACTCCTTCAGGGAGTTTATGAAGAAAAATATGTTTTTTGAATTTCAGGCGCCGGTAATTACTCCGGCGACTGCGGAGGGCGGGGCAGAGGTATTTCAGGTGAACTATTTTGATAAAAAGGCGTATCTCACGCAGTCTCCGCAACTTTATAAACAAATCGTGGTGTCTGCATTTGAAAGGTGTTTTTCGGTAAATAAAATATTCCGAGCTGAGCCATCTTCGACGACCAGACACCTTACCGAAATAGTTTCTCTTGACGCAGAAATGAGTTTTATAGATTCTTGGACCGACGTTCGGGACATGGCAGAAGAAACAGTTAGGTTTATATTAAAACAAGTGGAGAAAAAAAATGGAGAACATTTGAAGCTTTTAAACGCTACTGTTCCAGTGATGCTCTCAAAAACTCCAACCCTAACATTACGAGAAGTTCAGCAGAAAATTTTCGAGAGGTTCGACCGTGATGTAAGAGGAGATAAAGATACTAATCCGCAGGATGAGCGAGAAATTTGCGAAATTATAAAAGAAGAAACCGGTTCTGACTTCGTGTTCGTTTATGGTTACCCCACTCGCAAAAAGCCTTTCTATGTTTATCCTAACGCGGAAGAACCAGAATACAATGAGGGAATGGATTTATTGTGCCGGGGAATAGAATGGCTCTCGGGCGGCAGAAGAATTAATGATTATAATCAATTAATGAAACATGTAGAAATTTGGAAAATGGATCCGGAAAAAATTAAAATGTTTATGGAAGCATTTAAATACGGAGTTCCACCCGAAGGCGGTTTTGCCCTTGGCGCTGAACGCATGACCATGCAGTTATTGGGACTCAAAAATATCCGCGAGGCCGCAATGTTTCCGCGCGACATGAATAGAATTGACGAAAGACTCGGAAATGAAGGATACTAGGCAATGAATTACATAATTTCTGGAAAGGTGATACGAGGCGACGGCTACGGCAAAAAAATCGGCTTCCCGACGGTAAATTTAGAAACTGCTATGAAAGAATTTCCACCGGAAGGAATATATTCTGGTGTTGTAATGTTAAATAATCTAGAATACCGCGTCGGAATTGTAGTGGGACCAGGAAAAAAAATAGAAGCACATTTAATGGGGTATAATGGAGACGCTTATGGTAAACAAGTTAGTCTTCAAATAAATAAATTTTTAAGAGAATATAAAAAGTTTGATACTGAAGAAGAATTAAAAGAGCAAATTAAAAAAGATTTAAAACAATGCTAAAAGATTATTCAGGGCCATTATTTATCATAACTGCCGCATTTCTTTGGGCCTTTGACGGGCTTATCCGCCAGCACTTATATTCACTTCCACCCATAACTATAATATTCTTCGAGCACTTGATCGGACTCATAATTTTGTCTCCATTCATTTTAAAATATGTTTTAGAAACCAAACTTGAGAAGCGTGAGTGGTGGCTCGTTATTCTTGTCGCTATTTTGAGCGGGCTTTTTGGCACACTTTGGTTCACAACAGCGCTTGGTAAAGTACAGTACATCACTATATCAGTGGTATTTCTTTTACAAAAGTTACAGCCAATCTTCGCTATCACCACAGCTGGAATTTTCCTAAAAGAACAGATGGATAAGCGTTATATTAAGTGGGCAATTATCGCTATTGTTTCGGCTTATTTTGTGACATTTAAAGATGGATATGTGAACTGGGCTACCGGTAGTGGCACTGTAGTTGCCGCTTTATATGCCTTGGGCGCAGCATTTGCTTGGGGCTCTTCCACTACATTTTCTAAAATGCTTTTAGGGAAAGTGGACTTCAAAGTTAGCACTTTTTACAGATTTTTAATTACACTCATTGTCGCCCTGCCTGTTTTATCCTTATTTGGTAAAACAAATAACGTTTTAGCTATACCAAACGCTTCACAATTTGGTTTTTTAACACTTATTGCTTTATCTACCGGCATGGTGGCACTTTTGATTTACTATAGGGGATTAGCTAAGACTTCAGTACATATCTCCACTATTCTTGAACTTACATTTCCTTTTATTGCAATAATACTTGATATGATAGTAAACAAAACCATGCTTTCATTGTCACAATGGGTAGCTGCTTTTGTGCTTGTGTTTAGTATTTATAAAATCGCTAAATTGCGAGAACTCGTTGAAATATAACTTTTCGCAGGGGTTTCGAGGCTGACGAACCGAGAACTTCAGGATTTTTTAAGCTTCAAAAAATCCGTACCGAAGAAAAGTTTATATTTCAAGAGTTTTTGCTATAATTGCTAGATGGATTTATTAAATAAAAAATGTATACCATGTGAAGGAAGGGGAGTTAAACCCTTTGATAAAATGCAAGCGGAAGATTATTTGACTCAAATTTCCGGCTGGACGCTAGAATGGGAACAAAACCCCGAAGTAGAGCAAGCTCACTACGGGGCAAGAATTTCTAAAGAATATAAATTCAAAGATTTTATCGGGGCGGTAAATTTTATTAACCTAGTGGCTGATATTGCTGAAGAAGAAGGTCATCATCCGGATATAGAGATACATTACAATAAAGTGAAACTAATACTCTGGACTCACGCCATCGGTGGACTCTCTGAAAACGACTTCATCCTCGCCGCTAAAATCGACGCGCATAATAAATTTTAAATTTTATCTTCAAACATTTTAACCTCTATCTATTTTTTCCCATCTACTTTAGTTAAGTAAAGTGGAGAAGAGATATTAAAAGAATTCAAATAAAAATAGTGAAGGGGCAAGTCGTTTTTCCAAACGAGCACTGCCCCTATCATCTTCGGCCAATTCGATTGCCATGAACATCATGGTCAGAGCTGTAAGTCACCCCCGGTTCAGGGGTTGATTCAGGACGTCGAAAAATTCCAGCCCACTGCTCGCCAGAGGCCAAGCGACGCACACAGAACTCTTTTTCTTCTGCTGTGAGTTCTCGCTCGCTATTCACTTCTGCCTCTTTCCTGAACACCCAAATCCTAACCCTATCTTTCAGAGCCTTTTTACAGCCAGCTACGTTCTGTTCGCCGATTAGGGCAAGCAGGCCATCGAGCTGTACTGCTGAGCGGATTTTCATCTTTTCTCTTTTTGAAAGAACTGTAAGTTTCGCAAACGCAAAACCCCTTCCTCAAGTAGACAACTGAGGAAGGGGTTATTTTCAAAAATTAATTAAATAAAAAATTAGCTCAAATGCAACCCTTTCCTAAGTTGGGAAGAGTTGTGATGGTTTGATATGCGAGAAAGGATGAGGCGATATCCGCCGAGCGAACCCTTGAGCCATTTTGATATTCGTGCAATTGTCGTAGATGACAATCCGGTACTTTCAATAATCGCATTGTATTGTACATCACGTGAGAGTAGGGAAGCGGCTTCAAGCCTATTTGCGAATTCCTGTATCTCTCCTGCGGTCATTAAATCACGCAGAAAACGCTTGGCTTCATCGGCATTTTTAATCGCCAAAATACCTGCAACTAATTGCTTATTTCCTCTTGTATTCCAATCCACATTTTTACTATCTTTCATAATACTGTCCACTTTAGCAAACTAAAGTGGGTTAGTCAAGCATGCCCCGTACTAAATCTGTGGATAAACTTTACTATACTAAAGTAGATAGGTAAAAGATTTTGGTATGGGGTAAAGTGGCTAAAAGAGGTGTGGATAACTTTAACTTATATCGTTTGTGCAAGATTAATTTAATGTATTATAATGTATATATTATGATTGGAGGAACACCGACACAAAGAGGGCCAGAAAGTCCAGCCAGTAAAAAGGCCCAGGCCATTGTATATATTAGACAAAGACTCGAACAAGAGAGGGCCAGGTTAGAAATCCTGGCTGCCCAAGCAAATTACTATAAAACTCACGAATCACAACCAGGGTCTACATACGAAAAAGACCAAAAAGATTATTTTACTTCTCCTGAAGTACTCGAAGAACTACGTCATTTGCAAGATTTTGTTGATCGCCTAGAAAGTGATATTACATTAATTGAAGGTGGTAATCAGCAAGCAACTGATAGATATTTAGAAGAATTACAAAAATTACCAACTAAGTAATTTTTATTTAAGAAACTTTTTTATCGTTTTCTCATCTCGTTTGAGCCAAGCGATATTTCCCTCTAGGCGTTCGAGGACTTGTTCGATGGCACGTTTGGCACCGGGGGCTTCGTGAGTTTTGAAAAAGGTTTTAAAAGATGTTAAGTGTTTTTGCTCGGCGCTACCGCTTATAGCTTTCACCAGTCGGCTTAAGGTATGCCCGCCGTCGCCGTAACGCGATACTAATGCCCTCCAATTCTCTTTGATAAATTGTAGCCACATGTCACGTCCAACTGGGTTTGTCCCCACTCCCAATATGATGCCAACAGTATCTTGCATACGCACATCTTTTGACATGGCAAACTTTGAAATAAGTTTCAGAATTTTGGGATTAGAGAAGTCTCCCAGAGCGCTGCCAATTCTATTTTTTTCTTCATGAAGTGTTTCATCTTTGTAACGTTTAATAAAAGCGTTATATTCTTTCATTCCGCCATAACTGGCAACTATTCCATAAATTGCCGAACGAATGTCAGGTGATATATATTTACTATTTTGTATATCTTGAAAATATTTTTTTGCTCGAGTGATAATCTTTTTATTTCCGGCTCGCCCTGCGCGAGAAATTGCAAGCGAGCGAAGCAGGGTATTTGTGTGAATTTCCCCCGTTTTTTTATTCCAACCTAGACGTCTCGCTAAGAGAGAAAACACATTGAGAATAAATTTATTTAATTTTTGTTTCGAGGAAGTCTTGGCAATTAACTGTTCAAGTCGTCCAATACTACTTGCAATTTCCACCCATACAGTATAATTATCTTCTTTCTTATAAGCAGATAGAAATTCTAGGGCATTAGTTGTCGGTACTATGCCTGCTTCGGCCAGGGCAAATAAATCGCGAATAATGCCGAGTCGATCGCGAGCGGATAAAATTTTATTCTGTACGGGAGTATATAGTTTATTTAAAAGTTCTTTGGAGTAAGCAGTCCGATAAAACCCAGTCTCGCCGATATTTATTTTCATCCAAGAATGTTGGCTCCCGATAGATATCGGGGTTTGCCATACAGTTTTATCTTTTGTCTTTATTTTTGAAAGAGGATTGGCAAAAAACCTTTCCTGCTTTAAGTATAATTTATTTTCTGTGATATCTGCTTTAATCACCGGATAGCCGGGTTTTAAAGTCCAGTTATGCATCATTTTCGTAACCGGTTTTTTAGAAACTTTCTCAAAAGCTTGCCAGAGGTGAATAGTTTCGGTGTTTTTATAACTATGTTTTTTAAGATAATAACGCAAGCCATCTCTGAAATTTTTCTCTCCAATATAATCTGCCAGCATTCGTATGACAGAAGCCCCTTTTGAATATGATACTTCGTCGAAAATTTCTCCTATCTCGTCGGGATGGTGAACTTCTATCTCTATAGGATGCGTATGATGAAGCGCATCGAGTCGTAAAGCAACACCTAAATCATTAGTGGCAAATTGAGTCCAAATATCCCATTTCGGGAAAAGCTTATCTACTGCCAAATATTCTATATATGAAGCAAAGCCTTCGTTTAGCCATAAATGTGTCCACCATTCCATCGTCACCAAATTGCCGAACCACTGGTGCGCCAATTCGTGCGCTATGACTAAAGCTACCCATTGCTTATTAGAGGCAGAAGAATTTTTTTCGTCCATCAAAAGCGCAACTTCGCGAAACGTAATAGCCCCCCAATTTTCCATCGCCATTGATGTAAGATCTGGAATCGCAATCATGTCTAGGGTATTTAAGGGATACGGAATATCGAAATATTTTTCATAAAACTCAAGTACTCGAACCGTCACATCAAGCGCAAACTTCGCCTGATGTTTTTTACCGGGTATTGTATAAACCCGCACGATTACGCCACGACGCGATTTTTTTTCTATATATTCAAAATCACCAACAATAAATGCCAGAAGATAAGTGGACATTTGGGGTGTTGGAGAGAATTTTATTATTTCTAAACCGGCATCGTGCTCAGCTACAGAGATTGGCAATGTGTTGGAAATAGCAGTTTTGCCTTTGGGCACTACAAGCGATACGCAAAACACAGCCTTTTGCGCCGGTTCGTCGAAACAGGGGAAGGCCCTACGCGCATCTGTGGCCTCAAATTGCGTCGTGGCTATGTGGTGAACTTTATCGCCAACATTATAGCGACTGCGATAAAATCCACGCATTTTATCGTTTAATATTCCTTTAAACACAAGCGTAAGCCTATTTTTACCTTTTGGTATAAATTGAGGAAAAACAAAGGTTGCAGTTTCTCTTTTTTTATCGTAGGAAATATTTTTAGCGAATATTTTATTTTCACCAATTAATATTTCCGCAGTTTCAATGTCTAATTCTTTTGCGTGCAGAGTTAGCACCTTGGTCGGTCTAGAAAGAGAAAGAGTTATAGCTTCAACACCTTCAAAAGTAAAATTCTGCAAGTCCGGTTGCAGGGTAATATCGTATTCTTTAGGAATCACATCTTTAGTAAGCCTAACGCTTCTATTTTTCATAAAGAAATGTTAGCATATAATAGTGGAAACGGAAACATATCAAATAAAAACAGGCTCTTTTGAGGGGCCATTTGGGCTCCTTCTTAGTTTGGTGGAAGAACGCAAACTCTTCATAAACGAAATATCCCTCGCGCAAGTCACAGAAGATTATCTCAAATATATAAGTACCTTGAATAAAAAAAATCACATCGAGATTTCAAGTTTTATAGTCGTGGCGGCTACTTTGATTTTAATTAAGTCAAAATCTTTAATTCCAAGCTTAAATCTTACTGATGAAGAAAAAAGCGATATACATAATCTGGAAGAAAGACTGCGGTTGTATGAACTTTTTACTAAACTTTCTGGTAATTTAAAAAGTAAATTCGGCAAGAAAATAATTTTTGCCCCGCTTGAAAGGAAGTCTGACTTTCTGATTTTCTTGCCCGATGAGCAAATCACCAGAGAATTAATGATGGTAATAATACAAGATGTGTTGGGTAGAATACCAAAGAAGACATTTCTCCCGGAAGTCGAAGTGAAGAAGGTCATAAGCATAGAAGAAATGATAGACAGGCTTACCGAGAGAATAAAAAATTCACTGCACATAAATTTCAAGGAATTCGCCATGCCTACCGGCCGGCAGGTAGGCGATGCAAAAAATCGCGAAGAAAAAATTTTTGTAATAGTGAGTTTTCTCGCCATGCTGGAACTTATAAGAAATGGTATGTTGGACGCCGTGCAAAATAGTTATAATGAAGATATTATAATTAGCAAAAGTGTATGAACTTAGAATCAAAGATAGAAGCAATACTTTTTTTTAAGGGGGAACCGATATCGCGAGAGAAGTTGGCAAGCATTTTAAAAGTCTCTAAAGAAGAAATAAGGGATGCGTTAGAGAGCCTAAGAATCAATTTAGAAAATAGGGGAATAGTGCTACAAGAAAATGGCACTGAAATTATGCTGGGTACGCATCCTGAAATGTCTGCTATAGTAGAAAATCTACAAAAAGAAGAATTGAATAAAGAGCTCTCAAAAGCGAGTTTGGAAACTCTTTCTATCATTCTTTATAAAAATGGCGCGAATAGGGCGGAGATTGATTATATCAGGGGGGTAAATTCTAGTTTCACTTTAAGATCCTTATCTGTCCGCGGGCTGATAGAAAAGAGCATAGACGAGAAAGATGCTAGGAGGTACATCTATAAACCAAGTTTTGATTTGTTATCATTTATGGGGGTAAAATCTGTAGAGGAATTACCCGAATACAATGAAACAAAAAGTTCAATCGAAATCTCGGCGCAAAACTTAATGGATTTGTCTTCAAATGAAAACGGAAGCTCAAACTAAAGTATGTCAAAATTGTCCCGATTTCTAAAATTTAAGAAATCGAGGATCCACGATTCTGATTAATCAGAATCGGGACAAAAAAGATATGGAATATAAATCACAAAATGCTACTTGTCAGAACTGCAAAAAAGATTTCACAATAGAACCTGACGATTTCGGATTTTATGAGCGTATTAAAGTTCCGCCACCGACATTTTGCCCGGACTGTAGGAGGCAGAGACGCTGGGCTTGGAGAAATAATATGTCGCTCTACTCTCGTAAATGCGATTTATGCGCAAAATCTGTCGTTTCGCTTTATTCTCCTGATTCGGGACTCACTATTTATTGCAACAAATGCTGGTGGAGCGATAAATGGGACCCTTTTAAATATGGTCAAAATTATAATTTTTCTCGTCCCTTTTTTGAACAATTTAAAGAACTCACGTTAAAAGTTCCACATATGGCATTAATAAACGACGATAGCATTGCTAGTGTAAATTGTGAGTACACAAACGATTTTGCTTTTGGAAAAAATTGTTATATAGTTTTTGTTGCCTGGTATATTGAAAATGTAATGTATAGTTTTCACATACTCTCGGGAAGAGACATGATGGATTGCATGACTATTAGATCAGAAAGTAATTGGATATATGAATGCATACTCTGCAGTAAATCGTATCAGCTTAAATACTCACGAGTGTGTTTGGCCTGTATAGATTCTCAATTTCTTTACGATTGCCGAGATTGTCAGGATTGTTTTATGTGTACCGGACTTCGTGGTAAAAGATATAATTTTAAAAATAGACAATATGAAAAAGAAGAATATGAGGATATATTAAGTAACTACAAACTTGATACTTTTTCCGGCGTAGAAAGGGCGCAAAAAGAATTTGACGATTTTGTTCTAAGATATCCAAGACGACATGTCCAAATCTTTCAAAGTTTAAATTGTGTCGGTGATGTCATTTCCATGTCTAAAAATCTTAAGTATTGTTTTGTGGCAAAAAATTCCGAAAATAGCAGATATTGTGATTTTATAGTAGATGCGAAAGACTGTTACGATATGGCGACGGGTGGAAAATTAAGTGAGTGCTACGAAAATATAACATGCGATCAATCAAATCGTAATTTATTCGGAATTTTTTCTTGGAAAAGCCAAGATGTAGAATATACCCAACATTGCCATTCTTCAAAATCACTTTTAGGGTGCGTGGGTCTCAGAAGTAAAAAATATTGTATTTTTAATAAGCAATACGGAAAAGAAGAATATGAAATCCTTAAGGAAAAAATAATCACTCAAATGAAAGAATTACCATTTAAAGATTCAAATGGTTGTGTATATAGATATGGAGAATTTTACCCTGCGGAGTTATCATATTTTAAATACAACGAAACGGTTGCAAACGAACATAATCCACTCACAAAAGAAGAAGCTTTAAACAGGGGATATAGCTGGCAAGATAATCTTCAACGAACAATTGGGAAAGAAACATTGTTATCGAAAAATATTCCAGAGTCAATTAATGATGTGAAAGATAATATTCTAGAAGAAGTATTGGTGTGTATTGATTGCGGAAGAAATTACAAAATCGTGCAGAACGAACTTAATTTCTACAAGAAAATGCAAATTCCGATTTCGCGCAGATGTTTTTACTGCCGACATGCTAATAGATTGCGAAAAACAAATCCATTCAAACTCTGGCACAGGCAATGCATGTGCGATAAAAAGAATCATTCTCATGGGGAAGGGAAATGTAAAGAAGAGTTTGAGACAAGCTACGCTCCGGAAAGACCGGAAATAGTATATTGTGAAAAATGCTATCAAAAAGAGGTATATTGAGGTTGGAAAAATGGATAAAAAATGGTAAAATCCAGTAGTAGATTTTGGCGAAGCGCAGAGCGCATTTTAATAAATATCGCCAAAACTCACTACTGGATAAAAATAAGTCTTATATATGCTAGGAAGAAACCGGGTACAAATAATCAAATACGCCCCGCCACCGCCAGAATTGCCGGTCTTCGGGAAGGTTAAACCCGAAGATGTTTCTTTGATTGGACGAACTAATTATGTCGCGGCCCTGGAAGAGAAAAAATTTATTTTTGGCATTAAGCGCATAGACAGACGAAAACATTTGTATATAGTGGGAAAGTCCGGTGTTGGTAAATCAAAACTTCTTGAACTTTTAATCCGCCAGGATGTTAGTTACAACCATGGTTTATGTTTCATTGACCCGCACGGAGATGTGATAGAGGCAGTGCTTGATTATATACCGAAAGAACGCATAGAAGACGTGTGCATCATTGACCCTTCGGATATCAATTTTCCGTCTTCCTTTAATCCATTGGCAAATGTGGACCCGTTATTTAAATTTCAACTTACTCAAGGCTTGATAGAAGTATTGCAGAAGCAATTCGGGGCAAACTGGACGCCCAGACTAGAGCACGTTTTTCGCTTTACCTGTTTGGCTTTGCTTGATTATCCGCACGCAACAATGCGCGGGATGATTTCAATGTTAACCGACAGAAATTACAGGCAGAAAGTAGTGGAATACATTACCGATGACATGGTGAAAAGATTCTTCGCTATTGAATTCGCCGATTGGTCGGAGAAATTTGATACCGACGCCATCATTCCGCTGGTAAATAAGCTCGGGCAATTTCTCTCCGACCCGTTACTGCGAAACATCTTTGGCCAAAAGCAAAATAAAATAGACATCAGCGAACTGATGGATCAAGAGAAAATAATCCTTATCAATCTTTCCAAGGGCCGCATCGGGGAAGAAAATTCATCTTTTTTCGGTTCAATGTTTTTGACTAAAATAAAACAGGCGGGAATGGAACGAGCCAGCATACCCGAGAGTGAACGTAAAGATTTTTACTTATATATCGACGAGTTTCATAATATTGTCACCCAGACTTTTGAAAATATTTTATCGGAAGCCCGTAAATACGCTCTCAACCTTACTATCGCTCACCAATATATCGGTCAACTTATTCCTCAGGTTCAACATGCGGTACTCGGAAATACGGGAAGTCTGATTTGTTTCCGGGTGGGTGGAGAAGATGCCGTAAAATTAAAACCGGAATTCGCGCCTATTTTCGATGTTAAAGACATGATTAATCTCGCAGTCATGGAATTTTATGTCAAAATGACGATTGACGGCGAATCTTATGACCCATTTTCCGCCGAAACGTTAAAAGTTTTACCTCCGACTCATCCTTCATACAGAAAGGAAATTACTGAAGCTTCCCATAGGAAATATTCCATTCCAAAAGATGCCGCGCAAAAACTTATTGAAGAAGAAGAAGCCACTATTATTAGAAGCGCTGAAGAAAAGGCGATTATTGAGGGAAGAGCAAAAAGAAAAGCCAAAGAAAGGGGAGAGACAGTGGAAAATATTGAAAATAATGGTGATGAAGAAAATAAAATTGAGAAAAAAAGTTCACAAGAAGCTGAACCTATGATATAATCTATAAAATAGGCTCTAGGAAACTAGGTATTAGGCATTAGTAAATCAAAACTAGCGCCTAGTGCCTAAAGCCTAATGCCTAATCAAAATATGAATAAAGACTACTACAATATTTTAGGAGTAAACAAAAGCGCCTCAAAAGATGAAATAAAAAGGGCTTTTTATAAGTTGGCGCACAAATATCATCCTGATAAAAAGGGAGGCAATGAAACGAAGTTTAAAGAAGTGAATGAAGCTTATCAAGTGCTTTCGGATGATTCCAAGCGTTTGAAATACGATCAGTTTGGTTCCGGTTTTGAACAAGCAGGCGGGTACAGTAGGGGTCAGGGCTTTGGGGGTTTTGATTTCAGTAATTTTTCTCAAGGCTTTCAAAACGGCAATGCGGATTTTGATTTTGGCAACCTGAACGACATTTTCAGCGATTTCTTTACGGGAGGGATGGGTGGAGGCAGGGCGCAAAGCCGCCGAGGCAGGGATATTTCTACTGAAATTCAAATTTCTTTTTATGATTCCATATTCGGCGTTAATAGGAAAATTTTAATAACCAAGACTTCCAATTGTCCTACCTGCCATGGTTCTGGCGCAAAAATTGGAACCAAGATGGAAACCTGCAAGCATTGCAATGGTCAGGGTAAAATCCGCGAAACCAGAAGATCATTCTTGGGCAATATTTCCAGTACAAAAGTTTGTGAAACATGCTTTGGCGCGGGAGAAGTCCCGAGAGAAGTTTGTGAGAAGTGTAAGGGCAAGGGGGTATTCCGCCGTGAAGAGGAAATTTCGATTGCCATTCCGGTCGGGATACGAGACGGAGAAATGGTTCGTATGTCTGGCATGGGCGAAGCAGTTACTAGGGGCACAGCGGGTGATTTATATATAAAAATAAATGTAACTCCGCATCACATATTTAAGCGCGATGGACATAATTTAGTAATGAATTTGAATTTAAAGCTCTCTGACGCATTACTTGGCACCAAATACCCGATAGAAACTCTTGATGGAAAAATTGAAGTTATTATTCCAGAAAGCGTTGCTATAAATGAAATTCTTCGCGTGCGGGGCAAGGGCGTGCCAATATCCAAAAACAAGCGCGGAGACCTCTTGATTAAATTAAATATCAAACTGCCAAGCAAACTCTCCCGCAAATCCCGCGAGATCATAGAAGAACTTAAAAAAGAGGGAATATAAAAAACACTCCTTATTATATCGCAAAAATTATTTCAGCTTTTTCCTAAATTTGCCCGTAATAATGTTATAGACTAGTTGGGCGGCGCCGTATTCGGTAAGTACCGAATCGCGCATGGGAGATACTTCAACGATGTCTGCCCCGATTAATTCTTTTGTATTTATAGCTCTTTTGATCAGATCTATTCCGTAATACCAGGATAACCCGCCCTGCACAGGCGTACCGGTACCAGGCATATAAGCAGGGTCAAAGCCATCAACATCAATAGTTAAATAAATCTTCTTTGTTTTAATTGATTTTAATATTTTCTCAACTGGAATTATATTTTTATTCCATTCAAAAACCGTGATCGTTTTCTTATTCTTCTGCCAATATTTATATTCGTATTTGGAGTATGTTCTGACGCCTACCTGTACAATGGGGAAGCCAAACTCGTGAATTCTGCGAATTGCGCACGAATGCGCGTATTTGTCTTTCTTCTCGCTGTAATCCCCATTGTTGTCGCGGAGATCTTGATGAGCATCTATTTGAAGCACTGTTATGTTTTTCGGATTTTCTTTTTTAGAAATTGCTTCCAGAGCTCCAATTGATACAGTATGTTCGCCGCCCAGTATTAATATTAATTTTTTGCTGTTAAATAATTTCTGATATTCGGAGTTTATTTTTTTAACTGCTTTTTCGGGGATAAGTTTTTTAAGACCAAGCACTTCTTTATGGACGGTTTGTAGTATTTTCGCCGGCTCACAATGCAATTCAACATTAAAAAGTTCCAGATTATTATTAAGGCAATGAAGTATTTTCTGGGGGGCTTTTGCGGTGCCTCCCATAAAAGAAACACCTCCCTCATAGGGAGCGCTCAATATCACAACATCGGCTTTTTTCATATCTTTTATGTTTACAACTTTGTCTATCATAAATACATGTTATCATTTTTTACTTTTGATGCAAATAATCGCTAAAAATACTTTTTCTTGATATTATGAAAGAATTGTGCAAATTCAAAGTTATTTATCGATAATATTTGCTGTCATCATTGTAGGCTTTTTGATTTTAGATTTGGGTTATTTCAATCGTAAAGCTCATAAGATTTCAGGCACTTCGGCTTTTTTTCAAACATTATTTTGGATTACTTTATCTTTGAGCTTCGCCAGAGTGATTTTTATATTTATGAACAAGATTATGGCTCTGGAATTCTTAAGTGCCTACGTGACGGAATTAACGCTTTCTGTTGATAATTTATTCGTTTTTTTACTTATCTTTAACTTTTTCAAGTTAGAAGAAAAATACCATCATCGGGTATTGTTTTGGGGGATCTTGGGAGTAATTGTATTCCGTGCTATTTTCATTCTATCGGGAGCTTATTTAGTTGAAAAATTCCATTTTATACTTATTATCTTTGGTGCAATACTACTTTATACTGGTTTTCAGTTATTGTTTGAAAAAAAAGAAAAACATATAAATTTTAATGAAAATAAAATATTCAAATTAGCAAAAAAATTCTTACCACTCTCTCCTAGTGAGCATGAGGGTAAATTTTTCATAAAGAAGAACGGCAAAACTTATGCGACTCTATTATTTATGATTTTATTAATTGTAGAGGGAACTGATATTGTTTTTGCGGTTGATTCTATTCCAGCTGCTTTCGCCATAACTCAAAATCCTTTTATTTTATTTACTTCAAATATTTTTGCTGTGATGGGACTCCGTTCTTTATTTTTCTTGATTGAATCAGTAATACATAAATTTCATCACTTACAAAGAGGCTTGTCTTTCGTTCTTATTTTTATCGGTGCTAAAATACTTGTAGGCGTTGTTGGTATTTATGTCTCATCAATTACTTCTTTCGTTGTTATTATGACAATCTTAGCGATGTCTTTAATATTGTCCGTACTGTTTCCAAAAAAAATTTAGGTTCGAGAAAATTTTGGACCAGATGAGGTGTCTTCTGTGTTGTATCCCTCTTTGGCAATCTGTTCACGAATTCTATCGCTTTGTTCCCAATCTTTCTTATTGCGTGCCTCTTCACGCCTTTGTCCTAATTCTATAATTTTTGCTGGTATATTTTCTTTCTTTAAATCGGCGAAGCCTAACCCAAACACTTTATCAAAATCTAAAATGGTGGCTTTTTTGTCGGCATTTGAAATACTCTCGTCTTTAACCAAATCCCAGAGAATAGAAAGGGCCCGTGGGGTGTCTAAATCGTCTCCTAGGTATTCTTTGAACTTTTGCTGGTATTTATTATCTATTTGACCAATGTCCTCTCCAAGCTCAATATAGAGCCTATAAAGACGTTTTAGGGCTATTTCTGAGCCCTCTAAGGCCTCCCATACAAAGTTCATCCTGGTACGATAATGCCCCATTAATAGCCAAAAACGATAGGCTAGGGGGTTAATTCCTTTATTTATTACATCTCGCAGAGTGTAGAAATTTTTGAAGGTCTTTGCCATTTTTTTTTGATCCACAAGAATCCATTCGTTGTGCATCCAGTATTTTACAAAGTGTTTGCCGGTAGAGCCTTCAGATTGCGCTATCTCGTTTTCGTGATGGGGAAATATGTTATCGACTCCGCCAGTATGTATATCTAATTCCTCACCTAGGTTTTTCATAGACATAGCCGAACACTCAATATGCCAGCCTGGACGGCCTTTACCTAAATCAGTTTCCCAAAATACATTACCATCCTTGGAATCCCAAGCCTTCCATAGGGCAAAGTCTTGAACATTGTCTTTGTCGTATTCATCTGTTTTTACCCTGCCGGCAGCGTTTTCTTTTTGATTTTCTATCACAAGATGTGAGAGTTTACCATAATCTTTGAATTTTTTAATGTCAAAATAAATGCTTCTATCTTCACTTTTGTAAGCAAGTTTTTTATCTAAAAGTTTTTGTATTATATCAACCATTTCTGCTATATAGTCGGTGGCTTTCGTAAATTTAGTGGGACTCAAAATATTTAAGGCTTTTATGTCTTTATAAAATTCTTCGGTATAAAATTCAGTAAACTCTTTTAGCGTCTTATTTTCTTTTTGTGAGTCACGAATAGTCTTGTCGTCAATATCAGTCAAATTCATTATATGCTTAACTTTATAACCACTGTATAGAAGTATTCGCTTTAATGTATCAGCAAAAATGTAAGCCCGATAGTTGCCAATATGGGGATAGTCATATACTGTTGGTCCGCAAGTATACATCCGGATTTCGTCCGAATGTATCGGCACAAAGTCTTCTTTCTGTCGAGAGAGGGTATTGTAAAATTTAAGCGACGACATTTTATTAAAATTAGACGACACCGTTTTGTCTAAATTCATTTCTATAAATTGAAATAAGGGTGTAGAGCAAGCTAATAGAAAGCGGTCCCATAAGAATGCCTACCGGTCCCAAGAATGAAATTCCACCGAGTACTGAAAATAAAATTAAAAGCGGAGGTATACTTATATTTTTCCCAACAATAAGTGGACTTAAAACATTGTCAATCATCCCCACTACAATAACTGACCAGATCAAAAGTCCAAGTGCTAAAGTAGTGTTTCCCACAATAAAAAGAAAGATAATTGCGGGAATAGATACCAATGCAGTTCCGAAAGTTGGAATTAAAGATAAAACAGCGGCAACCACACCCCAAAGTGCAGGATTGGGAATATTAAAAAGCCAAAGTCCGAATCCCATAAGTATTCCTTGAATAAGAGCTATAAAAAGATAGCCCTTCATCACGGCATTTACAGAAAGAGCCAGTCTGGAAATTATTTTTTCGTCATCTTTATCAGAAAGAGGGGACAGGACAATAGCGGCTTTTCTCCACTTTACACCATCTTTTAAAAAGTAAAAAATAATTAAGAGCATCAGAACAAATGAGAAGAATGCAGAAACAACTGTGCTAAATACACTTGCCACATTGCTTGATATATAAGAAACAAAGCTCGTTGCTTTTTCATTCATATCAAAAGTTATGCCCCGAGGTAATACTTTATTGACCGCACGATCAATTGAATTTAAAAATGTGCCAGCGCCTCTTTCTTGCACAACCGTACGAAAAACATTTTCACTTTGATTGAAAACCATTGCACCTATACCAAGAAGGGGACCACAAAATGCTACCGTGAACAAAAGTACAGTAAAAAAAGAAGAAAGCCAGCTAGGTAATTTCTTGTTATTAAACCAAGTATATAGGGGATAAAGTATTATAGAAAAAGAAACTCCCAAGATAAGTATTATCCAAAAGGGGCGAAAAATTAAGAAAGTAAAAATCAGAGTCGTAAATAAGAGCCCAAAGAAAAAATATCGTTCAATAATTTTTGTCTGTTGCATACCCTTTATTGTAGCATTTTTGATATTTTAGGCAAAATGAAATCCCGGACAGGCGATTCTCATCTCCTATACGGGATCGTGGGCCAGTGCGATATTGCACCAGCCCGATGCATTGCGGGACTAATCCGTTGCCGCGAGAGTTGCAATGGAAGCTACTGAAGCCCGAAGCTGCTCCAGGAGCTCTTCGTTGAAACCCCCATTATCTTTCGGGGAGATGTCAAAGACGATGGTGTGAAGATTGCGACCGTTGTCACACTGCGTGCTGGTCACGATCGTCTCGTGACAATAGCCATTCAGGAGGTTCTCAATGGCACGACAAAGCCTTTGAAATTCCTCCCAAGTAAGACCCGATGCTTTAATGGCGT
>Ga0209541_10007754_pt1 | contig 17939 bp, 15 predicted proteins | sample RifCSPlowO2_01_FD_184027 | JGI IMG/M metagenome (GOLD analysis project Ga0209541, IMG submission 184027) | Groundwater microbial communities from Rifle, Colorado - Rifle CSP2_plank lowO2_0.1 (SPAdes) (version 2) | ecosystem: Environmental > Aquatic > Deep subsurface > Groundwater | place... | reverse complement strand
TTTTTATCTTCGTAGCAAATTGCATAAATTCATCTCAATTTGGCTTATATATTTCAGGCCCTGTTTCCCGGAGGCGATTCTCTGAAGTTCCTCCAGTGAACCTTCGCCTTGAAAGTCTCAACACCCGATATATAGCCAAATTATCAATTAATCTCAGCAATTTGCTGCTCGAAAAAAAAGAAAGATCTGCGAAATAATAGGGGCCGTGGGATTATAAAATTTTTAAAAATATAAAAAATTACGTCTAGTATAAAGATGGAAAAATGTATATTTTGTAAAATTATTAAGGGAGAAAGTCCTTGTCATAGGATTTGGGAAGATGATAAACACCTTGCTTTTTTGTCTATTTTTCCCAACACCGAAGGATTTTCTGTCGTAATTACTAAAAATCATTACCCAAGTTATGTCTTTGATTTGTCTGACAATATTCTGTGTAATTTAATGGTTGCTTCTAAAAAAGTTGCAAAGTTGTTAGATTCAAAATTAGATGATGTCGGCAGAACAGGCATGATTTTAGAAGGTTTTGGAATTAATCATGCTCATGCTAAATTATTTCCAATGCATGGAACTAAAATGGAAGAATGGGAATCACTAAAATCAAATGTTGACAAGTATTTTGAGAAATATGAGGGATATATTTCTTCGCATGATTATAAAAGGGCAGATGATATGGAATTGTCAAAGTTGGCAGAAAAAATTAGAAAATAATTACGCAGCCTTGCCTATTTCAAATCCTTTGAGCGACTTTACTACAAATTCAAGATAATTTAGATATTTTCTTATTAAATATGAACATTGGGGTGTAGGTTTTACGAAGGGAGTCGATTTTTATAAAAGAAAATGATAAATTATCGAGGGATTTGTTAAAAAAGCGTACTGGATGAGAAATGGGGAGGGCGAGAGTAAGCAATTTAAAATGGCAAACCTATACCAACACAAAGATTCTAATATTCGGAAGACATGGTCGCTGTTGACCGGATTTTTTCTATTCATCATGGCTTTTGGGTGGGTTATTTCTTATGTCTGGCAGGCGCCTGAGATTTTGTATTTTGCTATTTTTTTGAGTATTGGGATGAACCTCATTGCTTATTGGAAATCGGATTCGATTGCCTTAGCAATGTCTCGTGCTCGGTCTATTCCACGCAAGGGTAATGAATATGTTTATAGGATGATCGAGAATTTATCTATTACCGCCGGTTTACCTGTGCCAAGAATATATTTAATTGATTCTCCTCAGATAAACGCCTTTGCTACCGGCCGGAATCCTCAGCATGCCGCTGTGGCTATAACTACTGGCGCAATACAGAAACTCCAGAATGAAGAGCTTGAAGGTGTTCTGGCTCACGAGCTTTCCCATATCGGCAATCGGGATATTCTTATTTCAACTGTTGTTGTGGTTATGGCCGGCCTAATATCGATTTTGTCTGATATTATTTTGCGGGCGACTTTTCATGGTTCGTTCGGCGGAGGAGATCGTGACAATCGCGGCGGGGGAGGTATAGTTTTGTTAATTGGCCTCTTTGCCGCCATTCTTGCTCCTATTGCCGCGACTATCATTCAACTTGCCGTGTCTCGCAAAAGGGAATTTCTTGCTGACGCTTCGGGTGCTTTGCTGACTCGCTATCCAGACGGACTTGCTAGAGCGCTTGAGAAAATTGGTCAGGACCAAGTACCGGCTCGATTTGCTCATAATGCTACGGCCCATCTTTTTATTTCGAGCCCATTTAAGGGAAAGGAAGCTATTAGCTGGTTCGCAAAATTGTTTTCTACTCACCCACCGTTGGAAGAAAGAATTAAAATTCTCCGTGGCATGAGGGTTTGATTTATTTCTAATTAGTGATATAGTATTTTATATGTTTGTTCAGGCCGGGAGGTCAGATGGAGAGTTATCTCTCTTTTTCTTCTCTGGCATTAGTTCTTTCAATTTTGGTCAATATATACGCTTTTCATAGGTTGGTTTTGCTCCCATATTTTGCCGAGGTTTTCTATTCTAATGGAAGTGATCTGGAAGAATTAATTGTCAGTCGACGTGATAAAAGATTAGAGTACCTTTTGGACGAGGTCATTAAAAAAGCCGAAGAAAAAGGGTTTAAGATTAAACGGCCAAGAGTTCGTATTCTTAAACGTGGCCTGGGATTACTGGTTGTTAGTGAAATTCCGGCTCGTGCCTGCGCATCGGGCTACTTCAATAGGATTTTGTTTGATGGAAAGTGGTTCAGAGTTAACAGTAACGATGTTCGCAGATCTATTATGGCTCATGAGCTGGGGCATATAGTCGATCATCAAACAAACAGGATAGGCCATCCGTTATTTGAAAAGATTAGACATGTAGATCAGGAGTTATTTGCTGATGCATTTGCCGCCTTTCTTTATTCGAAACAAGATGTGATTGAGATTAGAGAACCTTGGTATCTTGCTGCCCACTTTAATAAAGAAAAATTTATGAAACTCGATCTAAATATTGAACCAGAATGTATCGGGATGAGATCCGATTGATATTTGTCTGATTGTAAATACCGTCTAATGGCGGTATTATTTCTTTGCATGAAGATACTTATTGCGACTCTTCAATTATTTCGTGCGTGGCTCGGTATTCGAAGAATCTGTGGCGGAGATGGAGCATTACCAAGATTAATACCAGTAAGCCTATTACGCTTACATAAAGATTTCTTTTTGCAAAGATATCTTTTGCTAAATAGAACCAGGGAAGCCATGCTATATTAGAAAGTATTGTCCCTATTACAAAGTTTTTGTATTTCACCTTGAGGAGTCCTGAACCGTAACAGATAGCTTCAAAAATTATTCCACCAAATAGACATAAAACAAAAATAGCCTCGATCTCACGATCTGATTTAATTTTTATCCTGCGGATTTTCCGGATTGTGTCTTCATCAAAGATTTTATCCATGAACACAAATCCCCATCGCGCACCGATGTAAAATGCAACTGATGATCCTAGGTAATTTCCAATAAAGTCGGCAAGGTAGGCACTAAACCATCCCAAAAACGGGATAGAACCAATAGTCAAAATTGCACCGGGAATAGGAGGCCATACAATACCGAAAACTTTGATTACAACTAAAATCGAAAAAAGCAGGAAAGAATTCTGATGTGACCACGAAAGCATCAATGAATAATATGATGAGCTAGCAAACCAAAAATAAGCCAACAGGGTGATCACGAATGCCGCGGCTATAGTAATTATATGAGAATATTTCCTAATCCATATACCGATTTTTTGATGAGGCACTTTGTTATTTTTATTTAACTATCTTTTTAAAATTATCGATGGTTATCACGACCTTAATATATCTGAAAAATTGAAAAAATACCATATTTCCTATAGTATACTAGAGATCTCTTCACGGAGGGTTCGCCTAATGGTATGGCACTTGCTTGGAAAGCAAGCGGGAGCAATCCCTTACAGGTTCAAGTCCTGTACCCTCCGCCACCTTTCGCTAAAGCTTCAGGTGGCTTTCAGCCGGCTGAATGAGGGCGAAAGGTGTCACCCGAAAGTTTACTGAAGGGTGGCAAAAATAAATAATACATGTATTACGTCTACTTACTTAAACTAAACAGCGTCGATATCTATACTGGCTCAACACCCAATCTCGAAGAAAGATTAGCAGAACACGAAAAGGGTTATGTAAAGTCGAAGCAAAACTTACGGCCATTAAAACTAATTTGGTATGGTGCTTTCCCAGATAGATTGAGCGCAAGAAGATTCAAGAATTATCTAAAAACTGGATCTGGTCAAGCATTTAGGAATAAGCGTTTAGTAAAATAAAGACAAAAGCGAAGTCCCGCACCGAGCTCTGCTCTGGTGCGTGGGAAATTTTTTCATAATGACATTTTATAAACTTTTATATAACCACCTGCTCCCGACACTTTTTAGAATGCAGGACCACACAGATTGGTTTATTTGGGTCCCCATACTCAGCGATGTAGTCAGAATTAAGGAAAGAGCTATTGATTATCTTAAACTTCAAAGAGGTAATAATGTTTTGGTATATAATGTCGGTGCTGGATATGAACTTGATTTTATTGTAGATAAAGTTGGTAAAGAAGGCTCCGTTGTAGGAGTTGATTTCTCTGAAGGGATGCTGAAAATAGCTAGAGAAAAAATCCAGAAAAATAACTGGACTAACGTAAAATTGGTGCTTGCTGATGTGAGAGAATATAATCCGCTTAATGATACTGGTCATACATTTGATGCTGCTTTGAGCAATTTTGGATACTTGGATGAAAGAGTTTTGCATAATCTTATAAATGCAATTAAGACAGGTGGGACTATTGCAATTTCTGGACCGCAGCCACTAAAAGGTCTAAAGAAATTATTTTATCCAGTAACATTTGTTCCAGAAATGGCTTTTGGTCTAACCTGGAAGACTCTCCATAAATTCCCAGCGCACGTCGATATTTTTAAAAAGGAATTAGCAGATGTCTATATCGATGATAAAACTTTTGCAAAATATTTCGTTGCAGTTTCGGGAATAAAGAAATAAATCTTGCTAGAATTTGCCGCCCCTCCTACGCCAAGGCTTCGTAGGGCAAAGCAAAGCCAGTGAATTTTTCAATAAAAAAAGCACAAAACAGATTGTGAAAAAGCAAACCAACAATTCGAATCTGCTCAAACGTTGTCCATGGCCGACAGCAGATGATCCGCTATATATTGCCTATCACGATAAAGAGTGGGGAGTTCCAGTTCGAGACGATAAGAAGTTGTATGAATTTTTGGTACTCGAAGTATTTCAGGCAGGCCTTTCATGGCGAACCGTTCTGCATAAGCGGCAAAATTTCAAAAAATCATTTGCGGAATTCGACCCTCGAAAAGTCGCCACATTTACAAGGCGTGATGTGAATAGACTGTTGAATGATGCCGGAATTATCCGAAATAAGCTCAAGATAGAGGCGGCAATCAATAACGCAAAAAAATTTTTGGAAGTGCAAAAAGAGTTTGAAAGTTTTTCCAACTATCAGTGGCAATTTACAGAAGGCAAGCCGATTGTACATAAGATCAAGATTCTTGAAGATTATCCGCTAAAAATCAAGGAAGCTGAAATTATGACTGTGGACATGAAAAAGAGAGGATTTAAATTTCTGGGCTCAACGGTTCTCTATGCGCATATGCAAGCGGTAGGCATGGTAAATGACCACACCACGGATTGTTTCCGATATAAACAACTTATATAATGACGAACTTAAAAAACATTATAAGCGCTAGCCAGTTCAGAAATAAAAAAAGATTGAAAGAAATCTTTCACTTGGCTGATAAGATTCGAAGTTCTAATTCCGATAGATTAATTAAAGTTTTGAAAAATAAGATAATGGCGGCTCTTTTTTATGAACCGAGCACTAGAACTCGATTTTCCTTTGAATCAGCGATGCTCAGGCTTGGAGGGGATGTTATTTCAACTGAGAGCGCGGGCCTTTTCTCTTCAGCCATAAAAGGGGAAACGTTAGAAGATACTATTAAGGTAGTTGGAAGCTACGTTGATGTCATTATTCTGCGACATAGTCAAGTTGGATCTGCTCAAAAAGCGTCAGAAGTTTCGTCGGTTCCGATAATTAATGCAGGTGATGGTTCCGGGGAACATCCGACCCAAGCGATATTGGATGTCTATACTATCTGGAAAGAGTTAGGCCGAGTGGACAACTTGAGAGTTGCTATGGTGGGCGATTTATTATACGGCCGGACTGTACACTCTCTGATTCATCTCTTGTCTGTATTTAAGAATCTGGAGCTATTTCTCATTTCTCCAAAAGAACTTTCTTTGCCTAATGAGTACAGATCATTTCTCAAGAAGTATAAAATAAAATTTTATGAACATGAAGACTTGAAAGACGTGCTTGGAAAGGTGGACATTTTTTACATTACCCGGATTCAGAAAGAAAGATTTAGTTCCGAGATGGCTTATGAAAAAGTTAAAAACTTATTTATCATTGATAGGAAACTGACGGAACAGATGAGAAAAGATGCTGTTATTATGCACCCATTGCCGAGGGTAAACGAGATTAATTCTGAAGTCGATTCAGATAGAAGGGCGGCTTACTTCAGGCAGGCTAGTAACGGCTTGTATGTAAGGATGGCATTGCTGGTTATGCTATTGGGAATCGGGAAGATTGAGCTCGGGAAATAATTTTTTGTTATTAAATTTAATAACTTCAAATCTTATAAACATACGGCCGGCGATATTATAAGATAATTTTGGGGTATCTTATTTTAGGCTGAAGAATGACTACTGACACGTTTACAATTATTGGTAATTATTGTTAAATACTAGGCAGCTAAAAGCAGATCCTTGAAAGGGAACTAATGACCAAGCGTGTCTTTGTCTTAGACATGGATGACACCTTAATTGATAATGTCCATGATTATGCTGATCCAATACTCGATAGCGTTAGAGAGATTATTTCAGCTTTGGGATCAAGAGCGCCTCATGTAACTCATATTGTAACAAGGGAACAGGAAATTGATCTAAGAAGACGGAGCGAGATAAATCCAACTACCGGCAAACCTTTTGGATATTCAATGGACAGATTTCCCGGAACTCTAGTCGAGACTTATAGAGAATTTTGTCTTCAAGCCAATGTTGAGCCATCTCCGGAGATAGAATCAAGACTATTTAGGACTGGCCTCGGAGCTTTCGACGAAGGTTTATATAGAAAAAATATAAAACCAGGAGCTTTAGAAATTGTAGATTTTATTAACCATCAGCATGATGTTTGCATGCTTTTAACCGCTGGTGATCCAAGGGTTCAGAGGAAAAAGATAAAGGCTCTCGGTCAGGCTAGCGATAGGTTCTGGGGAGGAATAAAGATTGTTGACAGAAAAACGCCCCAAGTTTTTCAGGAAATGGTCAATGAATTTGTAGGCTATGAGTTTTACAGCGTCGGTAATAACTACGAATCTGATATTATGCCAGCTTTGGAAGTAGGATTCAGGGGAGTGCTAATTTTTGTTGAAACATGGGAAGTTATTGGCAGAAGACAAGAGATTCTGGCTAAGGTTGATCATAGCAGGTGTGATGTGTTGGATAACATTAGTGAGATAACAAAGTACTATGGAGACTCAAGATGAGGCAGATATCCAAAGTAGTTATGTCAAAGTTATTCGAGTATGATGAGCTTGATCAGATGGATAAAAATCTTCTTAAGATTGCCTGCCTGGCTCGTAGAAGGGCAGTGGCTCCATATTCAAAATATAAGGTTGGAGTTGCAGTACTAAGCCGTCGCGGCCAGTCTATTCATCCTGGCTGTAACATTGAATGTGCTAATTGGAACGGAACAACTCATGCTGAACAAGCTGCAATTGCCGGAATGATTTCTCGTGAAGGTCCAAGTAAGATTTGGCGGATGGCGCTTATCGGCGCTCCAGAGAGCTTTGATCTAGTCTTACCCCCAGCCAGAACTCAAGATGAGATTGTCGATATTACCAGAGTGCCTGTTCCTTGCGGCCATTGTCTCCAAATTTGGTGGGAGCATTGTCGGGGTGATGGGGATGTTGAGGTTGTAGCTCTTTGCGGCAATGGCCAGGTAGCTATAACAAAAATAGATAGTGCTTTTCCGATGAGATTTGGTCCAGAGGATTTGGGAATAAAATATGGTTAAAATTAAGTCGCTTTTGAAAGCGGCTTTTTTATAGCTTTTTTAGGATTGACACTGAGGGATTCGAATGTGTCAATTCTAAGGAAATCGAATGGATTGACGGGTGGCTTGGTAAATTATATAGTTGGCTCAAATAAAAGCTCATTAAAAAGAGGGAAATATGTTGAGAAAGCTGACTCTAGGCCTTGTTTTCTGTTTATTGATTCCGACTTTAGCGCATGCTCAGTATTTCGGCCAGAATCAGGTCCGACATAGAAACTGGACTTGGCAGTTGTATGAATCAAGTCACTTTAGTTTCTATCACTATCTTGAACTTAAAGAAGAGAATCAAGCGGATCAATTTGAAACTGTGGTGAATCAGTTCGAAATGAGTTATAGCGAACAGGAAAAATACTATGCTATAAAGATCTCAAAAAAAATTCCAGTAATTGTTTTTAAAACCCATAGCGATTTTCAGTCTGACCGAATTTCTGGAGAAACAGATATGCCGGAAGGAGTGGGCGCCTATGCGGAACCTTCAAGAAATAGAATCGTTGTTAAATTGGATTTCTTACCCCCGCTTAACAGAAATATCTTCTCTCATGAGTTTGACCATATCGTTTATTTCCTAATGAGAAAATCAGGAGGCATCTCTGGTATTCCTATTCCGGGAATGTCAGGTTCTGTCCAAAGACCCCTCTTCTTCATTGAAGGGTCAAGGGCTGAATATAGAGCCGAAGAGATTTCTCCGATGACCCGAGATGATATCAGGCGAATAGAATTTCGACAAATTGCCATGAACCCGAAGCTTCATCTCCCGACTTGGGATATGATGGAGAGCGGTTGGTGTGGTCCTAGCAAGATATGTAATCCCTATATTTACGGCAATATGCTCATGCAGTTTATCAAATTAAAGTATGGGTCCGATGCCGCCTATAAATTTATTAAAAATGGAACGACAGAACCTAAACCTCTTTTTACTGTTCTGAATCAATCCGTTGGTGACCAATTTGAATCGAGAGAGGCCTTTGACGAGGCTCATATTGAATTTTGGGAAAAAGAATATGCTTATCTTAGGAATAAACCAAAACTTAGTGATGATACTGATAATTATTTAGGCAAAATAGTTTCGCCCCCGAGTCTTTATAACGATACATTATCGCCAATGGTTTCACCGGATGGCTCTAAAATTGCCTTTTTCTCAGTGGATAAGATGCGGGTAGCTCTGATGAGTTCGTCAATTTTGATTAAGACCAAGGATTCGCTCGCTATCCCGGGGGGATACAATCCTATTCCGCAGAAGGAATACGAAGTATTATATAATCCTTTCCCGCCGAAGCCTTATGAATATATCGTTGTTCAGGGGTTTTACACGTGGCCGTTTAATGGCTTTGACGGCGATTGGTCAAAAGATAATGAGATAAGTTTTTTTGCCAAGGAAAGAGATCATACTCTAGTTATTGTTGATCCCGAGACAAAAAAAGTCGTTAAAGAGTTTGAAATTCCTTTGGATCAAGGCTTTTCACCGGTTTTTAGTCCCGACGGAAAATTTATTTATTTTTCGGCCTCAAATAACACAATCCGGGATATTTACAGAATCAATGTTGAAAATGGCGACCTTGTTAATCTTACCAACGACCCTGCCTTTGATACTGCTTCGGCCGTTTCGTCTGATGGAACCAGACTGGTTTATGTAAGTTTTGTTAAAGATTTTCAGAAGCTGGTTCTTCTTAATATTGAATCAGGAACTAAAATTCAGCTTACCTTCAATAGCTATAATGATAATTCTCCCAGTTTTTCGGCTGATGGAGAAAGGATTCTATATACTTCCGATGAGATCGTGCCCAATGGGGGAGATTCCTTATCTAACAAAGATAGGATTTGGAATTTGTATACCATGGATCTTAATACAAAGGTCGTAGAACAGTGGACTGATTCGTCGGCCGGTATTTTTACACCTAGGCATGTTAACGGAACAGATATGAGAATTGTCTTAACTAGCTGGGTAGACAGGCCAGTTGGACCCTATCGATATCCTGCTTTCAGGATTTTCGAGCTTGTGCTGAAGAAGCCGTTAAGAACTTTTGTCATGACGGATGAAGGCCAATCTATGGATTTTACTTTTAAGACCCAGGATTTATTTAGAACTGTTCTTGATGAAAACCAAATAAATAATCCTGATAATTTCAGGCGGAGTTGGCAGTTTCGGGGCAGTGAGGTTAGTTTTGGTGCAAGCACTTATTGGGGGATGTGGGGGAGTTCGGTAATCGAGGTATCTGACATTCTTGAAGAGCATAGATATTTGATTTCTGCCGGTTTATGGGGAAGTGCTCGGCTCGTTGACTTTACTTATGTTAATCTCGAGAGTCGAAAATATTGGGGCTATCGGTTTTATACAGAGAAACTACCTCTCTATTACCAGCACTATGGCATATTTGAGGGACGTCCGAAGCAGAATATTTTGAACGAAACTTGGACTGATGCTAGTGGAGTCGAAATGTTTGCTCTTTATCCGGTGGATAAATTTAATCGATTCGAATTTGGTGGCGGAATAGAGAATAAGTCTTACAATCTTTTCGGCTTATCTGCTAATTTAACCGATCCGCTTATTGATGAGTTAGGTGAATCTTTCAATCCAAGGGACCTAGAATTCTATAAATTTTTCAGAGATTCAAGCGGTCATCGGCTTAATCTTCAAGCCTCTTATGTTAGAGATACGGTAATTTCTTCTTATCAAACCTTAGGACAGTATCATGGCAACGCTTTCAGGGCTGATATTGGGTTTGAACCTCCTCTTTTTGGAAGAGAGGTTAATAATGTCTGGGCCAGTGTTAATGTAAGACGCTATATGCGCCTGGGCTCATCAGCGACTTTTGCTATGCGTGGCGACTTGGTTACCAATAAGAATCCGGACGGTAAATATGTGCTGATGGGGGGATATAATACTCTTCGAGCTTATCCCTATGGATCTATCGCTGGGAATCAGATCGCTTATGCAAGTGCTGAGCTAAGATTTCCCTTTATCTATGATCTGAGTACTCCAGTGGGTGTTATTGGTCCTCTTCGCGGTATCTTATTCGCCGATTATGGACTGGCAAAATTCAGTAACAGTAATTTGCCAACTCAAGAAGCCAAAGCTTATGGCCTTGGATTTCAGTTTTTCGATAACTTTCTTACCGGTTTGCCCATGAACCTTATTTGGGCGAGGAATGATCTATATGGAAAGACTTGGAAATTTGATTTTTACGTAAGTTATAACTGGTAATATCGTTTCAAGACTCCGCTAACACGGAGTCTTTACATTTACCGTTAAAGGTATAAGTTTAGATTAAGTTGGTCCTTTGACAAGGGATTAGATATGCTCAGCAGAATGGCGATCTTAGCTGTTTTGACACCTGGATTGATGTTGTTACCGGCTATAGCTCAAGCTCAGCCGGATACCCCAGATATTACTGGATGGAATCAATTAAATTTTACGACAATCAACATAAGCCTTGAGGAGGGACATGTTATTTATTTAGGTTATGAAGCGGAGTATGGGAATCCTGTTAATCAGAATGAGTTTGTTAAAGTTCTTGGAAGATTCATATCTTTTGTTTCTGTCCCCGCAGGTGGGTCAGAAAGAACTCCTTATGCAGAAGTAGCCAATAATTATCTAGAGCTAGAAGTTAATGAAGCAATTCAAGGCCAGGTAGTTAGGGCTGATATTTTTCATTATGTTCGGTGGAAAACTGCTGTTAATGCTCAAACTAAACAGGTAGTTCTTGATGGTCTTGCTGAAAGGTGGCTTCTTGGCCCAACCGGTGCTTGGTTCTACAGTGCTGAAGAGAATGATGAGCTTTTAGTTATGGAAATAAGTGTTCCTAATAAATATAATACCAAGCAATATGTGAAGGTTGGCATTCAATATACACTTAAAGATACTGCCCACATTATTAGAACAGATGAATATTATTTCATCAATTCAGGAAAGAGGTGAGTTATGAAATCAGTCAAAATTAGCTTGCTGGCATTGATTGTTTTTATTCTAGCTATACCAAGCTACAGTCTTGCTTTAGATGGTGATGGCGACCGTTTTTCTTCGAAATCTTCTCAAGATCAAATCGTGAATTTTCAAAACGATTTCTTACAAAGGTATAGAAGACTTATTGATTCAAAGACAAAGAAGGCATTCAACCAGCTTAAGACTGATGAAGAACGCCAATCTTTTGTTGATAACTTCTGGAAGGAAAGAGACCCAAACCCATCGACTAAAGAAAATGAATTTAAACAGAGTTATGATCAGAGGATCAAAGATATTGAAACAGAAGTTTTTTTTCAGGATCTTGATTTACGGCAGTTTTTATTCAAAAACAATGATGGCCTCGATGGAGATCCGGCTTGGGTTTACTTACTTTTTGGAAAACCGCTTTTTAAAGCTGATTTATTGGAAGTCCACAATCGCACTATCGATTTGATGGTTTGGGTTTATGTTGATCGAGGTGGCGGTGTTTATAGATTTCTTTTCTATAGATCTTTCGGCCAGCCTTTCAGAGTATTTGATTTTTATTTCGGCAATCTCTTAGAAAGATTGGAGAGGATTACTGGGTTGTTTGTGCATTCTTCTGACTTCGATACTCTTTATAGAATTCTTCAAGAAATTGAATATTCCCAGAATGGCAATGTTTTTATATCAGCTCTTTACGAGTTCTCTTCCTATGGATCTTCTCCGGGTCAGGTATTGGCACCGCCTACTCCAGCGTCTTTAGTCGCCAGACAGTCTGGTATCAGAATTGTTGGTTTGCCTGGATTACTAGATTCTGATCAATATATCTTAAGCGACAGTTTCAAATCGTTTTTGCCCTTCGTGTTTGGGATTACAACTGATAAGACTACCAATCAAATAGCCTCATATATTTTATTGAGATATTCCGATATTGATTGGCAAGTGTTTGAGGTTCTGAACGAAGCGACACAGCAGACTGAAAAAAAGATTAGAGCGCCATTCTTGGTAAGAATGACCTTTGTTCGGAAAAATGATCGAAAAGTTTTTATATATGAGGTCGGGATTAAACTCTCTGACTCAGTTGATAAAGCTAAAAGCGATAAGGCATTTCCAATTTTTATTTCATCACTAAAGCCGATTACTGGCACGGAACTCCCTGGCCAGATTAAGCATTTATCCGAATTACCCTCAGGCGATTATCGGGTAGATCTATATCTAAGAAATGAACTGACCAAAAGATATAGTTCTAAAATAGTTGATTATTCTCGATAAATAAAATCCCCTAATTTGACGGGGATTTTTTGATGATTTATAATAAGAGCCTGATTTTTGAAAATAGAGGCTGAAAATATGTGCGGAGTAGTTGGTGTTTTCGGTGTTACTGATTCGCTGAGTGTTATGGATAAAATGACCATTGCCCTTGATCATCGAGGTCAACAGGGAGCTGGTGTAGTTCTAGCCGGAAGAGATGGAAGATGTGTTTATGAGAGGTCGGCTTCTCATTATCCCCGCATTGATCTTGCCCTAAGAATGGAGTCTCAGAATATTGATGGCAGGAATTTTTTTGCCGGTATCAGTCATCTCAGGTATGGTACATCTGGCAGTCGAAGGTCTGTTGATAATACTCAGCCGCTATATCGAAGAACATCTTGGGGTGAGATATACGTAGCCCATAATGGCGATACCCCCTACTACGAGGAAATGAAGCGAGATCTATTGGGGAGAGGCATGTTATTCTTAACGGATTCTGATACCGAAATTGTCCTTCAGCATATTGGCCTCTCAAAACTCACAGATTCTGTTGAAGCAATAAAACATGGTTTGAGGGCCTATAGAGGAACATACGCCATTACCATGCTTATAAAAGATAATATCGATAATGAATTTAAGCTTATTGCTGCTCGTGATCCGTCTGGGAACAGACCCCTAGCTCTTGGTAAGTTGGATGGCGGACATATTATCGCTTCAGAAAGCTCAGCTTTTGAAACTGTTGGTGGGGAATTTTTGAGAGAGATCCAGCCTAATGAATTACTTATTGTTTCTGATAAGAAACTTAGCGTTCACTACATTAATCCGATGACAGTCGTTGATGAGCGAGCTCAAAAACTATGGCATTGCGTTTTTGAAAATGTATATTTTTCTCACCCCTCATCAACAATATTCGGTATACCCGTTGACCTGTTTCGAGAAGAATTAGGCAGGAGGGCTGCTCGAAGGTTTGGCCATCTTGTAAAAGACGGCGATATTCTCACTAACCCCCCGGACTCTTCTAACTTTTTTGCTGACGGATTCTGCAAGGAATTGGATAGACATCTGGAGAAGGTGTTTATAAAACGACACGGAGCATCTGTAAGGAGCTTCACTCAAGAATCTGATGAAACCAGGGATCTAGCCATTAGAATAAAATTTAGTATTTTAAGACGATTAGTTGAGGGCAAGAGGGTTTGGATCAAAGATGATTCTGTTGTTCGTGGCAGAACGGCCAGGCGGCTTGTTCGGAGTTTAAGGAATAACGGAGCAGTTTGGGTGGGGGTGATAGCCGGCTTCCCGCCACTTGTCGGGCCATGTCATAAGGGAATAGATATGGATGATCTTATTGCATCAAGGCATTTGGTAGATGGCCAGCCCGATATTGAACAAGTTAGAAAAGAGATCGAAGCCGACTTTCTTGGCTATCTAGCCTTTGAAGATCTCACGGACACGATTTCGTCTCTAGGTCAAAGTCCAGATAATTTCTGTTTTGGTTGTCTTCAAAATAAAGAGCCGATTTGGAAAAAGTGGTGATTCTAAGCCCGGCAACGTTATCTTAATGTTGTCGGGTTTGTTTTTTATAAAAAATGGTATAGAATAAAAGAACTAAATGTCATCAGATAACATCTCCAAAATAAAGGAACGTCTTAGTGTGGTAGACGTGATTTCCGGCTATATAAAGGTCCAGAAATCTGGCGTCAACTTCAAAGCTAGATGCCCTTTTCACAATGAGAAAACCCCTTCTTTTTATATATCTCCTGAGCGTCAAATTTGGCACTGCTTTGGTTGCCAAAAGGGCGGAGATATTTTTGGCTTTGTAAAAGAAATCGAGGGAGTTGAATTCAGCGAAGCCTTGAGAATTCTTGCTCAGACAGCGGGGGTGAAGCTGGAGTCTTTTGATCCAACCGTGAGAGATGCCAAAGCTAATTTATATGAAATTTCAGAAACTGCTGCCAGATTCTTTGAAAAACAACTCTATTATTCCCCGGCCGGTAAGAAAGCCTTGTTTTATTTAAAAAATCGCGGTCTGACCGAGGATATAACAAAAGAATTTCGCTTAGGCTTTGCGCCGGATGATTGGCATTCTTTAGGAAATTTTTTAAGGGACTGCAGCTTTCTCGACAAAGATATTATCAATGCCGGGCTATCCTTGAGGAGAGATAATGGCAGTGATATATATGACCGATTTCGATCAAGGATAATTTTTCCGATCACTGACATTAATGATCGAGTGGTCGGTTTCACGGGTAGAATTTTTTCTGAAGTTTTGATGAAAGATGAGGGCGCTAAGTATATAAATACGCCTCAAACCGAGATTTATGACAAAAGTAGAGTTTTATATGGTTTAAATAAGGCAAAGCTCGAAACCAGGAGGGCTGATCGATGCCTACTTGTCGAGGGCAATATGGATGCTATAATGTCATATCAGGCTGGAGTTAAGAATGTGGTAGCTACATCAGGTACTGCCCTCACTCCAAGTCATCTGCAACTTTTGCAGAGGTATACGAATAACCTCGATTTCTGCTTTGATACTGACAAGGCAGGTCTGCTTGCGACTAGGCGGGGGATTGGACTGGCATTAAGCCAAAATTTTAATATTAAAATAGTCCATCTTAATGACCCCGAGTGTAAGGATCCTGCCGATTATGTTAAAAAATTCGGCCAAAAGTGGATTGAAACCGTAAAGACTTCGAAGCCTGTTATTGAATTCTATTTTGACAAGTTAAGATCGGAGCTTGATCTGACTTCGGTAGAGTCTAAGAAATTAATTATTGCTAACCTGGGGCCGCTTATTAAAAGATTGCCTAGCAATGTCGAGAAGTCTCACTGGATTTTTAAAATTGCCTCTGTCTTAAAGACTAAGAATGAGGCTGTTGAGGCTGATCTGCTGGCCGTAAGAGATGATCTGGATATTTATGTTGCTTCACGACCGGAATTAGATCGGGTTCAGGTCAAAACTTCAAAACCTTCCGAGGAAGATATTTTTGAAGAGGCTCTACTGGCTGTTATTATCAAGAAGCCTTTTTTGTTTAAAGATGAGCTCGGGGGATTAAATGTAGAGGACAAAAATTTCTTTTTCAAAAGTATTATCAATAGATTGAATGATGTGAACTTAGAAAGTTTCAATTTTTCTGATTTTTCTTTGATGTTCGATGAGGTAGCCAAGATGAAGCTTGAGTTTGTATATCTGAAATCACAGGAGCTTTTGAAGGATTTTAGCGACGATGAACTAAAGACCGAGTTTAATAGTTTAATTAAAAAACTTGAGCATAGATTGATAACTGCTCGACTCGCAGGTTTAGAGCTAGGTATAAAATCCGCCGAATCAGAAAAAGACAGAGGAAGGCTTGTTGAGCTGATGACTCAATTTGGCGATCTCACTAAAAAATTAAAAAAATTATTCTAAAAAATATGGCTAAAATTAAAAAACAGAAGAAAGTTAAAGTCCCTAAGTCCAAGAAGAAAGTTTTAAAATTAAAGAAAAAGAAGCCAACCAGAGTTCGGGAAGTCTCTCCGAAGAAAAGTCCAATAACCGAGGATTCAATTTTGTCTCTCATGGAGAGGGGAAAGCATCGCGGATTTGTTACTCAATCTGAGATAATCAATGCTTTTCCTAATCTTGAGAAAGATATAAAAGGTTTAGAGGCTCTCTATGACCGCCTAGAATCATCGAACATCAATATTATTGAATCGGGTCAGGTTTTTCATGAAGAAAAGGCTCGGGAATATGAAGAAAAGAAAAAAATAGAGGTTGAGCTTGAAGAGGCTTCCACCTCTGACTCTGTCCAAATGTATCTTCGGGAGATAGGTAGATACCCCCTTCTTTCAAGCGAGGAGGAAGTAGAACTGGCTAAGAAGATTGAAAAAAATGACGAAGCGGCTCGTCAGAAGTTGGCGGTTTCGAATTTACGTTTGGTTGTTTCTATCGCCAAAAAATATGTAGGCCGATCTGCAAACTTAACATTGTTGGACTTAATTCAGGAGGGGAATATCGGTTTGTTCAAGGCTGTTGAGAAATTTGACTACAAGCGAGGCTATAAGTTTTCTACCTACGCGACCTGGTGGATAAGACAGGCGATTACTCGAGCTCTGGCTGATCAGGGCAAAACTATCCGCATTCCGGTACATATGGTCGAAACGATAAACAAATATCAGCAGATAGTTCGTCGATTAGTGCAAGATTTAGGCCGTGAGCCTCTGGCCGAGGAAATTGCTGCTGAGATGGGCGTTGAAGTTGATAAGATAAGATATATTCAAAAAATTTCTCAAGATACAGTTTCACTCGAAGCCCCTGTCGGCCAAGATGACGAAGATAGCGCCCTAGAGAGCTTTATCCCCGATGAAGACTCTATAACACCTTCGATGTCAACAGCTCGTAAGATACTCAAAACCCATATTCAGGAAATTATTAACGACCTAACTCCTCGGGAGCAAAAAATACTCGATATGCGCTTTGGTCTTACCGATGGTGTCACGCATACTCTTGAAGAAGTTGGAAAAGTTTTCTCTGTCACCAGAGAACGTATTAGGCAGATCGAGGCGAAGGCTCTTGAAAAGATTCGTCAACACAACAAGGTAGATAAGCTGAGAGGCTACTGAAATAAGGCCGATCTCCTTGCAATCGTCACTTTTTTGTGGTATAATTAGATTTAATATGAATCCCGTACTTCCTAAGGTTGTCTCAGGGCTTAGATTTCTAAAAAATCACAGAAAGATCACGTCTTTTTTGGTCTTAATAATTGCGGCCATTTTCATGTTCTTTCTTTGGGGAGGCGATGAGAATCAGGCTCAAACGGCTAAAGTTGAACTTGGTTCTGTTATTCAAGAGGTAAGCGTTACCGGAAGGGTAAAACCAGCTAAGGCTGTTGATCTGGCTTTCGACAGAAGCGGCCGTGTCTCTTATGTTGGCATTAAGAGTGGAGACCGGGTGAACCAGGGAAAATTACTGATTCAACTTGATGCCTCTGAGATATTGGCTCAAGAAGACAGGGAAGAGGCAAATTTGGCTGTGGCTGAGTATAGGCTGAGCCAGCTAATGGCAACTGCTGAAGGGGGAGATGGTAACAGTGCCACTGTCGACTCATTATCTAAGGCTATAAAAACTTCAATTGACTCT
>Ga0209541_10007752_pt1 | contig 17941 bp, 16 predicted proteins | sample RifCSPlowO2_01_FD_184027 | JGI IMG/M metagenome (GOLD analysis project Ga0209541, IMG submission 184027) | Groundwater microbial communities from Rifle, Colorado - Rifle CSP2_plank lowO2_0.1 (SPAdes) (version 2) | ecosystem: Environmental > Aquatic > Deep subsurface > Groundwater | place... | reverse complement strand
TACCGAAAAAATCGGCTCGCGGCTGCGCAGCACGCCGGGACGCGTGCGGAACCATTCGGTAAAATGCCCGACGGTAGACGGCGTCGTTTGCGGGTCATAGTCCTCACTGTTGCAAAATGAGTAAGTATACGTTGGGACTATGAGAGTACCCTCCTCTCCCAGCACCTCGGCGAAGGCATGGTCAATGATAGAAGCTGCGGCGGTGAAAGTGCTCGATTCTCCCTGCGGACGCCCGAGAAACCCCGTCCCCACGTGGGAGAAAACGACATCGCCTTTTTTTACTCCCGCCTCCCGTAGGGCTGTAATGACTGAATGGATATTATAATCATATGACGTGTTCATTTCTTTTGCTCAGCCAGATTTTTTTCAACGATAGTTATGACCCCGGCGAGCGTCCTGAAGGTTTGCGAGGTGAGCTCTCCAGCCGAAAATTTTATCCCGAATCGCTGTTCGAGCGTCGCTATCATTTCTACAAGGGTAAAGGAATCTATGATGCCTTCGTCAAGATACTTGACGGAGAGCAGCGTGTGGTCGTCGAGCTTCTTCTCGCTTCGAGACAAGTCGCGTATGATATCTAATACTTTTTGTTGAATGGTTTTTTTCATAGAGTGTCGAGTACGAGTGCTCGGACGGCATGTTTCTTTATTTTCCCCGTTGCGGTTTTCGGCAATTCACGCACGAAGTGTATGCTCGCGGGAATCTTGAACGGAGCGAGGTGCTGCATACATGCTTCCTGTATGCGGCGCGGGTCATTACCCTCTCCCACGACGACGGCAACCACTTCTTCCCCAGTAAGAGCGTGAGGAACTCCTACCACGGCGACCTCGCGCACTCCTTCCACGGCAGCTATTACTTCTTCTATTTCTTTGGGACTTATATTGATACCGCCTCGGATGATGATATCCTTTTTTCGGTCCGTGACAAACAGGTACTGGTCGGAGTCGATATACCCTATGTCGCCTGTATAGAACGCCCCGTCGCGGAAGGCGCGCGCCGTTTCCTCAGGATTGTTGAAATAGTCCGAAGTCATATAGTCGCTCTGCACCACAATCTCCCCGGGTACTCCCGGCGAACAGGGATGCCCCTCTTCGTCAAGAATAGCGATGCCACAACCGGGTATCACCTGACCGGCTCCCCTCACCTGCGGCAATGATGACGCGTTTGTGGTGATGAAAAGGGTCTCTGATAATGCATAATTCTCGTAGAGCGCGGTGCCATACCGCTTTTCAAACTTTTCCCTGACGACTGCGGCGAGGGGGGCAGTACCGACAAGAACGAACTTCAAATGACGGGGGGCGTATGTCTCGCCGACTGTCCCGCGGTCAATCGAGAGGATAATCGAAAGCATCGAGGGCACGAGCCAGAGCGCGGTCACCTCGTATGTCTGTACCGTTTCCCAAAAACGGAGCGCGACATCGGCGGTGAACCCCGCGTCGAGCACGACACTGCCTTGTGCAATGAACTGAAAGAGAAGTGTGTTGTACAGGCCGCCCAGATATCCCTGAGAAAAAGTGCCGAGGAATCGGACCCCGGGAGGAATAGCACAGAAGGCAATGAACGTGTGCGCATTGCTGATAATCTTTCCGAACGCAATGGGTACGCCCTTGGGACGAGAGGTAGTCCCCGACGTATAGATGAGCGCGAGCATATCGGCATCAATTATCGTATCGAACGACCTCGTTGAAATGGGTGTGTGCTTCTCCGCCTCTTTCCAGAGGTCAGCCGCGCCGGGTTCCCCGTGGCGGAGCGCCTGCGCGTCCGCAGTAAAGCGCGGCGAGATAGTGATGAGGCGCGCGCCTCCTAACGACGCGGCCATATTCCCTTTCTCCTGAAGCAAGAAAGGCGTCGTGAACACCGCTTTGGGCGTGGCTTCTTCAATGAGAATGAGTATCTCTTCTGCGTGAAGGCGTTGATTGATAGGTACGATGACGGCCCCGACCTGCATGCACGCGAAATATAAAAAAGAGCCCTCGATAGAATTTGGAAGTAAGAAAGCGACCCGGTCGCCCTTACCGATACCGAGTGAATGCAGAAAAGACGCGAGCCGGAGAGACGTCTGCTCGAGCTCGCGATAGGTGAACGCTGTGCCGCTGCCGGCATCAATCAGAAAAACCTCGTTTTTATTTTCGAGAAAGACATTTCGCAGGACAGCAACATTTGCAGAGGCAGCGTCAATCATATATGCGGCGCCAGAAAGAGAGAGCCCTTCTCCATGATGCGCACGCCATCGACTTCAACCGTCGGCCTTCGTATCACCATGTCGAGGTGGAAAGCCGTCTTATTCTTGCCGCCGATCGTAGCGTTAGAGCCGAACCCGAAATGCACAGTGCCGAGACACCCCTCGTCCTCGAGCATGAGCCCGCAGAGGCGCGCCTTCGGATTAAGTCCGATACCGAATTCCGCCAGCACGGTCCTTTTTTTATCTGGCACCGCCTCGAGCAGTGTTTTGAGAATGTGCCCTTCTCTATTCGTACTGATGTCGCATATGTTCCCGCGTGCGACCGTCAAACGGACCGGGTGTTTCAACAAGCCTATCGATTCACAGGGAATACTGCCGTCAACAACGAGCACGCCTTTGCTCTGAGTTTCCACCGGCGCAATATTGGTCTCGATGTCCGGCGGCGAACCGAGCATCCCCGGCTCGTGGCAAAATCCCGGAGCCCAATTGGCAACTCGACCCTTGAAAAATACTTCGAGGTCAGTCCCTTTGGGAGTTGTGACGCGCGCACTGTTGCCTTTGTCGAGGATTTCCTTAATTCTCCTTCCCGTATCCGCCAGTGCAAGAAAATCAACGTCCAACGATGAACGCGACAGCTGTTCTATTCCGTATTGTGGCAAACTCAAATACCGCGCGCCGCGTTTCGTGGCACGGAACCGCGCGTCGGTGTGCGCGATGGAATATTTCGTCGCCGCAAGGATAACGTCGGCACGCTCCATCGCGCGAATGACGTTGGGGGGCGGCTCGATGCAATGCATGATAGAGGCATGCATATGCTCGATCATAATGTGCGCTTTGGCGCGCTGTGCTGCTTCGCGCAGATAGGGCTCGATGATGCGCGTACTTCCGTCGAAAATGAAGAGTACTTTTTCCTTCGGCTTCACTGTTGCGCAACATTCAACCAGCACGCGGGAGTGCTTGCGCAAGACGGCGTGGCGGGTAGGGTTAGCGGGCATACGATCAGCGCGTCACCAGAACAACCGCTACGGCAGAGGTGTGCGTATGCGACAAGCTTACCATAGCCGTAATTTTCTTTACGCAGGGCGTCGAAAATGTTATCGCCGGTTTGCCGTCCGGTCCGTGCAGTATCTCAACTTCCTGTAAAAATGCGGGCAGTGACGGCAGTCCCTTGGTTCCCGAGAGCGCTTTCCATGCGGCTTCTTTGGCGGCAAATCGCGCGGCGAGATGTTGAGCGGGGTCCTGCTTAGAGAAACAGTATTTGAGCTCATGCGGCGTGAACATTCGCTTCACGAGCGCACTGTCGCGCGTATACTTCTTTCCTCGAAACCGACTGCTCTCGATAATATCGATACCAATTCCGACCATACTATGACATCGTTTCTTTGATGAGCGCCTGCATGCAATCGAGCCCTTTCTTGATTCGCGCGACCGACTCTGTTCCTACGCCGACGCGCACATACGCGTCGAGGGATTTGCCGTATCCGATACCCGGCACCACCGCCACGTAGTGTTTTTTCAGGAGTCGGGAAGCAAATGCTTCTGAAGAAAGTTTTGAGGGCGCGATAGAGACCATGAAATAGAAGGTACCGGTCCCAGGAAGACGCGAGAGACCGATGGAATCCATGTAGCGCGAGATCTCTTTCCGCTCGCGAAGCACGCGCCGTATCTGCGGGAACGTGATCCGCAAGATATTGTCGAGATACTTGATGACATAAAGCTCGATGAGTGTCGCCGGGCAGGTAATGAGATGCTGATTTATCTTGAGCAGCATATTGATCGTCTTCTCGTTTGCAATTGCATAGCCGATGCGCAGTCCCGACATCCCCATATTCTTCGAAAGCGAGTTGACGACGATGACGCGCTTCTTTGCCGGGTCGAACCGGCCCATCGAATAGAACGTCTCCTCGTCCACAAAGTCGCTATATGCCTCGTCGGCGATGATATAGAGATTGTGTTTCTGCGCGAAACGGTAGAGCTCCTGCAGCTCTTTCTTCGAATACACCTTGCCGCTCGGGTTATTCGGATTATTAATGATGACGGCCTTTGTCCGTTCGGTGAGATACTTGTCAATATCCGCGATGCCTTCGTAGTGAGGTACCATCATGGGGATGCCGTAGGAAAGGCGCACTTGCTCGGTATAACTCACCCACGCCGGCTCGAAGACGATGACTTCGTCGCCTGGGCATATGATGGTGCGCAAGACCATATATAAAATGACCTTCGACCCGGCGCTGATGAGCACTTCGCTCTCGGGGTCTGAGGCGACGCCATAGTGTTTTTTATAATACTGACTGAGTTTTTCCCTCAATTCGAGAACGCCACGGGAATGGGAATAGTGATAGCCCTTTTCGTAATTGAGCGTCTTGAAGGGAAACAGTGGAATTTTAAAGAACGATTCGCCGAGTGAGAGCACCGTCACATCCTTATGCCTGCGCTGGAGCTCATAGACCAACGTGTTGTATCTGATCGAGGTCGCCTCGGGAAGTGCTTCAGCCAGTTGGGAAAATGCGCGGGATTTCTTCATATATTCAATAAGATTAAGACAGTATACGCAAGGAATATCAAGAATCAACCAACAGCCCCGCTTCCATAAGGGACGCGACGGCACTCTGTATATCTGCTTCAGGAACGTTGCATATCTCCGCTATGGTCGGTATGTCATGAGCGCCATCAGCGTACGCAAGCACGTTCTGGAGATTTTGAAGCAGGGGAATGTCTACACTAAGAGCTCCGCCACTGTCCACGATTGTCGGGTACAATCCGTGCTTTGCCAACTGCGGTTCTCCGCAGTGCACGGCATGATAGGTCGGGTTGTTCTCTATCCATTCGATGCATTCTTTAAGCACATCCAGACCGCCCTGTAAACCCGAGGGCGTCACCAGCCGAAGATCGTCGAGCGATGTGTGATATTCAGGATACGTTCCATATTTGCTACGCATGATTGATACCACCGGCAGATCGACCCCGGGACTGCAATACTGCCGTTCATCGCCGCCGCGTTCAAGAAAGCTGTAGCGGATGAAATCAGGATGCCGTGCTCGGAGCACCCGCAGTGCCGCATAATCCGCGCGCGTCGTGCCGCTTCGCGACGGCAGATATGAATACGCACAGTCGTCGCCGACGCAGGTGATATTAAAGCCGGCGATGATGTTCTTTTTCATCACGTCCAGATTCTTTGAGAGGTACGCGAGCGATCCGATGGTCTCGGGAATGAAAATGATGCGGTAGGTGTACCGGTGCGGGGCGCTCATAAGCCAGTTCGCCAATGCGGCCGTAACGACCGGCCCCGAGAGTTCGTTGTTCGCCATGGACGGATGGCAGATATACGTTGAAAGAAACACTTCTTTCTCGCTTTTCCCGGGAAGGATCAATTCTCCATACGTGAGGGAGCCTGGCGCGAGCGTGCTGTCTATACGCACCTGGTACGCGCCGTCGGCAAGCGCTTTCCGCGCTCGATGCGCCATGCAAAACCCCCACCGCTCCTTGTAATACGAGGTTACGTACGGGATCGCATCCGGCTGTTCGGGAATGGAATGGAGATGTTCCTGTAATTCTGCTAATGACAGACGCGCGTCGACCGGCGGAGAGTAGCCGACAACGTGCAGATTGTTATTCGAGAAATCAACTATCGTATTCCCTTTTGAATCACGTATCCATGCAGAATTGATGTTCCATTCGGGGGGGACGGTCCAATCGAACACGCGGGTGCCGCTTGGCACTTCATGTACCGTAAGCGGCAGAGACTCTTTCAATATGCCAAGCGTCGCGCGCACGCCGTTTCCCGTTATGCTCCGGCATAGAGGGAATAGCCGGGCCGCGAGCTCATGCATCCGTTTACCCCCTCCGTTCATGTTGTTTCCATGCAAGCCGCTTAATAAGCTCTAGTATACGTTCTGAAGCTCTTCCATCAAACGCGTAGAGCTGAGCGAGCATGTTCTCTGCGCGCTCGGCCAGGCGGCTACGCAGAGTGTGGTCGCTTGAGAGCGAGCGCAATGCCGTTTCGAGCTCCTCCTGCGAATACGCAACGGCGAGAGCGCCTTCCTCCGCGTACCGGGTGAAGTGGAAACGGATCATCTCTTTTTCAAAGGGTTCAACACTAAAGACGACCGTCGGCTTGCTGAACTGGAGCGCTTCCAGAATAAACGTCGAGAAGTACGAAACAACAACATCTGCAGAAGCAAAAAGTTCCGGAAGCGACTCATAGTGGGTAATAGTATGCGGCACGCGAGCGAAGAGCGTCTCGATCATCTCGCGATAATACCGTTCGCGGGCTGGGCCGGGACGCAGTTTAATAACCACGGAACTGCCCGGGACCTTTTCGAGCGCTCGGGCAACGGCAGAATAATAGTTCTCCAGCTCGTACTCATTGGGGGTGCTCACCGATCCGACACACAACACAGAGAGGCCGTCTCCTGCGGGGTGAGCCGAGGGTGCCGGAGACGCTTCTTTCTTATAGGCGTCGAATCGAGGTGAACCGATAATGGGAAATCTCTCGCGCGGCAATCCAAGGGCGGCGAATTCATCTTGCACCACTTGTCCGTACACGGCGAAATATTCGGCGCTATGGCGCGTACCGTACGAGTTCGGGCCTACATACTCGAGCCCGTGCTGAAGCTCGAGTGATGGGATATCAAGGGCGCGCGCGACGTAAGCCAAAATAGCGAAATGAGTCTGCAGACTCGCGCTTGCACGCAAAAATACGATATCGGGCGCAAGCGCCTTATACAGCGCATACGCACCGTCAATATCACGGAGCGTTTGGGGAACGACGCGCATGAATAATTCTTCAAACGCCTCCACTATGAGCGGACGTATGGAAAAAGTACCGAAGGAATATTCTGGGAGTCCATCCTTGAGGAGAGAACGCCATTGCTCTTCAAACAATCGCTGTGCCTCCGCGCGATCTTTCCTCCGGTCATGAATAGAGAACGAACTGAAGTTAAAGAGGCGTATCCGGGAACGCCACAAGTTCCCCAGACCTGCCTTCAACATCTCCCCGCGGTCAAAGAGCATGAGCTCTCCCTGCGGTAACTGCGACATGATGGGCTCGATATTCCGCCAATAATCGGACGCCAGGATGCGCGGCGTCCCGCGCGGCCTGAACAAGGTAATGCCCGCGTTGTAGAAATGCACCACTCGTTCGAGGAGTGCTCGTTCGAACACGAAGAGGGAGCGCATGAGATGCCTGCGTTTCGGTCGCGGCGGCGCCTGCGGTACAAGCACTGCGACTCCCCGCCCTGCCCCTATGAGCCGTGCACAGGCGACGGCAGCGTCGAGGTACTGGCGCAGGAGAGGTTGTTGGCGCACCAGCGCGGCATCTTGCGAAGAGAGCGTCGGCGATTGCAGTGAAGGAAATACTATTAACTGATGCACGGTTGGATACCGCACCAGCAGATTCTCAAATAAAGCCGCGTAGTGCAAGAGATGAGCGGTATAGTGCTGAATCGTAAAGAAAAACAGCTGCGAAAGCGCGATGCCGCGGTACTGGAACCATTGCCGCTCCGGGCTGTCGAACTGTTCCGTCCATTCTTTCGATGCCGAGAGAAAGCGGCCAGCGTCAAAAGAGACGCACTCGCGGCCGGAACTGAATTGGATTCTCTTTTTCGCCAGCGCGTACTCCAATTCCGGGCCGAGGGCTATCAAGAGATGTCCTTCCTCTCGCACGGTTGGATTCTCATCAAGAAAACGCCCATAAGCATCTATGTGCCCGAGCTCATATATGAAAAGTATGTTCCGCTCGTCCTCGCGTTTTTGCATTCTGTGCGTATAAAACTATAACAAATATACACAATCAAAGGTTTCTGAACCTTGCGAATATCGCCCGGAGGCAGTACCTTGTACTGAATCTCCACATCATGATACAAGATTATTTGCGCAACAAATACAGACAATACCTGTCTCGTATCACCGTACCGATGACCATACGACGTGTGGATTGGGAACAGGCGACGATTCTGAAGATCGGCGGCAGGGTTCGTGTATTAGATGGCAGGATCACTCAAGCGAAAAAGGTCATCGAGGTAAATATCAGCGATACGTATCACGGAAAGAATAACGTCGTCGATATTAAAGCAGATGCCCATTCTCTGCCGATGCTCTCTGACGAGAGCGTTGATTTCATCGCATCGGCGGGCACGATCGAACATCTTACGAATCCGCTGAAAGCGCTGTACGAATGGAAAAGGATCCTCAAGACGGGCGGCCTCATGTACGCCGGCATTCCCTACTATAAAAAGACGTTCGACCATACGCGGTCGGTCACTCCTCTCGGACATCTCATAGACGACTATGAAAAAAATATCGGGCTAGACGATAAAACCCATATCGAAGAATTTATGAAGAACCATGACAGTACCCGGGACTTTGTCTATCCTGACTATGATACCTGGTATGCGAATTACATGACGAATCCCCAAATTTATACCCATTACCATGTGTTCGATCTGTCCTTAGTGCGCGAAATGATGACCTATCTCGGATTCGAAACGATCAAGATTTTTTATAGCGCCGTAGATGTTGAATACTACGGAAGGAAAATAAAGTAGGTGCTATAGAACTTCTACATCTGGCACCGTAATGATGAACTTAATCCCTTTCTGCCGGAGCGCCTTCTCCTTTTCAAGGATCACATCCCTGAAGTTCCACGCGAGGAGCAAAATATAATCCGGCGTATCGGTAAGGAGCCTCTTCGGCGACACGATCGGTATATGCATGCCGGGGCTATAGAGCCCCTGCTTGAGGATTGTCGTGTCAGTAAGATAGTCGAGTATGTCGGGGCCGATACCGTAATAATTCAAGAGCGTATTGCCCTTAGCGGGAGCGCCGTATCCGGTTATCTTCTTTCCCGCCGCTTTAAGTTCGCGCAGGAGAGAAAGCAATTTCTCTTTATTCGCTCCGATCTTTTGCGCAAACCGGTGGTACGTCGCTTCGTCGGTCAGGCCCGCCTCCTTTTCTTCGACCAGCACGCGTTCAACATTTGGAGTCGGTGTCCGGCCTTTCGCGGCAAAAACCCGAAGTGATCGTCCCTGCATAGGGACGATATGCACGTCGAATATGCTCATGCCGGCGGCTTCGATCAGATGTCGGAGTGCATGCAACGAATGGAAGCAAAGATGCTCATGATATACCTGGTCAAATGCTCCCTCCTCAATGAAGTGTTTCGCCCAGTGCACTTCAAAAATGAACGTCCCGTCGTCCCCGATGAGCTTCGCGATCCCTTTGAAGACATCCTTGAGTGGGTCGGTATGGGCGAATACGTTATTCGCCGCAACCACTTTTGCCTTCCCATAGGTCGCCAGAATATCATCTGCTGTCTGTGAGGTGAAGAAAGCCGGATAGAATGACACGCCATTCCCTTCCGAAAGAGGAGCCAGATTATCAGCAGGGTCGACATTCAACACGCGCGCATAGTCTTTGACGAAGCTGAGGAGTATGCCGTCGTTGCCGCCGATATCGATCACGAGATCGTCCGGGGAGGTCACGCGCGGACGTATCTCCTCTTCTGCATACCGACTGAAATGTTCGACTGACGGCGAGCTGGCGCTCGTCAAGAAGTGGTAGTCCTTGAACAGAATATCCTGATGTACCACATCCAGAAGCTGGGCGAGCGAACATGAGCGACAGAAATACAGCACCAGAGGATACGAGGATTCTGGTTTCATAAGGTCCTCCTCTTTCAGGTAGGCATTTGCGGGCGGTGTCGAGCCCAAGTCGAGCACCTCCACAAGGTCCGTACCGCCGCAAATACGGCACGCCGTATTGTGCGTATATGAAGATGCGATCATAGATGCCATTCTTCGTGAATATACTCCTCGAGCGCCTCCTGCCAAGGACGCATGTACGGAACTTTTGACATCATGCTTTCATTGTCCCCGCGATGTGCAGTATAAGTCGCTCCGAAGAAACTCGGCTCCACTTCTCGTACCTCGGCTTTCGAACCCGTAATCCGAACAATTTCCCTTACAATATCCGCGCGTGTTGGAGAACCGGCATTGCCCATATGATAGAGACCTGATTCCCCTTCCTCGACGAGCCGCCGGATGCCAGCAACGAGATCTTTCCCATACGTGGGCGACCCGCGCTTGTCCTTAATGACATTGATGATCGGCTGGTCCAGTTGCGTCAATATCTTTGCGATAAACTTCTGGTCTTTCGTCCGGCCGCCGCCGAACGCCCAGCAAATACGAAGTATGAGATAGTCATCGAGCATTGCCTTCACCGCAAGTTCTCCCAAATATTTTGAGTGCCCATAGACGCTTTGTGGCGAGGGAGCGTCGTTCTCGATGTAGGGCTCGGTCTTTGTTCCATCAAACACGTCTGAAGTAGAGATATAGACAAGCTTCGCGCCTATCGTCCTCGCCGCCGTCGCCATATGGTAGGTGCCGATAGCATTCACGTTATACGCATGCGTCGCGTCGCGCTCGCAAAGGTCTACATCGGTCTCGGCGGCGAGATGGATGATGAATTTCGGTTTATGTTCCTTACACACCTTTAACACCTCTGCGAGGTTAGTGATATCAAGCGACCGGTGGTTCGTCCGGATGCCGAAGTCGATGTATGAGCCGACCATACCATCAGCGCCCGTAATGAGCGCTTGCTCAAGGATGGTGGAATTCTTTATAGTGGTTGCCATTTTTTATCCTGTTCGGAGAGAATAGGATTTTCTACAGGCCACGCGATATTGAACGCCGGATCGTCGTAACGCACGCCGCCAGCACACTCGGGGGCATAGTAGTCGCTCATCTTATACTCTAGAATGGCCTCGTCGCTCAATACACACGCCCCGTGTGCATACTGTTTTGGTATATACAGTATCGCTTGCGTGTCGCCGGAGAGGATCGCGGATACGTAGTTGCCAAAGGTTGCTGACGCGGGGTTATAGTCGGCCGCCACATCAAATACCTTCCCGAAGACACATCGTACGAGCTTCGCCTGCGCATGGGGAGCTTTCTGATAATGCAGTCCGCGCAGCACTCCCTTGCGCGAAAACGAGAGATTATCTTGAACAAATTCATCCGTGATTCCTGCCGCTATCAGCGCTTCTTTGTGAAATGTCTCTACAAAAAAACCGCGATCATCCTTCCATAGTTTCGGTTGTATCAGCAATACGCCCGGCAATGCGAGTTCTTTGATCTCGAATTTCATATATGAATATTAGCGGCGCCGGCGCGCGCGAGCGCGCGACGCACCCAGCCGGCATTCTCTACATACCAGGCGATGGTCGGCGGCAACGAGGTGCGGAATGTATGCCGCGGTTTCCATCCGAGCTCCCTTCGTGTCTTAGACGCATCGATGGCGTAGCGGCGGTCGTGGCCGGGTCTGTCCTTCACAAAGGTAATCATTGATTTGTCTTTTTTAAAGTAAGCGAGCATGCGCTTCGCGAGCGTGAGATTGTCCACCTCATTATCTGCGCCGATATTGTATACCTCGCCCGGCACGCCCTTTGAAAGAGCGAGAATAAGGGCCGAACAATGATCTTCCACATGAATCCAGTCCCGTACATATTTTCCATCTCCGTATATCGCTATCGACTTCCCCTCCATGAGCCGTGCTATTGAGTATGGGATAAACTTCTCGGGGTGCTGGTAGGGGCCGTAATTGTTCGAACATCGGGTGATGACGACCGGCACACCGTAGGTAACAAAGAACGCTCTGGCCACGAGGTCTGCTGAAGCCTTTGAAGCGGCATAGGGAGAGTTAGGCGCAAGCGGCGACTGTTCAGTGAATTTCTTCTTCGAACCGAGCGCGAGACTCCCATAGACCTCGTCCGTGCTCACGTGGACGAACTTCTTTACCGACGGGGTGTGCCGTACCACGTCAAGCAATACTGCGGTTCCCAGTACGTTCGTGCGGACAAAGGCCTCCGCTCCGCCGTGGATGCTCCGGTCGACATGCGTCTCTGCTGCAAAATTGATTACGTGGGACGGCTTGTATGCTGCAAAAATCCGCTTCATGCGTACGCTGTCAGTAATATCACCTTTTATAAACGTGAAGCGCTTTACCGGAAGCCCTTTCAGATTTTCTTTATTCCCCGCATAGGTAAGTGCATCAACGCAGACAATTTTTGCCGTGGACACCTTAGACAGTGCATACCGAATGAAATTGGAGCCGATAAAGCCGGCGCCGCCACACACGACTACGGCTGTGTTGCTGAAACTGCGCATCACTGCATGGTACTCTCCGATACTGAGTTAATCAAATCCATTAAGCGGGGAATGACCGCGTCATAACTATAAGTATCTCGTACATGTTCTTGCCCCGCGCGGCCGATCCTCGTGCGCAGTTCTTTATCAGCAAGAAGATTCTTCAATTTCTCTATCCACTCTTCTTCACTGCCTGCGAGATAGCCATTCACGCCGTCATCAATGACGTAGGGCATCTCGCCGAACGAACTGCAGATCGTAGCGACGCCGCATGCCATATATTCAAGGTTCTTGAGGGATGTTTTATTCTTATTCCACTCGCCATCGCTTCGGTGCGGCAAGACGCCGATATCGAACTTCTGGATCTCCCGCGGGACGCTCTCCGGGTCAGTCCAATCTAAGCTGTCTATGAACTCAACCTCAAGACCCTGAATATGCTGGAACATCTCGTACACCCCTTTATTTTTGAGCGCCCCGATAAGGAGGAACCTGAAAGGGGTCGCCGCAGATGCCAACAACTTTTTAAAGACCGGCACGAGTATCTCAAGATTGCGGATGTGTTCCGGTCCGGTCCCTACCCAGCCGATGGTAAGCGGACTTTCCCCTTGCGTATAGTCTTTGGTGAACTTTTGGTATGCGGGAAAATCCACCACAATGTGGAAGAGGTGCACGTTCGAATTGTAGTGCCGAGCCCACGTCGCCTGTCCATGCGTGCAGGTGATCACCGCATCTGCCATCTGAGTAAAAATTTTTGTCTTAAAGAACGTGTGTACATAGACCGGGTCGTCGAAATCAAAGATCATCTTTCGTCGGGAGAAGAAAAGGTAGGCGACCATAATGACGAAGAAATACTTGTTTGCGATAGCCCGCTGGAGATACACGATGTCCCCTTTCTGTATTGAGAAGAGCGAACGGATGGTTGCGATGACCAGTGAGAATTTCTTCGGCCAGGGGGTCCTCGAGAGGAGAATGACCGGCGGCCAATGTATAACCGCCGTCATCCCGCGCGCCTCTAATTCCTCCGCCACGCGAAAGGCCCGCTGACGCGAAGACCCGCCTCTCGCATCGCTGAACGTAAAGAAATGGACGGTCATTGGTATTATATCTGCGCATCAAAAGAAAACGCATGTTGCATATCAGAGCGATGCGTATCCATATCCTTTCTTGCTCGTTCTCGATAAGCGATTTGTCGCCGCGCCTGGTTGTGGTAATCGCGAAAGCACGTCAGTATCTTTCTCCGTATGCGAGGAACCGTAAACCAGTGTTCCCTAAATTTATAATCGGGAGGTATCGGAATGTCGTCAAAGAACTTCGCCGAGCCGCGCTTCCCTGTGATGACGCAACACCCCAATATGCTCGCTTCTCTTGGCATCTTATCCATGCCGGGGTGGAATCCGAAGTCAATGTAGACCTTTGCTTTTTTAAATACATCGGCCATCTGTTCGTGGCTCATCTTGATAATCGGGACAAACTCAATATCGGGGGATGCTGCCATGATTCTCTTGGTGAATGCCAGCCCCTTTTTAGGATTGTAGGCAACGATATCCTTTTTTATCGTCTCATCAATATCATATTTGAGAAAATCTTGGCTCGCATAGTCCGTAAGATAGAATACGTTATCAATCCCCCTCTCCTTGCAATGTTCAAACGCTGAATGCGACTGCGCAAGATGCCATGGTATTTTTTTCACCTCGGTATTGAAAAAGAAATGATGGGGCATGTCCAACTTAAAGAGCACATTATTTATCCTTCTTTGTGCAGATGACAATGAGGGCGGACAGAGGTAATAATTCTCCACGCTCAGCCACCAGACCACTTTCTGTATGTGTTGATACGCGTCAAACTTGGTTACGTATATCTCCGGAATAATGAGTACATTGTCTTCGTTGTCTTCTATCTCTTGTGCGAACTCTATATTGAAATGCTTGTAGGTGGCCGGCACCGGATGTTCCACTGTTGCAGGAAAATAATGCATCAGCACTTTATTGACCGGATATAACATACGTAGACTCTCTGCAAGCTGGTGCAGATCCTCCGGGCCTCCAGTCGCAACGCCTGCAGGAGCCACTACGTATATTTTTGTTTTCCCTGACAACGGTATTTTCATAGACAGCTAAGCGCGATTGAAAAACTATACCATATCTGCTACAGTCTACAAACATTGCAGATATTCTCATGATCAATATCACCGTAGTCGGGGCCGGCGTACAAGGAACACGTATGGCTGAAAAATACTCAAAGTTCTCTACCGCCCGAGTACGGGCGGTTATATCTGCGCATAAGCCGAAAGGAGGTCCGCTCGCCAATGTTCCGTTTTTTACCTCGGCGAAGGCGTGGGAGAAGGCGTTTGGTCGGCCGGACGTCGATGATGTATTCGACCTCTGCGTGCATCAGGATATACTCCTGCGCGTATTGACCGAGTGCGCTCGTATCGGCGTAAAGAATTTCATACTGCCCAAACCCATCGCCCTCTCGAATAAAGAGCTCGATCGGATCGAAGTGCTCGCCGCGCGGCACACGCTTAAGATTTCGGTCGCCTCGCAGTGGCACTACGCCGCAGTAATCGCCCGCATAAAGGAATTCGTACAGGAGAACAGGAAGAACATCTCATCAGTTGACATCACATTCTCGCGTCCGGTTGAGCCAGCGCGCCGGAGCACATACAGCGCGCAGACGATGTTCCTGCCGCACCTTATGCAGATTGCGATAGATATCGACGCCATATCCAGTCGCTCGCGCCCACAGGTCGATGTCGCCACGCATGAAAAAATATCCGTCCGGTATGCCGGCTCGCATACCGTAAGACTAGAAACCGACCTTCTAGCCGCAGAAAGGACTGAATTCGTACATATATACCTCAGAGGCCAGAAGAAACCTGCGCTCACCGCCGATTTGACCGGCGCGCGGAATGCGAAAGGATTTTATACGTCGCTTACCGTCGGTGGGCGGAAGCGCCGGATCCATGAGGATATCCTCGAGGCAATGCTCGCGTGTACGCTCCCCTATTTCAATCACAGCACGACAACGGGCGTCCTGACGCTCAAAAAATACCTCCCGGTCGCCCGCGCCGTAACAGCCGTGGTGCACTACGCACGCCGTTCGGTCGCTGTCATCGGCGGAGGCATCTTCGGCGTCCTCTCGGCCCTCGAGATCGCACAGCGCGGCTACCCGGTCGTCATTCTTGAAAAGGAACTGGAGATCCTCTTGGGAGCTTCGCTCGTGAACCAGTGCCGAGTGCATATGGGCTACCATTACCCGCGCGACGCCCGGACCGCCAGACAAAGCCTGCGGGCTAAGACCGATTTCGAGGTGATGTTCCGCGACGCTATCGTAAAGCGCCTCAATAATTATTACCTCGTTGCAAAAGAAGGCAGCCTCACCACGGCAGACGAATATCTCGCCTTCTGTAAGAAAATAGGGTTGCCGCATATTCGCGAGTGGCCGAAACGCACTCGCATCAATAAAGAAAAAATCGCACTAAGCGTGCGCGTCCCCGAACAAAGCTTCGATGCTTCCCGTATCCGCGCCATACTCCTCAAAAAGATACTGCGGCAGCTGAACGTAACGCTCATGACGTCGGCCCCTCTGATCGGGCTTACCCGAAGGGGAGGCCTCTTCCGTATCCAATACGAAACCAACGGCGAAGTACGGACGCTCGAAAGCGGTGCAGTGGTGAATGCGGCGTACGGAGACATCAACCATATCAACCGTTTTGCAGGAATCCCCCTTCGTGAATATCAATATGAGCTTTGCGAAATGCCTGTGGCGCGCACGCCGTGGCGCAATGTCGGATGGTCGATCATTGACGGCCCTTTTTTCGGAGTGATGCCGTTCGGCTTTTCGAAAGACTATCTGCTCTACGACGTCGAACTTTCCGTACTTGAGCGTTCGATAGGAACCGTCCCACAGTTTACTCACGATATCGTACATTATGACGCGCCCGCGCGGCGCGCAAAGCGGTTCGAAGCCTATAAAAAGAAATGGCATCTGTACGCACCCGAGATACAGAAATGCAAGCCCCGCTATTCGCTCTACGTTATACGCACGGTGCTTCCGAAGAAAGAAAAGACCGATACGCGCCCAACGCTCATCAAGAACCGCGCGCCCGGCTTTTGGAAGATATTTTCAGGTAAAGTAACGACGAGCGTCCCCGTCGCAGCCGAGGTCGCCCGCAAGATCCACCAGTATTTAAAGACCAAATAAGCGGCCCGACCAATACAAAACGTCTTCTGCTTGGATCTCGTTGAGACACGGCGGATAGTCTTGCGCGATGTGGCCGGCCAAACAGCTGTCGTCGTGAGAAAGCGCCTTGAGTGGAGCATCTTCCCCATATTGTCCGGGAAACCACCAATTGCGACCCACGCACGTGTACAAAACGACAAGCGGCGCGCGAAGCTGTGCGGCGATATGCGCCACGCCCGTATCGACGCTGACGACCCCGCGACTTTCTGAAATGAGGTTCATGAGCTGCTGTAGCGTCGCTTCGCCGGCGATAACCGTCGCCGAGATGTTTTCTGCCGCACGGACTGCTTCTTCCCGGTCAGCCGCGCCGCCGCTCACCACTAGGCGAGTACCGGGCAGTCTCTCGGCAAGCACGGCAAGCAGTTCGCGCTTCTTATCTGGATGCAGTCCGCGGCTTGTATTGCCGGAAAAAAGATGCATCACGATGTACTTCTTCGGTTCTAAACCGAACGCAGGAAGTACCGTGCTGTCCGGTATAAACGCCAGCGTGGGGAACGGGAGCGCGAGCGACAATCCCGCAGCTCCGAGCGCTCTGCGCTCATGTTCGGCAACCGCGATGTCGGAGTGCACGGGCACGAGCTGATCGTACAGTATGCCGTTCAATCTCGATGCATCCGTAAAGCCGACGAGCCCGCCATGCTTAGCGAGAGCTCGCGCGAATAGCTTGCTCGCGGAACTGAAGCGCCCGCCCTTTTTCCCGGCGTATTGCGTAACCACAAGATCGCTCCCGTGGAAATTCTTCAGCAATAAGAGAAGCGCCGACAGGTTCGTGCGATTCGCTTCGATAATTTCCAGCCATGGATAGGCGGCGCACACGTCACGGATCATTGCTCCGCGGCTCGCGACCACCATACCAAGACGCGCCTCCGGGAATTGCACGTGTATGTTCTCCAGTAGATACTTCCCCATCAAGCAGTCGCCGATTGAGGAGGCGCGGAACGTAAGCGCTTTACGGATTGGAATAGGCATACGAATCTCTGTATACTCTATGATACACTGCCCGCCATGGATTTCCTCACCTACCTGCAATCCTATGCAAAATTAAAAAAATCCTCTGCAAAGGGGCCGCCGCCGTTTTCCATAAACATGATCACAAACTTCACTGACGACGTGCTTGAAAAAGTGCTCGGAGGCATATGTCTCTTAGAAAACATCCATCCGATGATTACCCGCGCTCCCTACAAGCAATACCATCTCGTGCTAAAGGATGCGTCCGATGCCCTCTATGCATCGAAGCCCGACATTTCCTTTATATTCTTTGACATCAATCCGTACCAGCATGGGGAATTCACTGACTCGCCGGCACACGTTGAAGAAACGCTCTCCGACATACGAACGTACTGCGACACGATCAAAACTCTGGTGGTCATGAGCCTCT
>Ga0209541_10007751_pt1 | contig 17944 bp, 20 predicted proteins | sample RifCSPlowO2_01_FD_184027 | JGI IMG/M metagenome (GOLD analysis project Ga0209541, IMG submission 184027) | Groundwater microbial communities from Rifle, Colorado - Rifle CSP2_plank lowO2_0.1 (SPAdes) (version 2) | ecosystem: Environmental > Aquatic > Deep subsurface > Groundwater | place... | reverse complement strand
TTTCTCCAGAGATAATTAGATCTATGAACATAAGAGATCTTCTTGATCATAAAGTAAGGATGTTTGGAAAAGAAGTAAGGCTTGAGACACTTGCCTGTGGAAATATTCGTTTTCAATTCCAAGGAGCCGATAGGAATCTAAAATATAATCCTGGACTTCCTGCATCTCAGTTATTGGATGGCTTAAAACATCTTGCAGGGTACTATGATAAGCAAACAGGACAATTCAGTTTCTAAAACAAAACTCTTTTAAACAAACTAAAATTCATCTTTATTGTTGACCTAAATATTACGCGCGGGTGCCGGAGCGGTCAAACGGGCTAGGCTTAGGACCTAGTAGCTTAGTGCTTACGCAGGTTCAAATCCTGTCCCGCGCATCCTCATTCTACTATGATGCGCTCCCACTATATAGGGTGATTTTGGCAGGCGCATATGCACTCAACTAAGATGCGCTTCTCAGGTCTTCCCTATGCTTAAATAGATTTCTTGGCATATACCTAAAGGAGGTATAAATGGCAGAAAATGATATCTACAAAAGCAAAGAACGTTATATACAGTTAATAGCAAGGGTAGAAGAGTTTACAAAAAAACCTAAGAAAAATGACAAAAGAAAGTATTATTGTAAGAACCCCAAGAACCTAAAGTATTTTAGGATTCTCATAAACCATTTTGACGCAAAAGACCTAAGCTACATTCGGAGAAAAAAAGTTCTTCAAGTAATGCGCTTGATTACCTTTATCCTTGAGAAGGATTTAGGGGAATGTACAAGAGAGGATATTAACTCCTTAGTAGCTTACAGCCATACCATTTGTAAAACAGTACATAGCAAAAAGGATTTTCTCAAAGACCTTAAAGCTATTTGGCGTACTATTCTTCCAGAAAAAGACCTCCATGGAAGGGTAGATGAAACACTTATACCTTATGTTGTTCGGCATCTAAGCGGTGCTGTTGATAAAAGTAAGGAAAAACTACGAAATGATCGGATTAGTTATGAGGAATTCAATCGAACTGTACATAACATTGAATATTTCTCATATAATCCTTTTTTCTTCAATAAATTAACAACTTCATCTTTATCTGAATACTCAACATTAGGAAACGCTTTTACAGAAGCTTTCATGTTAGAGCCATAAATAATATCAATACTCTCTTGTGTAGAATACTTAATCATCTTCTCCTTCAATTCTTCTAATCTCTCTTCAATCTCTTTCTTTTGAGAAATAAGAGAACTATACTCATCAACAAATTTAACCCCATCATCTTCCTTGAACAACTCAACTTCTTTAGTTTCTAAGGTCGCTTCATGTTTGAAAGAAGAGCATTTAGATTTATATCCACAATAATTACATAAAGCACTTGTAGAAGTATTAAACTCAGAACAATTCTCAATTTCTTTGATTAATAGCATAGTATCAACCATTAGTTCATTTAACTGTTCATCACTACGACAAGAAGTAACCTCTTTGTCAAATGCAAGCATGTTCCATAATAAAATTACTTTCTCAGCATCCTTAAATTTATCCTTAACCCAAAGAGAATACATTGCTAATTGTCTGTCATTATCAGCTTCTTCTTGATCTTTTAATCTTGAATTAGTCTTGTAATCACAAACATAATAGATATTTCCTTTACAAGCAAGTTTATCTATTCTAACATGATAATAACTTCCATCAGGCAAAAGCATTTTATCCATAGTTTCAATGCCTAAAACTTTTAGTTGATCAAAAGGGTTGTAATGATTATAATAATCCTCAATATATTTAATTCCCATAGTTTTGTAATTATTTCCATCCAGTCCTTCTTTGACGACAAGTATATTATCACTCCATTTTAGTTTCCATGTATCATTATAATACTCTTTTAAATCGTATAAAGAGTTTAATTTACTAAATTTCAAATCAGAATATAATTTTTCTAGGGTTTTATGGACAATATCTCCCATAAACATTTCAATAGTTGTAGAAATATCTTCTGGCTCTTTGTCAATGTATTTTAATTTGTATTTGTATGGGCATTGTTCAAAAGTACTAAGTTTTGAATGGGAATAGGTTGCCATTGACAATGTAGGTAACTAATCTAGTTATTTAAGACTTATTGTTACTTTTTACCGTATAATATGGTACCATATGCCACCTGATTACACATAAATTTAACTCCCAAAACCTTTAAAAAGCACCTATATACTCAAGAACATATGAAAATTGGCATTATTGGAGCTATGCCAGAGGAAATAGCAAAATACCTTCCTCACTTAGAAGGCAAGCAAGAAAAAAAATGGAAAATATTCACATTCTATACTGGAAAGTTTCATGGACATGATGCAGTTATTGTCATGTCTGGTGTAGGGAAGGTTTTTTCTGCTATGATCTGCCAATACCTTCTTGATACCTATCACGTTGATACAGTTATTTTTACTGGTGTTGGAGGATCTCTAAATAAAACTCTTGAAATTGGTGATGTGGTAGTAAGTGTTGATTCTGTTCATCACGATTTTGATGCACAACCTCTCGGCTTCAAAAGAGGGCAAATCTCATACACAGATTATAGATACTTCAAAGCTGAAGACAAGCTCCTTCAGTTAGCATTACAAACAAAGATAACAGGACATAAAATTATCAAAGGGAGAATTGTCACAGGTGATCAATTTTTTACGCAAGCAGATAAACAATCTCATGCATACCTTACAGAAGAACTCCAAGGAGATTGTATTGAGATGGAGGGAGCATCTGTTGCACAGGTTTGTACGGTGAATGAAGTGCCTCATGTAATCATTCGTACCGTTTCTGATAAGGCTGATGGGACTGCTGTGAGTGATTACAACAGCTTTAAGCATATTGTAGCAGAGAATTCATTTCTTGTATGCGAGACCATTGTGAAGAATCTTTAGATGAGGGGGATTTATATATGAATAAGCTACTTCATTTGGCTAAAAGTAAAAATGCCAAATAAAATTTCCCTAAAAGATCCTCATGTCATAGCTTGGATTATACTTGCTCTGTTTGTAGTTCTAGCCTGGTTTTTTTTTGATTATTTTAAGCAATATTTTTTAAAGATAGCATTAATTGGGATTCTTTTTGTATTATTCTATTTTTTTGATGGTTTCCTTTTTAGTACTATTAATAAACAAACAAAAGATGTATTTTCTGGAAATCTATTTGTTAAAAGATGGAAAGCATTCCCTATTTTCCTAGTAGAAATTTATATTATTTATTTTTTATCTTCTGTGATAGAAACTTGGCTAGGGGAGTATCTTTCACCAGAAAAAATGCAATGGTGGTATGTTTTGGTTTTTATAGTTTTAATGTATATATTCTACTATTTTAAAGCCTCACGTGAAGGTTAGGTTAAGTATTAGTACTGTCTCTCTACATGAATCTTAGAAATCAAAGTGCTTGCATCAAGAATACAAGTTTTATTTTCTGTACGTATCTCTCGTGTAATATCAATGAATTCATTAATATCTCGTGCAGTAATAGAGAGAATATAGTCCCAAACTCCTGATCCTTTCTTAATCCAATGAATACGAGGATGCAAGATCATATTCCGTTCAAACTCTTCTCGCTTTGCATGGTTGATTCGTACAAGCATGTTATGAAACTCTAAACCTAAATTCCCATAATGGGGATCAACAGAGAAACGAAGAACTCCTCTTTCTTTCAATCCTGTAATCAGGACATATAGTTTATTATATCCTAAAGCTGTTTCTTTCATGAGCTCTCTATAAGAAATAAGTGGCTTCTCTTTGAGTATGAGAACAACACTCTTTTCTTCTTCAGAGAGTTGAGGCTTTTTATTCGTAAAGATAGGGATGTATTTTTTGAGAAGATCTGGATTATGACAAAAAGATTTGTATCCTAGCGTATCTTCTGCCTCATGATAAACGACATCCATCTTCAAAATAATGTTATGAAAAAGAGTAGTTATCTTATGTAGGATAACATCTAGGTCTTTTTGTTGGTCTCCCATAAAAAGAAGAGATAAATCGTACTCTCCTTGTGTTTCCTTAACTTTAACAAACTTTTTCAACTCAATCAAAGCTTTTAATACATTTTGATCGAAACTAGAGAGTTTCAAAAGAATCGTCGCTTTCAAACAATTTTGTGCGTTGCAAATAAGAAGAGGCTTGATATAATGTTGCTCATAGAGCTTGTTTACTCTGTTCTCTACAATTCTTCTCTGTTCATGAAGCAACACAGAAAGGTCAGTCACAGTAATACGAGCATCTAAACACAGGAGATAAAGAATATTCTCACTAATAGAGTCTATTTTTGGGGAAAATGTTACTGATTTTACCATTTTTGTGAAATTTATATGCAGATTATTTTGAAAAGCTATATAAATGTTTTGTTTTTAGCATTACTCTGGGGTGGTAGGGGACTTCAATGAGGTATCTTCAACCATGGAAAGAGAAAAAGGAAATTCAAGGTAAAATCTCGTATAACGAGAGTGCGCAAGCATGGTCTATTCTACGTTTGCACAAAGCTCTCTTAGAAGAGTTTAAGGAGCTCAAAGATAAGAAAGGAGCATTTGAATACGAAATTGTGTTGTTTTACTCTTATGAACAGCTGGAGGGCTTTATAAATGAAGTTAAAAATACTGGTAAAGTCCCTCCTTTATTGCTTTGGCTTGGGAAAAGTAGGTAAATACTTTTTAGAAAGGGTTTTAAATTTATATTCTCCTTTTAATATATGAGTAGTTTGAGATATTTAAAGACATATAATTATCCTGAGGAGCTAAAATTATTAGAGATTAATAAAAATTCAGTCTTTAATAAAATAGATTTTGAATTTAATGAAACAATCTATAAAAATAACTCTACTACTAATGAAAGGGTAAAAAACTCCAAATTTTTTTATTATATCATTAAGAAATGCTTATATAAGACTAAAATTGATTCACCTCTTCAATTTAATGAAAAAATTAGAAGGAAATTAATTTTTGAAGAGAGAAAGAATTTAGACTTTCATTATAATTCAGACGGTTCTTATTATACTCCTTGGATTAGTAATGATTTTAAACTTTTTTTAAATTTTCAGAAAAGAATAGATAAAATCTGGACTTCGTTTCATGAGGATTTACTTTTAAATTTAGTTAAAGAAAAAAAACTGAATATCCAAAGAAATTTTCTTTTAGAACTAATTAAATCTAATCATCCTGATGCTTTGAAATTAATTAGCTTATTAAAAAGTATGTCAGATAAAGAAATTAAAAGGGGCATCTATAAGGAGTGGGAAAAACTATTATTTGAATATGTTTCCATTAAAATGGGAAATAAAACCAAATATAATTATTTAACCGATTATAATTATTTTCCTTCTTCCTGTTTTTTTTGTGGTCGTGATTATTTCGATTTTAGTCCTTATATTATGGGATTATGCAATGTTTGTGACTGTTTAGCCTTTAGAAGTGGTTTTTTAAAATTTAAATCTAAAACTGAAATGCTTATTGATTTGAAAAACTTGTATGACTTACTGGGTTATATCCCTCCTGCTAAGGAGGATTATTTTGGTTCTAAAGATTTTATAGAGGAATTTATTTATTTTTCTGAGGATAAAAAAAAGCAAGTTCTTGCCTATTTAATTGAAATTCTACCTTATGGGATATATAAAATGGTCTTTTCAAATTGGTTTACCGCATTAGTTCACTCTGGTATTTTAAATCAAAATGCGAGGAAAACTAGTCGTGGAACAATGTGTCTAAGTAAGGATAATCATTTATGTTTGTCTTTAGCTGAAAAGAAAATTGATGACTGGTTATTTGATCATAAGATTTTACACGAGAAAGAGCCTTTGTATCCTAAGGAAAAAGATCTAAATCCTAATGGTTTTTTTAGGGCAGATTGGAAAGTTGATAATAGTTATATAGAATTTTTTGGGCTTAAAGGACAATTTGATTATGATGAAAAAATTAAAATAAAAAAGATGATCTGTAAAAATAAGAATATCATTTTAATTGAAATATATGAGAATGATTTGAAAGATCTATCTATTAAATTGGGCATACTTAAGAATTAATTAATCTTTTAATAGGAAAGCATATAAATCTGTTTGCTATCTTCTATATAACATTAGGTAATACCAAGAAAGTCTGCGCATCTCAGTCGAGCGTGGATGCATGTCCCGCGCATCATACTCAAATTCTCACGAATAAAGCCTTGTAGATGTAAAATTTTGATAGCAAGAAGATGCTCTGGTCGCGCATCGAAGTTTGGTTTATAAAATAACCTTGGTGCGCAACCTTTTTGGGAAGACCAAACTTTAAAAAGAAATCTTGCAGAGAGTATTTAAGACTTTTCTTTAAGGAATACCTGAAGAAAATCTTTGGGTGTAAGAATTTTTATTCCCTCAAATCCATTGAATTTGAGTAAGTGTTTATCCTGAGAAATAATATAATCCACTTTTCCTTCAAGAGCACACTCCAAAATGATATTATCATCTGGATCATCTTTGATAATAGAAAGTTTTTGGTGAGGCTCAACAATAGTTGAAAGTTGTGCAATCTTGAGGATACTATGTTTTAGAGCAAGTTTATGTTTCTCTACTTTTTCTTGAACGTCTTTATATTGGAGTACTTCAGCATACTCTTTCAGGATTTCTTTAGATAAAACGAGTATGACTTTCTTTTCCTCAACCAGTTCTATAATTTTTTGAGAATCACCGTTCCAGAATGTAGCAGAAATAAGGATGTTTGTATCAACAGTTATCTTCATTTTTTCTTAGATTTTCTAAACTGTTGGAGAAGTTCAGGAACATCTTTCTCTTGAAGGTTTGTCTTCTTCATTGCTTCTTTGAGTGGTTTTGTAATCTGAGAGAATGTTTGACTAGTTATTTTCTTAATCATAAGCGTATCATTCTCTAAGACAAAAAGAACTCTTTGCCCTTCTTGAAGATCCATCTCTCTTCGTATTTCAGCAGGTATAGCAATTTGCCCTCTTGCGCTAATCTTTCCCATTTCAATGACTTCTGCCATATCTTACTAGTAAGATCTATCTTGTATATAAGCTTTTTGGAGGTCTATGACTTCTTTAGTAGCTTTTTTTTCTTTTCTTCTGCATCTCGGTGTACTAACCATAGGAGTTCCCTCATAGTATCATCAAGAACTTTGTCCATTTTCTTGTACATTTCTTTATGAAGCTGAAGGATCTTTCTTCTTGTATGATCAGAGACCTCTACATTTTTAAGATCAACATCCATAGTTTCCATGTAAATTACTCCTTCTTTTTAGATCCCTATTCAATTTCATAAAAGGCTAAAGTAAATGCCCATCTTGGGAAAAGGAGTTCTCTTACAGGCCTATCATAAATAAATGGGTCTGTTGAAGAAGGAAACAATCCAATTCTACTATCAGGGGTAAGGTATACAACTTCTAAATCATTAATTGAAAAAGCATTGGGATTTTCTCTATGAGAATTACACCTACTATACAGTCTCTTCTTTATTCGCAAAGCATTTTTTTGTACAACTTCTTCAATTCTCCCTTTTAATAGAAGGTATATTTCATTATCTTCTGATTCTTCCATTTCAAGGGAAGGAACAAGTTTTACATTCATGGGTGTATATGATCGTAGAATTCTGGGAAATTCTCCTGATTGTGTGGAAAGAACTTTTGTAAAGAGATAGCGCTGAGTATGAAGATGGGCATATTGACGATCATTCTGTAGTTTTTCGCCTCTTTCTTCAGAACTTAACTGACCCCATTCATGAGAATAAGAAATGCCATTAGAGTAACCAGTTTCTAAACTCACCAATTTTGTGAGTTCAGGAACATCTAAATTTGCAATAAGCTCCTGTGCCCAGTAAGAGTTATTTTCTGCCATCTCTTTTCTGCCAGAAACTTTGTATTTAATTATTACTCCCCCCTAAATACGTTAAAATAGGAGAATATTTAAGCTATAAAATTTAAAACAAAACCATGATTGAAGAGATTTTACAACAAATTGGACTTACAGAAGGAGAGATTAAAGTTTACCTCTCTCTTTTAGAACTAGGATCAACAAGTACCGGAAAAATAATCAAAAAATCCCATGTCTCTGGTTCTAAAGTCTATGAAGTTCTCGATAGACTCTCAAGCAAGGGTTTAGTCACATCAGTTGTAAAAAATGGTGTGAAATACTTTGAGGCAACAACCCCAGAAAAGATTCTTTCATATCTTAGACAAAAAAAGGAAGACATACAAAAGCAAGAACAAAGGGTGCAAGAAATTATCCCTAAACTAATCCTAAAAACAAAAGAAGCAAATGCAAATAATGTGAAAGTTTTTACGGGGTTTGAAGGTTTGAAAACAGCAAATGAAGATATTATCAACAGTTTACAAAAAGGAGAAGAATGGTTAAGCATGGGCCTAACTGAACAACCTGCTTCTTGGGAGAGATATTTTACAAAGAGGCAAATCATTCGTACAAAAAAAGGAATTATACATCGGCAACTATTAAATGAGAAGTACCAAATCTTATACAAAAAAAGAAAGAAATTAGCTCTTACTTACTTTAGATTTCTTCCTCAAAACCTAGAGATGCCTACAAGTACTGAAATCTATAAGAATAAAACTTTAATATTCATTTTAAATTCTGAAGATCCTATGGCTATTCTTATTGAAAGTAAAGCTGTTGCTGACAGTTTTAGGAAATATTTTGAAATGCTATGGAAACAAGCAAAAAAGTAACGAAAACTATTTTAATTCAATTCACTCATCATATATAACAATAGGTAATACCAAGAAAGTCGGCGCTTCTAAATCGAGTCACGATGCATGTCCCGCGCATCATTCTCCAAGATGGTAAGCGCCACTGTCAAGCGTGGGTGCTTATTCTACAGATATACATTGAACTCATGTACTCTTTAGGGATTTTATATCTGAGATTTTAGTATAATAAAAGCTATTAATCAGTTCAGGTTATACCTTATAATGCCCTATTTAACAAAAGAAGATGCTGACAGGATAATTCAAGAACTATCACGTACAGATAACAAAAAAATAAAAAAGATAATCTTAAAAATAAATTCTCCAAAAAAGATCATTTTTGTAAGAGATAAACCTGGAATAAAGAGACTGCTAAAAGAAGCTTTTAAGCAAAAAAGAAGTCTTAAAATAAAGTATTATAGCTTATCTTCAGATGAGGTAAGATTCAGGGTAATTGATATTTTAAATATACATAATGGTTGTATCATCGCTTATTGTCATCTAAGAGAAGATGAGAGAACTTTTGTTATAGACAGAATTTATTCTGCAGCGATCTTAGAAGATAATTATAACATCCCTAATAATTGGAGACCTGAAAGCATAATCCGGGATAAATAAAAGGATCAAAGAAGAACGACCAGAATGGCCATTGCAAAAATTGAAAGGAATGTATTTTGCAAGACATTGCTGGAGATGTAAAAAGTTTGAACTTCCTGAAGAAGAATATAAAGAAAGATACGAAGAGAATATACAAAAAATAATTGATAACCTGAAAATAAAAACTCTACAATACAGAGAGTTTAATGAAATTATCAAGAACAGTACATTTTGCCAGTTTAAAAAGAGAGAATATACTAGTTGTGAACTCTGCAAAAGATTAAAGTCTTCTTTATAAAAAATTTCTTAGCCTTATTGTCCACATTATAACTTTCTACTATTTATTTGTGGGCAAGACTAAAGCCTAAACTGTTCAACTATAATTTCAAACATTTTTTCACAATAGCACTTGAGGTCTTTTTGATTATAAATCAATAGATTGTTAAAATGATTTTATAAAAAAATATTCCAATAAGATTTAACCATTTCATCAGATACAAACTGTATTAACAAGTCATAATCTTTAACATTAGATTCTTTTAAATTTGATTTGTCAGCTTTTCTTAATGCCAAAAGATAGTTGTTTCTTATCTTAGTGTGGATAACCATGGGGGGATAATTATTCTTCATTAATATATAGTTAAGCAAAATTCTCCCGGTTCTTCCATTTCCATCAAAAAAAGGGTGGATTGTTTCAAATTTATGATGAAAAATGGTTGTTAAGACTAATGGGTGTAGTTTATCTTTATTTTTTTCATACCATTTCAATAAAATATCCATATCTGCCTTAATATATGGAAATGGTGTTGCCTTAAAATTGGATTTTATTACTCTTACTTCTTGTGTTCTATAACCAATTCTTTTATCAATATTTGCAACTAATCTTTTATGAATTTCAATGATTAACTCGTGAGTAACTTTTTGTTTAGACTCTTGAAGCCAATTGAATACTTCCTCAGTATTTTTTAAGTCATATATATCTCTTAAAGGCTTGTCTTTAGGGCTTATTCCATTTTGTAACAAATTTCTAGTTTCATTTAATTTGATGGTATTCCCTTCAATGTTTGTTGTATTAAATGCAAATTCTATGATAAAATTTTTGAAAATCTCTTCCTTTGTCAATCCATTATAATGTTTGAACTTTTTGCTGTAATGCAGTTTACAGGCTTCAACCTCTAAGAGTTTGTCTCCTAAATAATCATCAGATTTAATCTTTGATTGTTTAATTTTTTCTAAGTATATGTTTGATTCTAAGAAATTATGGATGGTTTTGTAGGTTTTTCTGATTTGATCATTATATTGTGGTAATTTTGTGAGATTTTTCTGAACTTCTTCTATACTTTCTCCTAGATATGCTAAATCCTTAGCTATTACTTTTGTTCCTTTTCTCTCTGAGGCTCTCAAGTAATAATAGCCTTTATTTCCAATAACTTTTCTATAGATGTAAACCATGTGATTTAATAGTACCCTTGGGTATATAAATCTTACCCTCTACATATAGATTTTAAATTGTAGTGGGTAATTCTCTTCGAAGTATAGAAATCATTATAAACCCTCTCACTCGTAGTATAAATAGTTAGGTAATACTAAGAAAGTCGGCGCTTCTCAATCGAATGATGTTACATATCCCACGCATCCATTCTAATAAAGCTTACCCAGACAAAAAAGCAAAGTATTAAATAATTAAATATTTGTAATGGTAAGATGCACATTGTAAAAAGAAAGAAAGGAAAGCAAGAATATTACTATCTCCAAATTTCTCAGAGGAAAAAAGGAAAAGTCATAAACAAAGAAGTTTATTTAGGAAAAACCATACCAAAAGATATAGAGAAAATAAAAGAGAGCCTAGAACAAGAACAAATAAAAGAACTCTCTCAGAAATTAGAACAAATAAAAGAGAATTTTCAAAGCGAATGGAAAAAATTCCCAAAATTAATACAAGAAAAAGAATTAGCACAACTAGCTATAACATTTACATATAATACGAATGCAATTGAAGGCTCCACAATTACTTTAGAAGAAACAAGAGAAATTATTGAAGAACAAATTGCTCCAAATAAATCACTAAAAGAAATCAAAGAAACAGAAGCACATGCAAAAATATTCCTAGAAATGTTGCAAAAAAAGGAAACAATAACAAATACACTAATTCTATATTGGCACAAAGAAATATTTGGACAAACAAAAGAAGATATCGCAGGAAAATATAGAGATTATTTAGTAAGAGTAGGCAACTACAGAGCACCAGATTGGCAAGAAGTACAAGATCTAATGAATAAGCTTTTAGGAAGAATTAAAGAGGAACAAAATCCAGTAGAGCACGCTGCACGCATACATTATCAATTTGAAAAAATACATCCTTTCGGAGATGGCAATGGCAGAATAGGGAGGCTACTCATTAACTATATTCTTTGGCACAATGGCTATCCCATGCTCATTATAGAATATAAAAAAAGAAAATCCTACTATAAGGCTCTAACTAAAGATGAAGAAGCTTTTGTGAAATATTTTCTTAGAAGATACCTTGCAATACATAAAAAAAGGACTATTTCTTAACTCTCTTCACCACATCTTTCACAGAAAGCATTTCTTCTTTCCCAGAGTCCATATCTTTTAATTTCACTTTTTTCTTCTTCAATTCATCTTCACCTATGAGAAGCACATACGGGATTTTATACGCATTTGCAAAATCCAAACCTTTAGACACACTCTTCGCTGCAAAATACATATCTGTAGCAACACCTTTCTCTCGTAATTCCATAACCACAGGCCACACTTTGTCCAAAGAAAGCCCTATAGGGATCACAAATACTTTCACAACACTTTTCACACGTTGCTTTCTCTTCTCTGCAACTACAGCCATGATACGATCAAGACCAAAAGAGCAACCTACTGCAGGATACTCTTGTGTACTTCCCAATAAACTTCCTATCATTTTATCATATCGCCCACCAGAACCAATTGCACTTGTAACGCTTGTACCAGGGGCATACACTTCAAAAATACTTCCTGTATAATATGCAAGTCCTCGTGCAAGAGAAGGAACAAACAGAACATTCTTCTGTGAACAATAAGAAAGCAACTCCCTCATTTCTACAACACCCTCAGCATCTTTTCCAACAAACGCAGCAATCCCATCAAGAATTTTGGTATTGCTTCCTTGTAAATTCAAAAGCTCAAACAATTTCGCAACTACATCTTTCTTCACACCAAGAGTATAAATTTCTTCTTCAACATCTTTTCGTGACTTCTTATCTAATTTATCAATAGCAAGAATCACAGAACTTCTTTTGTCAAGTGAGATTTGTAAAGTATTCATCATTGCATCAAGAATCTTTCGATTATTGACACGCACTTCCACGTCTAAACCTAAAGCCGCAAATGCTTGAAGAAACAACTGCACACATTCTGCATCAGCAACAATGCTCTTTGTTCCAACAACATCACAATCACACTGCGTAAACTCTCGTAAACGATTAGACCCTACAGGCCCATCTCGAAATACAGACCCAATTTGATAGCGCTTGAAAGGCATCTTCAATTGAGGATTCATTGCAACAAAGCGAGAGAAAGGAACAGTCAAATCATAACGCAAACCTAATTTTCTCTGTCCTTGATCACTCAGCTGAAAAGTTTCTTTGAGAATTTCAGCACCTCCGGTATACTGAGAAGAGAGTGTTTCAAAGAGTTCTAATGTAGGAGTTTGAAGAGGATTAAATCCAAAAAGTTCAAAGTTTTTTTTAAAGATATCTTGAATTTCTTGAAAAAGAATAGCTTCTTCAGGAACAATATCTCGAGTGCCTTTTGCAGTATCTACCATGTGTTCACCTCATTCAAATAAATGGGAGGGTAGGGGGGAATTGAACCCCCATCAAAGGATCCACAGTCCTCTATACTAACCGTTATACGACTACCCTCATTATAAAAATCAAAACTAAGTAATGATTTAAAAATGTTTTCAAAAGCAAGAGAACTAGAAAAATCTAAGATACTATCAATGAATACAATCAACTCGTGCCATTTTACCAAAAAACAAAGTGTTTTAATCTTATATAAAGCTTTGGGTAAGAGCTTTTTCAGAGAGAAAAAACGAAAGCAAACAAACCACAAGATTAATAAAAACAATCCAACACAAAAGAAAGAATGAATAAAAAAGGTGCCTATACAATAAGTATTATTTTTCTCCTATTTCTTTCAGCATGTACAACAATAGAAGTCACTCAAGAGAGCTGCACAGACACGGATGACAAAAACTACAAAACACAGGGAATAGTACAAACTACAGAAGAAACAATAAAGGACTCTTGTGACAGCGATGGAAATCTCAATGAAATATACTGTGAAGGTACAGAATCACAAATAGAAATAAAGAACTGTACAGAACTAGGAGCATATACATGTGTGGAAGGGTATTGTAAAGAAACAAAAGTAATAAGAGAAGAAACTACAGAAGCAGAAACAAAAGTTTTTGTAGCATCATTAGATGATAACTTTTATGGAATCAACGCAAGTTCTGGAGAACAACTCTGGAGCTACAATATTGGAGACACACAATATAGTACTCCTCTAGTTAATAATAACCTTGTATATACTGGCTCCGCAAAAGACTATCTGTATGCATTTCATACAGAAACAGGAAAAGTAGCATGGAAGCATCGTACTGGAGATCTTTATTATAGCCCAATAATAAGTGAAGGAATCTTATACACATCTTCAAGAGATGAACTCGTATTTGCATTTAATGCAGAAACAGGAGACATCATATGGGACTTTAAAACACCAGATGAAAATAATCCAACTCCAACGATTGGAGGGGATAAACTTTTTGTAGGTTCTGATGATAATCAACTCTATGCTTTCAATGTAAAATCTGGAGAGCTTCTCTGGAGATTTACAGCCTTAGAAGACATTCGTTCTTCAGCAGCATACGCAAATAATATTGTCTATGTGGGTTCAAATGATGATAAACTGTACGCTCTCAATGCGGTTACTGGAGCAAAAATATGGGAATTTAAAACAGGTGGGAATATATATTCTACTCCGCTCATAAATGAAAACAAAATATATCTTGCTTCATTAGATAGTACTTTCTATACACTAAATGCAGAAACGGGAGAACTTCTATGGGAGTTTGATACAGAGTCATCAATTTATGCAGAACCAGTTCTAGAAGGAGAGACAGTATACATTGCCTCAAATGATCATAATCTCTATGCAATAAATGCAGAAACGGGAAAAAAGAAATGGACTTTTGTTACAGGAAATACAATTAGTAATAAACCAATTATAGAAAACAACATACTTTATCTTACATCCAATGATGCAAATATATACACAATAAATGCAGAAACAGGAAAACAAATCTGGAAGTATACAACAAAAGCAGGAATCATAGCAAGTCCTACATTGGGAAAAGATACAGTGTATGTTGGATCAAAAGATGATTATCTTTATGCACTCAATAAACTTGATGGAACAATAAAATGGAAATTTAAAACTGCTTCTGATATCTATACAAGTGCAGCTATAGCTTAATACCTATACTGCTTCCACAATTTTCCCCAAGAAGTTTTTTTAAATTTTCGAATTCTCTCACGCCCAATCAGATTATACCAAAGATAATCATGATAAAAAGCAGAGCCAAAAATTGCACCCTTGAATAAACCTGTATGAAAAAGCATAGGCTCAACAAATGATAATGGACCCTTTCTGAGCATTTGATCCCAAAAAATTACAGGGCTTTTATTCGTAGAAAAGTGGAAGTTTACTTGAGAAATATCTTCTCCGGCAATATCTATTTGATCAACATCACCACAGCCAAGTCCTTGGTCATGTGCTATTTTGATAAATTTTATTTTCATTGGATCATATCCCATCATTTTCGCAGAGATGGCATCGATTGCAACTTGATCTCCAGAAGCAAGAATATAGTTTTTTACTTTAGGAATCATCGTCCTTGGTCCAGCACCATCACCTGCAACAGTCCCATCCATTACTGCAAAGATTCCTGGATGAATCTCTTTTTGTATAGAAAGAAGATCTACAAGTACTTGATCGATCCGTGCATGACAATGATGTCTTTTTTTCGTAATCAACCCACCAAAAGCATTCTTGATTGAACCAGTCATCATGGTATGTCCATGAGTATTATGAAGGATTATACCATTCCCAATAAAACTATTTGTTTCCAAAACTGAAAGATCATAAAGATAACTTACTTCAGATGATTTTGAATATATCATTTCAATCTTATCCCAAGCAAAATCTTTAGAAGCTAAAAATTTAATAAAATCAATCTCAGAAGAGTACAATTTCTGTTTATCTTCTTTTTCAAAAAGGGTTATAAAATAAGCTACTGAAAACCGAGAAGGAGTAACTTTTCCAGATTCTATATCACCTACAGTTGAAGCTTTACCTGTCTTTTTCTTACTCAATCCCAAACCCTCTCTAACATGTTTAAACATTTCTCCATCCAAAGGGACATTATCCCAATTTGAAGGAGAATTCCTTTCACCTTTTGCCAAGAAATTTTTTAAACGAACCTTTTTAGAATCTATAAGAAGTGATAACTTCCCACCAAAAATTCTCATATCATCACCACAGACAAGAAGCAAAGAATAAGTCTTATAATCAAAACAACCATTTTGCTTCACGATTTTATTTTTCGTTTCCTTAATAGATGAAATTACACCCAATCTCAGTAAAAGAAGTTGAAGATCAGAAGCTAAATGTTTATTTTTAATTTTAATAGATAAAACACCCCATTTATCTATATGTCCATCACCATCAATAAAACCATTAAAAAATTCAATAATTTCCTCATTTGGACATTTGTATAATATTCGAGGAACGGTTTTAAACTCAGCTCTAAATGGAAATGGGAATCCTATTTGCTCAAGAAAGAGTTTAAGATCTAAAGAAGTAAATATTAGCTGACCATCATTACCCATATAGGATTTAGGGGTTATATTAAACAAACTTTCTGTTATCTGAATAAAATCTTCTTGAATCTTTTTATTTTCATTTGCAAAACTAAACTTATATGATCGACTATTCTCCAAATGAATGTTACCTTCAGCAAGCATATAACCTACCCATCTCCAAAATTGCTTAGTAGTATACATTGGAACCCTAAAATTTCTTCTTTTCTGCCCAAAAAGTGAAACACCATTTTTCTTTAATAATCTGCGAATACTACCTCTTTCACAAGAGTACTCCTGAGCTAAGTTATTAATTTTAGAGCCAGCAACATATTTCTCAATAATCTCTTTTTGAACGTTCCCACTAAAAAGACGAGATTTTGCAAAAGGCACTTCCTTAAGATTTTTTCTATCAGGATTTAAAGAAGGGATCATAAGCTGGGGCAATAGTTGAGACACACCTTGAACCAAAATATTCCTAGAGACTGCTATAAATTCACTAGATTCCAAATCTTGAGCCTGTTTCCATCCTTTAGGAGTTAAAAAAGGGTGTTTGCCAGATACAACGATTTCTCTACCAGTTCGTGTTTTAACAGTATAAAGAATAGTAGGAGCTGGAGTTTTCCAGAACCGAATAGCCTTCCCTAAAGTCAGTTTCCCTATTGAGTTTAATGTAAATAGATTATATTCTGAAGTTGCCACAAAATCTTTATCATCAGTAATTTCTACACTCCCTTTATTATGAATCTCTTCAACCAAATCTTTAATTTTAACTAAAGAACCATCAGCAAGAAATATTTGAGTATCAGGGTGAACACATTTTATCGTAGGAGGATGCACAACATTTTTCCCAATAAAAGTTTCTGGTATCCAATTTCCCTCAGGGAAAATTTCATCTAGTGCAAGCATTTCTGCTTTAGGCTTATAAGGAATCCATTTCACTTCAGTGAGAGGCTCATATTTCAACCCATACTTTTTCAAAACAGGCAACCATTTGTTTCCTTTTGCACCTTTCCATACATCTGTCACAACAGTTTCATTCTCCATGGGATATATTCCTTTATAGCCATCTTCTGTCATTGTTTTAAGAATGCCATCTAACTGCCAAGGTTGTGTAGAACATGCAGGATAATACAAACTCCAAGAAAGGTTTAGTTTAAGGATAGTTTCATTTTTTTGGGGAAGAAATTTTTTATAATCCGCAAGCTCCATAACCTTTCTATAATCTTCTAAAACATTTTCTGGTTTTGTCTTAACAACTGCAACAATACTCATAGAAAAGAAAAACCAAGCTATCCTTAATAAAGATATTTGTGCAGAAAATACACAAAAAGCAAACGAAACAGAGTTAATAAGAAAACAAAAAAGACAAAAAAAGCAAAAAATATCCAAAAATCATTTCCAAAAAAAGATCCAACCATTACAGAAACAAGAAAATACACAAGATATCCAAAGAGAAAAAGATACATCACAAAAAATGGAATGAAAAGAAAGTATAAAGGAAAAAAGTTTGTATAAATAACCTTCCATTTCTTCAAAGAGCTATATGCAAATAAAGAAACACAAACATACCATGCATAACTTAAGAAAGAATACACAAAAAGATAAAGAAGAAATAACAACAAAGCTTTCCAACTCATAAAACTATTTGCAAAACTTTCAAAAAGGCTATTCATAGTAAGATAAAAAAATAAAAGTAAAGGAAGTCCAATCAAGAAAGAATACCCATAATAGTCCCATCCTCTCCAT
>Ga0209541_10007748_pt1 | contig 17952 bp, 12 predicted proteins | sample RifCSPlowO2_01_FD_184027 | JGI IMG/M metagenome (GOLD analysis project Ga0209541, IMG submission 184027) | Groundwater microbial communities from Rifle, Colorado - Rifle CSP2_plank lowO2_0.1 (SPAdes) (version 2) | ecosystem: Environmental > Aquatic > Deep subsurface > Groundwater | place... | reverse complement strand
GCAGAGTTGTAATATTATGCCATTAAAATTCTTCTCGTCGGACAGCTTTTACTACTAATATTCAGTTTGAGTGTCAACTAATTTCGGAATTATACACTTTCAAGAATTAATGTGTTATCTGACTATTATTTGCTTTTGATAATTCTTATAACCTAAAATAATATGAAAAATTATAGTGGGAAATAGTTTCTGGATAACACAATTTTGGATAAAAAAGTACGTGGAAAGCTTAGAGGAGTGCTTTAAGTTCTAGGAAGGGGTTTTTGTTTTGTTGTTTCCATGTTGTTAAGAGCGTCATTATTACTTCATTGGCTGTTGTTCCTTTTTCGTTTCTTAGCGTTCCCGTAATTTTTCTTAGGACTACTTGTTCTCGAAGCATTCTCTCTGCTCGATTATTTGTTGGTTCGACTTCTGGGTGAATTATGCAAGTGAACCAGTTTTCAAAGCCGTTTTCTATTTTGGTTCTTACTGTCTTGAGAGTTTTGTATGGCTTGGCAACGTCAAGCCAGTTTCGTAATTCTCTTTCACACTTGTCTTTGAGTCTTTCTCTGATGTAAAGCGGCTTGCCGCTTTCTCGAGCTTTGCATACCTTGAGGTAGATGTCGTTAAACCATTTATTCAACGGTTTAGCCTCTTCGTATTTGTCAGCTACTGCTTCTACTTCTCTTAATGCGTGAGCCCAACAGCGTTGTATCTTCACGTTTTCGTTGTTGTTTTGGTATGTTTTGTACGTTTCCCACCCGTCGCAATTGATTGCTCCTTTGAAGTTCTCTCCGAGAACTTCTTCTACAACTTTGCAGTGCCTGCTTTTTCTTATTACAAAAAGTGTTGTTGTGATTGTTGTGAAAATCCATATCCAGAATTGTTTTCCTTGAACTTTAATTCCGGTTTCATCAATATAGACATTAAAGAAAGTCCGCGTTATCGCTTTGATTTGTTCAAAAGCGGATTTTGCCGCTCTTACAACTCTTTGAATAATGTTCAGTATCGTCGGGTGAGTCAATTCCAAGTTGTGCTGTCTTTGAAGCGAACTTGTTATTTTTCTTGCAGGAAGTCGATCATCATATTTCATTAAAGTTACGTGGGCTAAAGTGCTTTTCCCGAAATTCCCTTCTTTCGGAAGGCTTGTTTCTGCCGTGATAACGCCGCAGTTTTTGCAGTTGTAAAAGCCGATAACGTGTTTTGTTACTTTAACAGGTTGCGGGTCAGGAATTTCTTCTTCTATTCTCTCTTCTGTATCAAATGGCTTGCCCAAGAGGTCATTACATTTAGGGCATTGAGTTAAGAAGTGTTTGACTGTTTCATTAGGTTCTTGAATTTTTCTCGTCGCTCCTTTATGGCCTAAAGGGGCGCCAAGCTTCTTCGAAGCTTGCAGAACCCTTTTCTTGAAAACTTGTTTTGAAGGGGGTATATGGGGATTAATGAAAATCGTCAGGATTTTTTTGAGCTCTTTATTTTCTTTTTCAAGTGATTCTTTTTCTTGGCGTAATCTTTCAACTTCTTCTTGTAATTCTTTGATTATTTCATCTTTATTCTTCAATGACAAGAACAACCACCTTTCTACCAATATGCTCTTTCGGAGCATCTATTTTGGCACCGTTGCCAAACTTAGTAATTTGCTTCTCAAAAAAGAATTTAACTCCTGTTTGAAAGGTAAACACCTCTTTTTTGAATTGAAAACGCCTCATTTTAGTATATTAAAGTATATACTAAGATTATATAATGATTTCGCTTCTACAGAATATATGTTTTTATCGACGAGAACTAATCATTTATCGACGGAGCTTTCCACGTACATAAAAAAGATAATTTTAAAAATAGAACCTGATTACCTCCTATTATGTCTTCAATCTTAAATAAAATATCCGGCGGGAGTCTAGGTGTTTCGGGACTTGTAGCTTTAGCACTTGTAAGTTCCCCTACTTCTGTAGCTAAAGAATACACCGAAGTGTTAACGGGGAAAGTAATTTCAGTCGCATACCAGTGCACTCCAATCTGGAGAGGTAATTATACTGGGGTTTCAGCTGTGGTTAAAGTTAGTGACAAATATGTCTTAGCGGTTACACCCGATCTGGATAGCGCATCTTGCATAAAGACGTCTGCATTAATTAAGTCTGCAGAAAAAGAAGGTGGAGATATAGTGATACATGGACATTATACTCAAAACAAAAGTTTTATTCTTAAAAAATTTGAAGTAAACGGGATTTACCTAACTTTTAAGTAATGGTTTGTCCAATAATTTTTAATTATAGCAAACCACTCTAATAATCGGAATTTCGTTCCCTGTAAAAAATGATTTGCTTATTGGGAAATAGCCTTACAATCTGCCAAAAATTTCGATTTTTGAGCATGCTCAGAAATCGCAACAACTTGTGATTAATCCTGCGATTTCCGACATCTTAAAACATGCGAAAATTAAGGTCATTTCCTATAAATCCTTTATTTCTGCTGTTGTTTTTGCATACATTCTAGTGAGAATAACGTTCCAATGAAAAAGCTTCACTTGAACTTAACCTGTTTTATCAAACATAACCAAAGAACCGATTAAAAACATCTATTATCAGATATCATTAACATTGCCTTCCCCGGTTTCTTGCGATTGTGCTGGCTGCTGCCCAGAACCTGAAGCTCCTATGCTTGTTGGGCCCGATGGCCCCATGATTGTGTTGCACAGCTCATTGCCTATGGTCCAGGATACAGGGGTATCATCAAACTGTATGCATATCTTGTCATAGAAAGAATTGCTGTACTGCACAATTGCGCTTCTTCCTGCATGCCCAAACTGGTTTCCTTTGCTTAGCTCAATATCATTTCTGAACAATTTAGCATTTTTTTGGCCTTTTAGGATTATGTTAAAGCGCATCCTTTCCAAGGCTTTAGGATCGTTCTTCCAGTCACCGTTCTTTACATTGAATGTTATCTTGTACAAAAATTCGCTTGTTGGTTTGACTATGCCAGTTATAGAATCTTCCTTGCCCGGGCCGAGAATATTTTCGCTCCTTGAAGCTTCTATATGGGCTGCAACGCTTGCAAGACCGAGCTTTGTGTCAATGTAAGCAACACCTTCATTGTCCCTATCAACATGCACTGAGCAGATTGCGCTTTCCCAGTATTCTGTTCCCAGGTATAAAGTCGCGAAAGCCTGGTCTACAGATTCCCTCCATTTTCCAAGGTCTTCTTTGTTAAAGAACAGGGTTGCGTAATAGCCTAATCCTGCATAGTCTGTAAGTACAGATTCAAATTGCTTGAAAATTTGCCTTGAGCTATATTGGTTTTCAAGGTTTCTGAATAAAAGCAATTTGTTTTTTAAATCGGGGTCATCTAATTTTGCAATTTCTGCATCAAATGGCTTTCCATTGATTTTCACGCCATCCTTTTCATATGTGATTTTGTATTCATTTCCTCCTTCCCCTATGAGAATTCTTATCGGCTTTCCAGTAGCTGCTTCAATAGTAATCGCTGTAAAGTCCTGCGTCACAATTCCGTCTTTATCTTTTTCAAACTTTTTTTCGGTTCTTAAGTCTTCAATAGGCCTTCCTTTGACATCCTGCTTAAAAGTCCTGGTTGTAATCTCATGTTCTATCAGCTTCCCTTCATTATTTGTTATTTTTTCTTCCATTACCGAAACAGCAAGTCCTTTTGCATTTAGTATGGATGCAACTTTTGTTTCTGTTGTTGTTGCTTTCTCATCTTTGCCTTCACTCTTTGTGGCTGTTTTTGTGTGAATAAGCTCACCTTTTTCATTAACTGCGAGCGGATTCTCTTCTCCACCAAGAGCTTTCAATTGCCTAAGGACATTATCGTTTATCTCTACCGATTTATCCTCTACTCTGATATTTTTGGCAGCAGCTTTGCCATTTTTAATGTCATATTGGACTTGGTACTTTGTCTTGCCTATGCCTTCATCTTTTACTGCCGGACCCTCATATTTCCCGTCTTTTGGTGTGCTGGCTAAAACAAATTTATTGCCAACAATATATATTGTTTCACCTATCCTATCGTTGGTTCCAACCGGGTCTATTTCAAGAATTTTATACCCTAAATCTCTTGCTCCGGGATGGGCTTTTTCAAAGGCTTGCACTGCTTTTGCTTCATCTTCGGTTTTGTAATATTCGTTACCATATTTGTATATTGTATTTCCATCAGCGTTTGTTAATTTGATAACCTCTTTTGCTGCGCTTTTTGCGGTTGTTGCAGTTGGAGTTTCTGGAATGCCCAGGACAATTCTGGCATCTTTCGCAACTTGAGTAGTGCCTTCGAAATCCAATGTCTTTATGTAAGCCTCTTTGCTGCTTTTTGAGTCAGTGAGCTTATTATCTTTTAGGAAAGTACCATAATCATTAAGATATTTAACAAAATCTGCTGGTGAGATATCTTTAGGAACAACTGAAGGGACTCCTCCATTTGATACAAAAGTCTTTCCATCCGGTGTTGTGCCTACAATTTTATATTCTCCTCTTACTGTTGTTGCTCCCCCTGCTTCAGTAGCCTTTCCAATACTTGTCATCGGTATATTATATTTTTTCTGGACTTCTTTTTTTGCTTCATCTGAGCTTGATGCTTGGATTGGCACTGTTTGTACTCCGCTTGTTGTTCTTATTTCAACATTATACATTTTTTGTGATGGTTTTACAGTCTTTGTTGCTGGTTCAGTAGCTGGTCTTGGGAGGTCTATAACCTGTTCTCCAGTTATTCTAGCTAAACCACGATTTTCTTTCCCATCAGAAACTATTATTGTCGCTTCTCCAGTTATTTCATTTAATCCATCCAAACTTTCTTCATTGCCGCCTATATCATCATTAGAAGCCATGCCAGTAATTTTTGATTTCTGTAACTGCATAACAGCTTTTTCTGTTTGGGTTGAATTGCTTCCAGTATACAATCCAAAAGCGAAAAATCCTGCTATAAGCAGCACAATCAACAAGGCTGTTCCAACTTGATGCGCTTTTTTTGATTTAATCATTTATCCTAGTACACCTGTGCTGCTTTTTTCATTTGAACTACTTTTTTCCAATCTGCTGCAAAAATCATCCCTTATCTTAAATGCGCCTTCTTCAAATATTGAAGTCACTTCTTGTATCATATGCCCAAGGAAAGAAACTACCTTTGCCCCGGCGCAAAAGTCATAGCTTTTTGGAGCCCCGAAAATTGCGGGGTTGCAGTAAAGCGATACTCCGGCTCCCAGTATCTTGAAAGGATTAGCGAGCGTCGCTTTCAGCAGATTGACATAATAATTGAACATTGCAGTAAATGGAATCACCTGGAATATTTCTCCGACAATATACTTGCAGGTAGCATACCCTTTTTGGTCCTCGCATGCAAATACCGGCAATCCTTGCTTTCCAACTCCAGTCTGCATGCAGTCTGCATACATGCACTGTATCTGCCTGTACTTATTGAGGCCGTGTATTATCCCAGGAATGCAGGCCGTCATAGCGGCAACTACAATGCTATCTCTGGGGTTCAAATAAGCGCCGGGTTCCGCTACTTTACCTCCTTTGCCGACATATTTGCCCACAAAATTTCCCACATCCAGCTGCCCTATAATTTCAGAGCCTGCTTTTTGCCAGCTTATCATGACTTCACCAACTCCTCCAAGTATTCCTTCGGCATCCCCCTTTTCGAATGTATGTTTGCAGTTTACCATACTGCAAAACTTGTAGAACCAGGGGAAATTTTGCTTCGTTACCATCTGCCTTAGATTTTCAGTTGTTACATCAGTAGCAATTCTTTGACTTGTTATGGCAGCGCCAGCGCCACTTGGGCCAAGAGCAAGCTCGGCATTAGACAACCAGGCTCCAATCAATTTATACAATGCAACCACGTTTGCTATTATATTGCCTATTTGGCAGATTCTTGTCGCATAAAATATGATCTTGTCAAGCCAAGTGGCAATCCTGAGAATATTGTCAGCATCATTTACAGCATCATCAATCTTTTTCTGTACGCTCTCGCTTACTTCTCCAAGGGGCTGGTTGTATAATTTAAAATTAATGCCAACATTCTCTTTTTCAGGTATTGCAACAATATTGTTGCCTTTCCTTGATATTATATCCACGGGGCATAAGAGATTTATTTCATTTAACCTTATATCCTGCTTCTTGAAGCTAATCCTTAATAAAGGCTCTTTGGTGAATCTGTTGTTCTCCAGTGTAACGGATTCCAAAAAACTTGCGTCTCCGCTGCACTCTCCAAGGCTTGATGCGACGGGCTCTATATCTTCATAAGAAACTGTCCCGTTGACAAATGACTTTGGCTTTAATGACACAAGGCAGAACGCCCTTTGGCTTATCAAAGGCAGAGTTTCCCGGTCAAGCAATGATGGAGAGCACCTTACAGAATTTTCCCAGAAATCAGGAGTTTCATCGCCTGTAATCCCAAACACCTTGAAAGGATAGGAAGCTTCAAGGACATTTCCTGATATGTCCGTAAATTTAAGCTTTATAAAATCGCTGATAAATCCTTCGATATCAATGCCTGAGGTTGTCCATGAGCATACGAATGTCTTTGTACCTGTTTTAATGCATGCATCAGCTTCCACATTTTTCGCATTTAATATGAATTTTGAGAAGTCAGCAACCGCTTTTTGCACCGAATCATCTTCCAATGCCGCTTCAACCTGTATCTTATCGCCAGTCTTAGTGACATTAGCCAATAGCTCATTAGTTCCGCCAATGCTCCTAACAATAACTTTAAGCAATTTTGATTTCGTGCTGTCAACAATAACTTCTTTGGAAAACTTTTGCGTTACACTATTTCCAAGCCTGTCTTTGGAGTCTGTATCAATGAAGACATTGATTTTTCCTGAAGATAAAAAATCAATATTATCCCATTTACACTGCCATATATCGATGGATTTGCTGCAGGAATCAGCAGCATAAATGCTGTCAGCAGCATGCAGCTTTATTCCAGAAGGCTTAACTCCAGAATCGTCCCTAAAAGTCGCAATGAAAGAGTTATTCTCCAGTTTTGCAAAGCTCTGCCCTTCTACGACCTGGTCGCTTGCCAAAGAAAGCACAATTGGCCCATTATTATCCAGGATAAGATTCTTTGTTATCTCTGTTCTTGCTTTATTGCCAGAATTGTCAGAAGCCCATATGACCACTTTCTTTAATCCAGCGCCATCAGGAGCTAAATTTAGCTGCCATGAGCATATTGCTGCATCATTTTCAGGCTGGCCGCAGGCAGCCTGCACATTCTGGAGATTGGCATTCTTATTAAGTTCGCTTAGGTCAGCAAATACGTTACTCTTATCAAGATCTGGGTCTGTTATGCTAACCTTTGCCGTTACAGGCACAGGAACAGTTCCAAAAAACCCAAGATCGGAATCCAATTCATCGACAATTTTGAAAGTATTCGAATCAATAAAAGGAACGTTCTTATCAATATTAAATTCTGCTGATACAGCTGAAGAGACCAGTTCGAACCTGTCAAAGGCCTTTGCCAGTATTATGTGGCTGCCTTCTGAAAATTGAAGGGAAGAAGTTTCAAATACATCAGAAATGCTGCATGCATCTGCATTAAGGACAATAGTTTCCTTGAAACTGCTTTTAGTATCTAAGAGTTCCAGTCTTTTTATTCCAGAGCATTTTCCCGCGCAGCTTGAGGAGGCACAGGCTTTGTCTGAAATATTAAAGCTGAACTTTACTTTGCCTGAGTTGACTAAGGCCCTATCAATGCTAAACGAGCTTATTGCTGGGGCCAGATTATCAACATAGAGGCTGCTGGTTTTTGTCTCTATAACATTTCCGGCATCATTTTTTAATGTAACTGTATAAGGGACTGCCCTTGCATCAAACACCGTTGTCCCGTTTGCCGGGAACCTTAATGCGCAGTCAAATCCGCTTATTCCGGCTTGGCAAGAATCAAACTGCAGATTAGAGCCTAATAGCACTTGTTCTGCAGTTATCGCGCTATCTCCTGATACAGAAGCAGTTGCCTTGAAGTTAATGAAATCATTTTCCCTTATATAGCTGTTTACATTATCTTTTCCGCTGGCATCTATCTTGGAAAGGTCAGCAAGAACTATTGAAGAATATACTGGAATCATTATTACCAGCAGTACCATCAGAATTGCAATTTTCTTCTTATATTTTTTTTCCATCTTATCTTATTATCCTTTATATCTTATTCAGTGCACAATTATTATATCTTACTTTTCAATATTCATTACTTATTATCTCTTGATTATCCCAATTTTATTTTTAATTTCCTTTGACTTTTTTATCAATAATTTTTATCTTTTGGCTTTTTATCTTAACATTGGAATTATTTTATTGGAATACTGGCTTTAACAAAGGGGCAAAAGCATTTGAGTACTCTTCAACCTTTGCAGCCTGGTTCAGGTCATCAATTGAGCGCTGCTGCTCAGGAACGTTTTCAAGCGCAGCGCTTACAGCAAAAAATGTGACGGTATCTTTCCTGAGGTCGTCATCCGTTATTGTCACATTCATCCTCAAGCCTCCAGAGGGGTATGGGTTATATTCAGTAAATTCAAAGCCTTGCACTGTGAACTCCTCTTCAGAGAATAATCCGGTCTTTTTCTTGACTCGTTTTTCCGGAATTTTTAGATTTTCCCTCAGAAATGTATTTATGTTTACTTCATACTTTCCTGGGGCCAGCCTAATCTGCCCATTGTTTGGGCCTTGTATGCTGGCAACAGCATTAAAATCCTCCTCTTCTGCTGGGCTTATCCTTGTTAAAGTCATAAATGCCTCCTCATTCGGCTTTAAATCAGCAATTTTGTTTGTGAATTCCCAGCCCAGGCTTGTTTTTTCTATAAGCTTCTTCTTAATCTCAATCTTTTTGTCTTTGACAGGGTTAAGTTTCATTTCTAAATAAAGTCTTTTAACAGGATCTGCGTCAAAAATCCGGGATTTGGATATATAGTCGGGTTTTAGTAAGTTAACTATGCCGCCTATTGTTCCAATAGGGAATTTTGCGGTTAGGGTTCCGTTCTCATTTGTGTTGCCTATGTAGCAGCTTTCTCCCGCAACATTTAAGGTAACGCTTGCATCCCCGAGCGGCTTTGCATCCATGGAATCAACAGCTTTGATAACTACATCAGCGCTGTTCCTGTTGTTAAAATCGCATAAAAAAGTTGCTATTGGTATGCTGGCTGCTTGTAAAGGGACAAATTCCGATTCCAATTCTTTATTGTTCCTGATATTTGCTTCAAGGAAAAAATTGAATTTGTACCCTCGGCCGTTTAACGCATTCTCATCAAAAACTTCCACTAATGCGGGGAAAGAAAGATCGTAAACAAAATTATATCTTTGCAGCCCGAAAAGCGATAAAATGCTTGATGAAGCAGATTCCGGCTGGCATACATCTCCATTGCAATTCATATCAAAATATAATGGCCAGAAATCAAGATAAGCAAAAGTGACTTCAAGATTGCCATAGCCTTGATCTGCAACAGGGACAATCATACTGTCATATAACCTCTGCTTTAGTTCCGAGGGATAAAAACCACGGTTGAAGTTCTTTGTGCCGTCAACCTGAAACAGGGGAATGTAGCTAGTCAAAATGCTTTCAACCTTTTCCTTTACCTCTGATTTTCTCCAGCTTGTTGCGCTTCCGAATTCAAACCTCATATCAGATATAGGCGGCAGCTTATCTCCATCAACAGAAGAAAAAGACGAGATAAGATTCATTGTCTGCCTTTCAAGAAAATGATATTTCTGCTGCATGTTTGTTATCTCTGTTGCCAAACCGTATATTTTCTGCAGTTCAACAGGCATCCTAACAAAGAACTGGTCTAAATTAGAGGTTATATCCTCTTTTTTTATCTCTAAACTATAATCCAGAACTACAATAACATCATTCTCTGTTATCTTAGAGCTGGCTTTTATTGCGCTCAACTCATTAATCTCGAAACCCTGCTCTTCCAGGCTTTTGAAACTATCTATACAATCCGGAAGCTTTTTTTCTATGTACCTATCCAACTGCCTTTCTATTGAATCTTCATCATTTTTTAAAGGCGGCCTCTTGCTTGCAAACCTGCATGTTCCCTCGCAGTTATTGCTGCTTTCAAGGTACCACCAGTAAGGAATCTTGAAATCACTTCCAGGCGCAAAAGCAACAGCATCACTTTCTGTAGGGTCATCATTCGGTCTAAAGCTCTGCTTAGACAGTTTAGGATTGTCAATTCCTATGTAGCCGCCATGCTCGCCTATGAGAATTAGTCCTTCTACAGCTGTATCATCCAGGCATTGAGTAACAAATGCGTTTACCGGGTCAATTTGTGTCGGAATCTCTTTTGCGGATATGAAGACCCCTGGCGCGATTTCTTCTTTATGGCTTTCTGTGTTAAGGTAATAACCAAGTACTGCAGCCACTAAAATAACTATGCTGAAGATGACAAAAATTGAAACCTGCGCTTTTGTTTCCATCCTAAATTTCCTTTAACTCTTTTTGTATCAGGTTCAGGTCATATAACTTATGTTCCACTAGCTCTCTTGCTAACATTGACTTCTTTTTTCCAAGCTTTTCGGCTGCTCTTTCAAGAAGATCATTAATTTCTCTGCTTACTGTGATTCTTATCTGAACAGAGTTATTTACCATTTTTTATTTGATTTATACCTGTTTTAGCCTAAATTTTGTCATAATTATACTCTATTTAGTATATTAGTATATAAATATTTGTGTAATCTTGTCTAACCTATTTTTTTATTTTTATGAATTTATACACAATTTAGCCTATAAACAGTATATTTGAAGTATATTTATTATGTTTTGAATAAACTTTTATACAAATTTAAGTATACATTAAGTATATCTGATGAATATATTGAACAGATTAATGTGTCATCCAGTTTTAGCAAATTAAAATAGATTAAAACAACATTTAAATACACAATAATTGAAAGAATGTCTAAATGGCAAATAAAAAGCTTGTTGATTATATCCGAGAACAGATTAAAAAGGGCTTTGATCTGCAGACCATAAGGAATCATTTATTGCAGTATGGCTATTCTGCAGAGGATTTGGATGAAGCTGTAAGGCATCTCCAGAGTCCTGAGATAAGGCATGTAATCCATTTTTCTCCAGCTGCCTTGATAGGCATAACAGCAATTTTTGTCGGGCTGATTGCAACTGTCTTTCTATTTGCAAATTTTTTCCCGCCAAAAGTTCCAGAGAGCCTGCTTGATTTGAGCCTTGAAGGCATACAAACAACAGCTGTCGCTGGCTCTGAAATAACTTTTATCTCCGAATTGGACAATTTGGGTGCTGCAAAAAGGTATGATATCAATCTGAAATATGAGCTGATCAGCCTTAACACCAATGAAATTGTGACATTTAAGGAAGAAACCATGGCTATAGAAACAAGAGGCTCAAAACAAATTGCAATGCAAATTCCTTCTGGCTCTGCCGGGGGAGATTATGTCTTGAGGGCAATAGCAACTTATAACGGACAGAGAGCAGTTGCAACTTTGCCTGTAAAGATAGAAGCACAAGATCAGGAGATGAAGGAAACAACTCAGAAACCAATAAAAGAAAAAGCCGAAGAAGAGATTGCAGCGGAAAAGCCAGAAGAAGGCCTGCAACCAGAATCTATTGCCTCGGATACTGTTCCAGAAGAGCAAAGCGAAGAAAGAGAAACAAAAGGCGCTTCTGCCCTTACTACTTTTGAAGCATTGGAAAAAGCAGGTAATGCCGCAAAGCATAACAGAAGAGAAGCCGAGAAAGTATGCAATGAGCTTCAGCTGCAAATATCAAGAGACTTATGCTTCAATAAAATTGGGGAGGTTTTAGTTGATAGAACTTACTGCAGCAAAATCAATGATGACAGGACTAAAGATGTTTGCTTGAGCAATATTGCGAAAATCGCAAGAAATAGCGATTTTTGCGCCGGCATCAGCAAAGACAGCAGGAAAGATTCATGCTATATGAATTTTGTCATCGATAACAAGGATTTTACTGTATGCGACAAAGTGATAAATCAATACCTGAAGCAGAGCTGCGAGAGCTTAAAGCAGCTAAGCAAATTAAATGTAACAGACACTGCTTTTTATGCAGCATTGATTAACCAGAGTTTGATAGAGCTGGTTTAAGCAATATCAAAGCATGCGTAACCATTGTCCCCTATCAAAGTGTCGGAAACCTGGATGCAGATAAGCTTGTAACTTTTCGCATAGCTAAAATGGCTGGATTCTGATTTTGCGATGTTTTTGCTCGCAACCCCCGAGGTTATCCCTATTCTGTCATCTACGCTGTTTGCAAGATAGATAGTATACTGCACGTTTTCTTTGCATGGCATTATTGTCCATGACATCTGGTATTCAAAAGCTGAGCCAACAATTGATTTTTTAGCCTGTAATGCCAGTGTTGTCTTATCTCCTATGCATTTTTTTGCCTCTGTTTCCTGATCAATTGACCCTGCCGGTGGTGATTGTATGTTTGCGCTGGATGGGAATGCGGGGCTCCATTTAGGATAATCTGAGCTGTCATACTGGTCTTTGCAGTATTCGGCTACATAGCCGTACGCAAATTTTCCCAGAGTAAGGTCAAGAAGCGTCCATACTAGCTCAGCAGCAAACTTATTCTCCTGCTCTTTCTTGTTTTCCACTGCTTTTATTATCCTAGCATCTTTACTACGTGTTTTTGCATCAGCATCTGAATAAATTTTTCCATTTTTTTCATAAACTGTTTCAGTTCCAAACCTGTATTTTATGATCCCTGTATCCTTATCAGAAGAAACAGCTTCCAAAAAAGGAATCCTCTCAACGAATTTCTCATTTTCTTTTTCATTTATCTTAAAAGTCTGGTCCTGAGCGAATCTAAGCTCTCTTTCCGATGTTCCGAATATCTTTTGCATATCAACTTGCGATAATATCCCAATATTCTTGCCTCCATAAATAACATTCCCGTCTCTTTTAACAATAATCACATCATCTTTTTTCATTCCTTTTATCAGGCTGTCCAGATTGTCTATTGCCGGCATTGCCCCGGTAATTTTATCCTCTTTGCTAAAAAAAACGCCAAAGCTCAAGAAAGAAAAAATCAGCATAATTATCATAACTCCTGCAATCGGCTTTAGTTTAGCATGGTTTATCTCTCTCTTTATCTCCTGAGCATGCCTTATCACAAACAGCGAAAATGCCAATGATATCAAAAATCCGAACAAAATAAGCACTGACAAAGCCAAGTCAACGCTGCCAAAAAAATCGCGGGCAATGCCGAGAATAAAATTGCCTGTGATCCTGTCTCCTTTGACTGCAAAGCTCAATCCAAAGATCAGGCCGAAAACTATCAAGAAATAAAAGTATACTGCAATTCTCTGCCTGTTTAAATTAACCATTGCTGCGTTTTACTAATGCACTCTCATGAACATCTAGTTTCCACTCTGTCAAATATGCCATCATGATCTATGTCAATTTGCATAAGGTCGCATAATCTCGTCGTTAACTCCTGCTTCCTCCTTTCATTTATTTTGTCAAAACCCAAGTCATTGCATGCTGGCTCTGAAAAACTCTGGCTCACCCATTTGAATTTTGACTGCAGGCTTTGTATGCTGTTATAGGCTTTAAACATCGCCCACAATGTCTTGAACATGTTGGATTGAGAAGCAAGGCTCTTTATACTATCCGAGATTATCTCTTCAGCTATGAACTTCGCAACAAAGCTCATTATGATTTTTATGAGACTTGTAAGAATAGAGCCTTCCCAATACATGCAGGTTGCCTGGCTTAGCTGCCTGTCGCAGGTCTCTGTGCTTATCCCATTTGTGCAAGCCTGCTCTATGCAGCAGTTATAAGTCTGGTAAATTGTCTTTAGCTTTCTTAGGTTAAATAATACTCCTACCGGGCAGAGGCACCCTATAGCCACATATATATTGTCAAAAGGCGAAAGATGCGCGAAATTTATGGCATCGGACATGGTTTTTTGAACAGTGGAGCTGCCTATACTTATGTCTGGGATAAGGTTAGCTGGGCTCAATGCTCCGGCCTTGGCACTATCTTCGCATAATGCGCAGGTTGTGAGGCTGCACATTGGCACGAAGACCTTATTTAAAGCATCCCTTACTTTTCTTGTAACAGCATTGAACCTGCATAACGGAATGATTGCGCTTCCAGTTGGAGAAGTGAAAGCGCTAATGCATGCTGCTCCTTCTACAGGGGGAATAGCAGACTCATCTATGAACCCTATCGCAACCATTGGAACGTCCAATGCTGCTTCTGTAGCAGACCAGGCGCTGCATGTAAACCACAGGGTGCTTACAATTTTTTCCAATGTTTTAATCGGGCCGCTGTCCATGAAGTCGATAAAATCCTGATTGTCCTGGTGCTTTTCTATACAACTTTGCACTGGATTTGCTACAGGAACCTGAGTTTGCCCAATAATTTGCTGGGCAAAAACACCAGAAGCATAGAAAGGGATAGTAATAACTAGAATTATAAGTGACAAGGCAATGCTTTTTTTGCATGTCTTTTTCATTTTTTATACTCCCTTGCTGTGTTTCAGATTTTTACTTGTTTTAACAATCAACTTGCCTGATTAATCGAATATCGGTTTTACAAAATCTTGATATTGTTCCTTTCTTATTGTTGCATTAACTGCTTTTTCGCATGTTTTAGGATTATTGCTGAAATCATGCGCATTTGTGCCGTCTATGTCTTCAAAGCTGCAATTTTCATAATTGCATGTTTCATCGGAATTTTTTTCGCATGAGTACAATAATTCTGCTTCCAGGCTGCCATCAGGCCTTAAGATAGAGTCAATACTGCCATCTTCAAACACATAAAACGTGATTTTTTCTTTTCTCAATTCCCCTTTAGCTACAGTAGAGTTTATACTTAAGAATCCTAAAGAAATGGAATTTTCAGCCCTAATCAATTGCAGATTGAACTCATGGCCTCCAGAAGAGAGTTGCATAGTCCTGTTATACGGGTCTGGGTAGACATAAAACAATCCTGTGTCTGAGGCAATTGCGGCCTTTTCTCCATTAGTCAAATCCATGACTGAATTTTCAATAGTCAATCTCGCATTTTCGAAATAATCCTTAACCAGTGATGGAACATTGATTTTTTTGGCATTCACTATTAAACTCTTTTTTGGGATTAAGGAATATGAAAATTCAGGCTCTTTAAGGCCATAAGTTGTAAAGTTCTGGCTTAAGATGGAATAGCCGTCTTTTGTGAAATACACCTGGCCGTTGATGCATAATGGGAACTTAGCTTTTAAAATTCCGCTTGAATCTGTTCTTCCGATAAAGCAGTCGTTCTGGTAACTGCCGCAATAATAACCGACATCGACATTCCCTAAGCTGCTTCCAGCTAAAGAATCAAATGTTTTAATTATTATATCATCGCTTATCTTTTGCTCTGGATTGCAGAACAATGTTTCAGGAAGCAAAGTTGAATTCACATCAGAAGAATAGCCCGTAACAACTGCTGAAAACCTGCCTGTGTTGCAGGCTCTGTTCTGGTTGCCGCACAAATAAGCAACCATAGGGAACTGGAATGCAAAGCCTTTATTATCATAGTAAGCATTTATCCCGGGGTCAATTTCAGCTGAATCTGAATCGGTAATCCTAACAAGAACTGGATATTTTACTGTATACTTAAAAGGATACTTAAAAACGCAGATTTGGGGCAGCATTGGAATATTTGTTCCGACAACCCTTTCCGGCACTAATGTGTCCCCATTGCTCGGTATGATGTCATAATCCAAAAATTCCCAATCGCCGTCATACTCAAATTCAATTTCTATGTTAGGATGCTGTTCGCTAAGCAAATCATAGACAAAGCTACTATAAACTCCGTGAAAGCTGCTTGGGTCTTCTGGCTGAGAAAAATCTGTCCCTTTAACCTTTAAACTTGGCATATTAAAAGCTAGAATATCCTTTAGCTTGCCTTTAACACTATTTTTGCTCCACGAAACAAAGTTGCAGTCAAAATTTGTTGTTGATTGTGATAAAGGCGGCAATCTGTTCTGGTCAACCCCAGAATACAGTGAAATAAGATTTTTTGTATGGTCCTCAAGAAAAGCATTGAAATTCTCTATGGCAGTTAATTCAGAAGCTGTTTTTTGTATAAGGTCCATATCTATCGGCACAGCATATTCAAATTTATTCTCTTCAAAGGATATACTGCCTTTCTTGAATATTATCGGGAAATCAACAATTGCAATTACGGCCTTTCCCATAGCAACTTTTACACCAACTTCTTTGTATCTCACATCAAAGCCCTGCTTTTGGAAATCCTTGAAATCGTTAGCGCACAAATCAATACTTTTTTTTGCATAATCTTCAAGCTCTTTTTCCATAAACGAAATTGATGGGATTGCTATTCTGTCTGCTGTCAGCCAGTATGGGAGCTTATTTCCTTCTGCATTCCTGTCTGCTTCCACTTTTTTGTTATAGCTTACATATCTTCCTTGCTTGTCCTTTGCTATTAAAGCATCAGATTGTGGTGGTATTTCTATATATCCTCCTTGGAGCCTCATTATCTCCAATCCCCGCAAAACAGCTTTTTTAACACAGTTATCAACATAATTCCTTAGCTCGGCCTGCCCTGCAAACTCTGGCTGCTTCCCTGCTTCCTTCTCTACGGGCTTCTCTATACCTGCCTTCTGCACAAAGAATATAGCAAATGCCCCTATCAATATTATAAGGCCCATTAAAACAAAAACTGCTGCCTGGCTTCTTCTGCTTTTTATCTTGTTAGCTATTATCTTACGGTTTATATTCACTTTGCCCAGACCTCTTTTATTTTCGTGCTTAGCTTATTTTCACTAAAAAAATTCTGGATTTCAGCAAAATTTTTTATCGGCACTAAGATAACATTAGAACCAAGCTTTTCTGCGTTGAGCTTATGCACCAAGCCCTTGTGGGCATATCCTTTTCCCTTCTTTCTTTCAGAATAACCCTGCAATTCTCTCAAAACTTTTACTTTTTCTTTTTGAGGCAGAAACTTAAGAGTATATGAAATGAGCATATAATAGTTTAAGCCCTCTTTTTGCATCTATGCCTATCTTAGGTTTTATTGTTTATATATTTTTCTGTTATACATAACAGTTTTTTTATACATTTTTGTTAAATATCCATTTTATTCTGTTATAAATAACAGAAAAGTATAATCTATTATTCATAATAGAAAACTAATGAAAACTCGCTATTAATGCAGGGTTAAGTAAACTATTGTATATTATTCAATTTTTAATCTATTTTTAGCATAATTTACTGAATTGCCCGCGAGCAGTGAATTGCGAGCAACGAGACAAACGGGTTGCTCGTTGCATCTCACTGGTCGCTGGCATCTCAAGGTGTTGCTGCCTACCCCATGCGCCGCCGCACAATTTATTGAAGCGCTTCGTTACTTAACCTTAGAAGCCAGCCACATAATAACTTTTGTCGTTGGAAAGAAGACCATTTCAGGCTTATTTTCAATCGCAAAGTGCTAACCAGTATGCATTTTTCTAAATTGTGGGACAGGCCGATGAATATTATAAGCTAAATGCAATAATTTTGATGGACTCACTTGTTAAAATTTCAACTAGAAAGAGCGTTCTTTAATAAAACGAAATGTTTTATCTGTCAAAAAGCGAAAGAAAAATTACAATAGAACTGAACAGCAAACACAGAATAACCTTTCTCATGCAAACCGCTCTTTCTTACATGTTGCGTATCGCCTGAAAAATCAGAAGCAACATAAGCATTGGCCCCTTTAGGAACAAAAACAGATTTTCTTGCCGCCATTTCATCAATGATACTCGAAATATCTATGCACGGATTTTCTACGACAAGAGTTTTTATTTTCCCTTTTGGAATTACATATTCTGGACTTAGAGCTCTACCATCTGCTTGATAGAATGCTCCATCTTCACCTTGTGTCAGTTTTTCTAATCCATCCATTTTGAATTTCTCTGGATGAAATAAGGGGACACCCCTTATAATCCCCTTCCGCCTCGCTACTCGGCAACTCCTTCGGAGATTGCCGTATCTCGCTC
>Ga0209541_10007747_pt1 | contig 17953 bp, 13 predicted proteins | sample RifCSPlowO2_01_FD_184027 | JGI IMG/M metagenome (GOLD analysis project Ga0209541, IMG submission 184027) | Groundwater microbial communities from Rifle, Colorado - Rifle CSP2_plank lowO2_0.1 (SPAdes) (version 2) | ecosystem: Environmental > Aquatic > Deep subsurface > Groundwater | place... | reverse complement strand
CCCCGGAATTATAAAAATCGCTCCCCACAAATAAAGTACGCCCACACCGCGCACTCCGTGGCGCAGGTTTGAGTCCCCATTGAAAAAAAGAAAGTTTGGACTGAAATGCGATAAATATCCCTCAATATATTCTGTTGTATACACAACTCGTCTGTTAAAAATTATTTTTCCTACTACTCCTCCCACCTTCTCTTGTTTTTTGGAAAATTCCAAAACTTTTTCTTGAGAATTATTAATCACCGATGCTTGATTTGAACGGGTAAAACCTTCGCTTGATAGCATTTTTGGAATAAATGGCGACAAAACAATAAAAAAAATCAATATTCCTAAAATTGTTTTTTTTAAATTTTCTTTAGAAAATAAAGTTTTTGGATAAATTATAAAAAGTCCTGTTATAAGAAGTGGTACAAAGATCCAAAGACTTCGGTAAAAGTAAAAAGTTAGCGAAAACGAAATCATTGAAAAAATGAAATATTTAAATAAGTTTGTGTTTATATACTTTAAAAATAGACACATTGCTAAAATAACAATAAATAGTCCGGAATTTGCCTCAAATCCAGCACGGGAAAATAAAATATGCCAGGGCGAAATAGCAACAAGAAAAGCGGCAAGAAGCGCAATATAATTAGAATTTACTAACTCCACTTTTCTAAAAAGCTCCTTTATAAAAAGAAAAACAAAAAATATCGATAAAGTTCCCAAAAAAGCTGAGGAAAATCTTGCTGAAAACTCATTCAAACCGAATAGTTTTACTGAAATTGCGGTCAAATATATGTTGGCAGGCGTTTTATAATCTTCAAATGCTCTGAAAAGAAGGGGAAATGAGTTTCCATACTCATCTTTTCCAGTTTCAAGAATTGAATATGCACTATAAACTTGGGAAACCTCATCCCAATAAAGCGATACAGGAACCTCAGATATGTTGTAAAACCTGACAAATCCGGCAAATAAAAAAATTGCTGCCAAAACAAGATAAACTTTATATCTTCTAACAGACTTTAGAAATCTAGTCATTAAATCTGTATTTAATAAGTGTGTAAAAGGCTATTGCTCCGTCGTGGAATGTTCGCAGTTTTTTACCCTCTGAATAATCTCTTGGTGTGGTTTTTATCGGAATTTCTTTAATTTTATATCCTGCTTTCAAAAGTTTTGCAGTAATTTCAGGCTCAAAATCAAATCTTTTTGATTTAAGGCTGAATTTTTTACCAGCATTTGTCGGAAAAAGCTTGTAACACGTTTCCATGTCAGTCAGCCAACTTCCGTACATAACACTTGTCATAAGACTTAAAGACCTATTTCCAAAGTAATGCAGTAGGAATCTTAGATTTTTTTCTTCTCCGCCCAAATGGGGAAGTCTATCAAGTCTTGTTCCGTAAACGACTTTTGCTTCTTTAGTAATAATTGGTTTAATCAGTATTTTTATGTACTTTGGATCGTACTCAAGGTCCGCATCCTGAATAATTACATATTCTCCAGTCGCATGTTCGATCCCTGTTTTAACTGCAGCGCCTTTTCCCATATTTTTGGGATGTTGGAAAATTTTTAGATTTTTGATTTTTAACTTTTGATTTTTGATTTCGGATGCTGTAGCATCCGTCGAGCCGTCATCTACAACAATTATTTCTTTTTCAACTCCGGGGATCTTAACACTTATAACTCTTTCGATGAGTTCCTTGACTGTTTTTTCTTCGTTAAAAACCGGAATAATTATTGATAATTTCATGTTTATAAACTGTTAATTATATCAGCATCTGATTTTACAAATGATTTTTGAACAATAATTCTTTTTTTAACTATTTTCGGAAGAAGAATTAGTGAGTCAAAAAAGCCTTTGAAAAATGACCCATCAATTCTTAGTAAACTTTTTAAGAAGTGATAGGGAAACCACAAAATATGAAATATGATTGTTTTTAAATCACTATTTTTCCAGATAAAAATAAATTGATTTCTATATGCAATCTGTTTTATCTTTGCATCTGAATAATTTGATTTAATTACCCCTTTTTCGTGTTCATGACGAACGATTGCATTTTTTTCAAAAACAACTTTATATCCTGCTTTTTGAGCTCTGTATGAAATATCTATATCTTCCCAATAAAACGGGTTGAAGAGTGGATCAAGCCCTGAAAGACTGTCCCAAATGCTTTTTCTAAACGCACTACTTCCCCCGCTTGCCCAAAGAGTTGTGCTGCTATTTAAGTCTCCTGCCCTGTGAATTAAAAATCCCTTATTCCACTTCCCCATACCTCTTCCCCGATTAACAATTTTTCCTGCCTCAATACTTTCATCTTTGCACCCTACAGCAAATACATCTGGGTCGCTAAAATGGGCTATCAGGGGTTTTATAAAATTAATATGCGGAGATACATCTGAGTTAAGAAGAATTATAATTTCATTTTTTGCCTCCGATACTGCCTTATTAACGTTTGATGAAAACCCCAAATTTTTACTGTTTTCAATAAGCTTTATTCTTATGTTCTTTTCTTTTGCAATAATATCTTTAATTTCTTTTACTGAGTTGTCCACTGAATTATCGTCTGAAACAATAATTTCAATTTCACCCTCACTGTAATTTTTCGCAGACTCTATGACTTTGTTTAAATTTCTCCCAATGATGTGTTCTCCGTTATAATTTGGAATAACAATTGTTACATTCATAAAAGACTATTATAAAAAATAATTGTATTTTTGCCAGAAGGCACAATAACTCCTCTGAAATTGTAGTTTGTTTTATAAATTTTTGCATCGTTTCCGTTTATTTTTGCTTTCCAGGTTGGATAGAATGAGTCAGTAAGCACTAAAAATCCTTTGTCTTTATTATCCGTCTCAATAATTATTTTGTCCTCTGAATACTCGGTTATTTTCGAATTCCCCATTCCGATATCTTTTATCAAATCGCTGTCTTCAATTACTGCGGTTTCGCTTGGATTATAGTCCTCATCAAACATTAAGTTTATAGCCTGGTTTTCATTCTCAACATTTATTACGTCACCAACAAAGAAAGATCGCGGAAGGACTTTTGTGTTTTCATAAATTCTGGTTTCTCCCTCCTGAAATACTTTTTTAAGACCAGGATCAGAAAGATCCTCAAGGCTTAGTATATATTTAACACCTAACAAATCAATCAGGTTTGAATTAAGATTATCAACCCTTATAATTCTTTTGAAACCAAATGGAGGATTTATATCAGGCTCATTTCTATTTATGGCTGCAATAAGCTCTGCGTAAGATGAAAGATAAAGTGGATCATAACCCTCAACAGATTGGATTTTGTGGAATACAGAAAAATTAGGAGCAAGGATCCTCGGGTCTGTTGTTGAAATTCTTTGGTTTCCTATATTTTTCTTTAAATACTTTATGGTTTCAGTTTCAGGATATAAATACTTTGAATCCGAAAAAGTATTAAATTTATAGGAAAACCTGAATAGATCAAATATAACTAATATTACAAGGAGACAAAGAACAAATTTTATAAATTTTTTATCTACCTTAATAAGAATTAAAAGAAGAGAAGAAACTGCTAGGAACAAAAGTCCCGGCAAAATCATATTTCTTTTTGCAACAGAAAGACTCACGGGATCAATAAACAATTTGTCGCCTGAAAACACAATTAGTAAACAAATAAACATAATAAATACTACAAAAAGAATTGGAGCAATAATTTCTTTTTTATTTTTTGCGGAAATTAAATGATTGAGTCCCAATGCAGAAAGAACAGCCAAAGAAAAATCAATTAAAAAAATCAGTCTTGTAGGTTGCGCGGTGGACAAAAAAGGAATATTCAGTATATACGGAAGTTTTGCAAAAAATGTAGGAAGAGCAAAAAATAAAGCAATAAAAAAAGGTGTACCGAAAAAAAGCGTATTTTTATCATGCCTGAAAAATAAAGCGTATATTGAAAGTATTAAAGCTGCAATTGATGCATACGCTGTTAATTCCCCATAATTCCATACTCCCCAGTAATTAAGGGTAGTAGGATTTCCGAAAAAGTCAGGAAAAATAAGTTGAATAAGGTGTTTCCACGGAATAAACCATCCTTCAGCTGTTAAGTAATTTACATCAAGATTTCTTGCTGATAAATTCAAAAAATTCAAAGTCGGAATCCACTGTACTGCGGTCAGTATTAAAAATAAAATAATAAATATTAAAAATGGAAATAAAAAATAAGATTTTCTCGAGTATTCAAACCACCTGAAAATAAAATAAACAATTGATATTACCGAGAGGTAAAAGAATATTTGCAAATGTCCTGCAAAAAAGGATGATATGCTTGAAAAAAGTAAAACCGCAAACCACACAATGCTTTTTGAAAATTGAAAACTGAAAATTGAAAATTTACTCGATTTATCCTTAGGGTAATGAAAAATTTTATCTATCGATAGTAAAATTAGAGGAAGCCAGAGCGCCGTATGAAGTACTGTTCCCCATTCAAGCCAGGTAGTGAAAAATCCTCCAAATGCAAATATCAATCCTCCCAAAAAACTCGAATACTCGTCCAATTTAAGGTTTCTAAGAAACAAATACATGAAGATGGACGCTAAAAATGTTTGAAGAATTACAAAAAGCGTCCAAGAGTTTATAAAAGGATTTAAAAACAGAACAAGATTAAAAGGATAAAAAACTCCTGATTGAAAGTTTGCTGCATTCGGTGTTCCTGAGAATGAATAAGGATTCCATGAAGGTATTTTAAGGTTTTTAAAAGATTCAATTGTCAGCTTTTTCCACGGATACTGCTGTCTAACAGGATCTGTTATCAGGAAGTTCTTAAAAGGAATGCCAGATGGATAATCCTGCCTATAAAAATCCCTGTAAGGATGATAAAGTCCGACAATTGTATCTAAGGGTACAGGAACAAACCCTTTAAGAAAAAATTGCCAATAGAATAAAAGCGATATTAATCCAAGTAAAAATATCGGAATATATTTTTTAATCATTAATCAAATCATATACTCTTTTGCAAAAACTCTCCTCGCTAAAGTACTTTGACCGGGCATATGCTTCCTCTGACATTTTTTTAAGCAGCTTATCACTCTTTATAAGTTTTATCGTTTTTTCTTTAAATTCCTCAGAGCTCTCCCATAAAAAACCGTTGACTCCGTCCTCAACAATCTCTTTCTGCCCTCCTGCATTTATAACAACAGGCACGGCGCCTACCCCCATAGCCTCGACTGTTGATATCCCGAAATGTTCGGCAAGCTGCGGATTTTTCTTCAAATCCTCACCATACCCTGTTGCATGCCAGTATATTTTGGCGCGGGACGCCTGTCCCCATAATTTATCTTTTGTTTGATTTACCAAAAATTCAATTGGATAACCTTTAATGGAATTTTTCATTTTTTGGAATTTTTGATCCCTCACGTCCCCTACGCTTATTCCCAAAAGAAACTTCCAACCCAATAGCCCTTCATCCACCATTTTCTTAAACGTGTCAATCATAAATTGCTGTTTTTTATAATCATTTGACTTAACGTTTACGACTCTAAATCTTCCAACATGCAAAATCATGTTCTCTTTATTTATTTTAGTGCGAAAAATGCTGACCGGAGGGTACAAAAGACTGCAGGTTACTCCATAATTTTTCTCGATAAAATCTTTGGTATATGACGAGTTGCAGAAAATTTTATCAATTTTTTTAAGTTTGAGTCTGTCTTTAAATGACAGACTGTGGCTGATTGGCTGCTGCATGTGAAGAAAGGTTTTCTTTGACAAAAGAAAAGGGATGCTGCCGTCAGAAAGAAGTATTATTAAATCATAATTTTTTGATACCTTAAGTTTTTTTACTTTTGAAAAGTCTTGTCTGAAAATATTTGGCTTAAGCGTTACTTTTGAAAGATCGATTGAGAACCTTTTTTGAATCTCTGAAACATTTGTTCTATCATCCCAAAAAACATCAACTTCATGATTTTTCGAAAGACAAGAGGCAATCGTCATCATATATCGCTCTCCGCCTCCAATATCGTCCAAATAAGGATCATATAGTCCTATTTTCATACTTTTAATTCTAACAATTTTTGATTTCCTTTGAAAGAATGTGCTAATATCGCATATAATGAATTTAGTTGCTCCTTTTCCTTTTTTTAATCCTTTTATACTTACTGCACTTCTAATCTGGTCAATTTTTTGGAAAAGTCTGGCGCTTTGGCGCGCTGTGAAAGGGAATCAAAGAAATTGGTTCCTGGCAATTCTTATTCTTAATACTTTTGGAATAATTGAAATTATCTATCTTTTAAGATTTAGTAAAAATAAAATAACAGTCGAGGATTTCAAAAAGAAAAACTTTCTGCCAAATTAATTTTTCCTCTGCATTTCCCAAAGCTTGGCATATGTTATAAATGCGCTGAATGATTGATAAACGCTTTCAATAAGTCCTGCTGTTCCTACTTTGTAGCCCTTTTGCCCAATATAATAGCGTAAAAACGCTGTTGCCATTACTTTTATGAGGCGGAGGACACTCATCTTGGGATGTTTTGCCTGGTATCTTAGTTTTGCTTCAGTCTCACTCCATTCAATTGTTTTTGAAAGCATTTGAGTGAGATTTTTATGCGTGTGGTGAATAATGTATCCTTCAAGCTCCTCAATTTCTCCATCCACAACCGGACTTTCATGAAGATCTCCTTTCCATCCCAAAAGTTTGTCTTTTAAAAACAGCCTTGTCATCACCTCAGTTTTAGGCCACTCGTTTTCTCCTAAATAATAATTTTTCCTTTGCATACTGTGCGCAGAGACTCTATTTTCAGACTTAACTGCTCTCAAAATACTTTCTTTTAGCTTTTCCGAAATCACTTCGTCCGCATCCAGATAAAATATGTATTTGGAACCGGAATTTTTTAGACCGAAGTTCCTGAGTTCTGAGAAGCTGTTTGTTTTCAACGTATGCACCAAAGCGCCCATTTTTTTTGCAATTTCAGAGGTATTATCAGATGATTCGTTATCAATTACTAAAATCTCATCACAAAAATTAAGTGAATCAATCGCCAAATGAATTGTTTCTTCTTCGTTTTTTGCAATAATAATCCCTGTTATAATCATTTTGTTTTTATATCAGAAATAGTAACATCTTGACCATCTTTTTTATCTTTTGATATTACTTCTCGTACCAATTCTCCTTTATTATCCTCAATTATAATATTACCACCGTCATAACCCCAGAGGATATTGTCGAATTCTTTTTCTGTTCCGAATATACCTCTAAAGAAATACGCATTATAAATTCTAGTACAACAGCGCTGATAGGAAATATTATTTAGGCTTTCAGGGTTCAGATTGTAGTAAATTCTTGCAGGATATTCCTCAATTTTTACACCTTTATAACTTGATAATTTATTTATCTCTTGATCTGTTAATTTTTTAAAATTTGTTCCTATTTCTATATAGCCTAAGGTGTTATCATTAAGATATCCATTTTGAATATTTACTGGCTCCAAAAAAATTAACTTACTTAATAAATTTAACAACTCTTGTTCACGCTCAGGATTATAAAGTTTGGGATTTACAGAAAATAAATATCCGATTTCATCACGAACCAATACGTTTCCTTTATCATCATAAATAGTACCCCTTGTCCCTAAAATTCTATTGCTTTTAATTGTATATTCGGGTTTTAATCCGTTTAAAATAATATCCCAGTCCCAATTTATTTTCCATTTTGATCTTTCCTTATAAAGATGTATTTTCTTAGTCTCTGAAAAACTTCCGAGATATTTAGTAAAATACTCTATTTCAAAAGTGGCTAAGATTTGGTTATCTGAAATTTTATGTAGATTAACTAACTCAGGTAAAATATAATCAATTTTCGCATCTTGCACAAAATGCTTGGATTTTTCATGAAAATTGCTCGCAGAATTATATGGTTTTTTACTTATTAATTGCTCATTGAAATTCTGATTTGATAAATTAAAATTAAAATTATTAATCACATCAAGAGGGACTGGTTCAAGGTATAACCTCGCGTTAAATAATGAAAAAATAATTATTATTAAAAATATAAATAAATTATTAAGCTTGGTTCTTAAAAACAAATAAGCAAATAAATACAAAAAGGGCAATAATACTACTAAATATCTGGTATAGAATGGTATAAATGAATAAATTATGAACGATAAAAATATAAATATAACCAATCCTATTTTAAATTTATCTTTTCTCTGTTTAATAATTATAAAGCCGTAAAACAATGAAAAAATCGATATAAACGGCCAGAATATGCTCCATTCATTTATATCAATATAGTATTTTGATACTAAATCAGGTATTTTTCCGGTTAATATTGCATTCCAGACTGCTCCATATTGTATGTCTAATTTTGAAATAGCATAAAAATTAATAATAAACTTTTGAATTTTAATAAAATCTATAATTGTGTTTCCGGCTAAGAAAAAATTAAGATAAGGAATTAATATTGATATTATTATTCCTAACAAATATGCCAAATAAAACTTAATATTTCTTAATTTTGCCAGTAATAAAATGGTTTCAAACAAAAATAATAAAGGAGACAATATTGGAAGCTTTGTGCCGAAAAAGAACCCCAGCCCTATACCAGCTATTAAAGCTATAAATATATTTTTTTTATAAACTAAAATACTGACTGCTATTAAATTTATTAATAGAAATGATAATTGTAGTAAATCTAAAAGCGTATACCAGCTTTGTAAAAAAATTAAGGGATCTAGGATTACTAAAGACGTTACTAGTAAAGCTCCAATTTTATCTCTAATATAAACATTAAAAAAAACAAATAATAAAATAGTGACAGCAATAAAAGTTATTAACGAATAAACAGTGGATATCTTAAATATTTCAATTGATAATCCTATTAAATATTTGCCTAGCGGAGGGGTTTCAACATTTACTGAAGTTGGATCCATTCCATTTACCAACTTATAACCGATAAAAGAAAATAAAGCATCATCGCTTATGGGTCGGGTCGATAATGGTACTTGCCACTGAGAATGTTCAAATCTTTCTTTCCAATACTCAACATCATATTTATCTGTAAAAATTTCTCTTTGAAAATACATTATCGAGCCTATGTGAAGAACAATTATAAATATAAGAAAATATAAAAGGGGTATTTTATAATTTTTTTTAGATATCTTTTTAATTATCTTTTTAATTCGATTCATTAAATACATTACCCTGATAAAATTTTCTTAAGAAAAAATCCCGTGCGCCTTTTTTCTGCATAGGACGACCATTTATTAAAAGCCTTAGGCCCTCTCTTAAAAGGGCTGTTTTTGATTTTATAGGCCCGTATTGTAATCCGAATAAAAGCCTATTTCTAGTAATATAATAATCTTGTAGATCAGACCCAGATCCTCCTGTTGAGCCGGCATTTTTATGCCAAATAACCGCAGTCGGTACAAAATAAATATTAAAGCCCGCTTTTTTTGCTCTTATCGAATAATCACTGTCTTCATAGTACAGAAAATATCGTTCATCCAAAAATCCAATCTTTTCAAATACCTCTTTTCTAATAATCATACAACAGCCTGAGGCAAAATCTGTCTCTGAAACATTATCATACCTGCCGTTATCTACCTCATCGACTCCGATATGATGCCCTATAATATTCCTCCAATCAATTATTCCTCCTGCGTACCAAATAACTTTTCCAAGATCCTCCTTTTTGTATCTATCTTTATGAAATTCGTATCCTTTTGCAAAATAGATTTTAGGAACCGCAATCCCTACTTTTTTGTTTTCTTCCGAAAAACTAAAAAGCTTTAAAAGAAAATCCTGCTCAACCAAAGTATCGTTGTTTAGAAGCAAAACATAATCAGCACCCCCCTTAAGCGCTTTTCTAATTCCCACATTATTTCCGCCTGAGAATCCCAGATTTTTGGAATTATTAATAATTTCAAGATTTAAATCTTTATAGTCTTTTTCCTCAATTGATATTTTTTTGTCAGAGTTGTTATCAACAAGCAGTGTATTAACCGAAAAACCTTTTTTATTTATCGTAAGAAGCGAATCAAGACATTCTTTAGTATCCTTTTCTCCGTTGTAATTTAGAATAACAATATAGATTTTTTTCATTTTCTAAAACTGATTAATACGAGCCTCACTGCACCCATAAGCTCTTTTTTCATTATTACAAATAAAACTAAGAAATAAACTGCTGCTGAAAGTACTATTAATATTGCGAGTGTTGCAAGTGACGAGATGAATTCTCTGGCAACTAATATAAAAATTGCCATCAAAATTGCCGAAATAAAAGGTTTTATTATTGGCTTAATAAATGAAAAGTCAACATATTTTTTTGCTGCAAAATAAATTGAGAGTGTACTCACTGCTACCAAAAATGAAGCAATAGCTACTCCGTTATAACCCATAAGTTTAATAAACAGGGGAGTTAATATCCAAATTAGTATAGTCCAGACACTCATAAATATTACTGTAATTCTTATTCTTCCGATTGCATAAAGAGCATTTGTAATTGGGGTGGATAGCGATCCAAAAACAGTGTTTAGGGAAAAGAATGTTAATGAAAGAAGTGCCGGTTCCCATTTACTGTAACTGGGAATAAATTCTATAAAATATGGAGAAAGTGTTATAAATCCGATTGCTGTTGGAAAAATAAAAAGCGAGATCATAAGAAGCGACTTCTCAATAACGGTTTTTAACGCTTCCTTGTCATGCTGCAGGCGGGAAAGTGACGGAAACATAATTTTAATTACATTATCCATTACAAGCCTGAGTGGTAAATATGCCCATTTTTGAGCAAAGCCAATGTAACCAACCTGGGCAAGAGGAAGCACTCTGCCAATGTAAATATTAATTAGATCATCCTTAATAAGAGCCAAAAGGCCGTTTACTTGATAGGGAAATCCAAATGATATTAAATTTCTAAATACTTTTAAGTCAAGCGCAAATCCTATTTTCCAAGGCGCAATGATATATATTGCTATTAAACCCACAATACTTCTTAAAAATACTGCTATTGTAAAACTTGTAATTCCATAACCTTTAACAGCAAATATAATTAAAGCCAAATTATAAATAACATTTTCGGCTATTTGAGGAATGACTAATTTATGGAAATCAAGCTTCCGCTCAAGCATGACTGTGGGAATAGTTTTAAGTGATGAGAGAACAAATGAAATCAAAAAAGCATAAAATAAATAAATCCCAACTCCCTCAATATTGAAAAATTCGGCAGCTTTTCCTGAAAGCAAAAACGCAGGTATTACTATTGTTAACACTAGGATCTGTTGAATTGTAAAGGTGGTCTGAAATTCGTGAAGAGTGGGTTCTTCTTTCTTTTGTATAAGAGATGCTGCAAGCCCAATATCCGAAAAGTAATTAAGAAAAACTACAAGGGAGGAGACAATAAAAAATACTCCGAAATCGCTCGGATTTAAATATATTGTCAGTATGAAACTTGCAAGAACCCCTAGGAGCTGAACCAAAAAAGTTCTTGAAGTTAGCGAAACAAAACTTGTTACTGATTTTCTAGCAATTAAGTCTAGATCAAAATCTGCCATTTCTTATATCCCACCATAAAATTAAACTTTCAAGTACTGCTCTTATTATCACAGAAATATTGCTTCCGTTCTGCTCGCCGTAAAGCCTTGGATAATGATTTACACTGACTTCTGAAATCTTAAGTTTCTTTCTTTTTGCCTTCACCAGAATCTCTGTTGATATCATTGCCCCCTCGGATCTTAGTGGAAGAAGCTGATCAACTGCCTCTTTTCTAAACATTTTAAATCCGCAGTCAATATCTCGGAAATAAAAACCGAAGAAGACAAAATCCCAGATTTTTAACATATTCATCAGAATATGTCTTATAAAATTGTCACGCCGGACCTCCCTAAATCCAATCACCAAATCGCTTTTGTCTATTTTTTCAATAAATTTCGTGACTTCTGAAAAATCAAACTGTCCATCACCGTCCGTAAAAACAATTGTTGAATAACGTGAATTTAAAAAACCTTCTTTAAGGGAAGCGCCGTAGCCCCTGTTAGGACTGTGTGTTATAACTCTTACGTTCTTATTTTTTTTACTAAGCTCATTTGCTTTAATAAGAGTGCTATCGGATGACCCGTCATCAACTAATATTATCTCCCACGTGTTTGCTACTTTTTCAGCAACAGGAATTGCGCTCTCAACTACTTTTTCTATATTTTCTTCCTCATTCCAAAACGGAAAGAAAATACTAAGTGTTTTAAGTTTTTTCATATCTTAATCTTTTTCTTTTTGTATATAACAAAAAATGCCATAACCAGGATTCCGAAAAGAGTAAGTAAATTTGAAAAAGTTCTCACGTTTGTATCTGTAAATTTTGCTTCAACCACTTTACTTCCTTTGGGAACATCAGCCTGAATAAGCCTCAATTTATTCTCATCATTATATCGTATCTGCCTTCCGTCAATAAATACTTTCCAGCCGGGAAATGAAAAAGTATTAATCTGAAGTTTTCCCAAAGTATCCGGATCAACCTCAAGTTTTTTGTATTGAGGTCTATCAATAACAGTTTTTACTTTAAGATCTCCAGAAAGAGGAATTGCGGTTTCTTTTGCAATCTCATCCCGCGTTATGTCAACTACGGTGTTCCCAATATCCGAAGTTTTTGTGGCAATTCCCCAAGGCACGTACTCAAATGCTTTTATGCTTGTATCCCAGCGAATAAAATCGGGGGATGTATAGTCTTCGTCTTTTGCGTCAACCAAAAAAGAAGATGGACGAAAGAGCGGAACATAGATTAAAACGATAGTAATAAGAATAGCTGTTGCGAGAATAAATTTAAGCTTTTCATTAAATTTTAGAGAAAAAATAAATCCTCCTAAGAAAGATGCTGAAAATACGGCAAAAATCATAAATCTCCATGGAAACTGAATATAGGAAAGGGGAGGGAAACTATCCCAAATAATTTTTGAATAATAAGACTGGATAAAAATCGATAAAACAAAAAGCGACAAAAAAACAAAATAAATGTTGTCAATCACTTCTTTTCTAAATTTATAGACAAAAACCAGAATAAACGAAAAAGCAACCAGAATTAAATGTATTTTCCCTACCTCAAGCGATAATCCGTCTGAAGGCCCAAGAATTGATCCACCATATCCCCAAGGGCTATTTAGGAATTGATGAAGCGATACAAAATGCAATCCATAGTTTGCAAATTCTTTTGTCAGTAAATTAACCATTGTATATTTGTTTTCCAGAATTGCTGGAATCCAAAAATAAGAGGTAAGAAATAGCGCAAGTGCGCCACCGATTAAAATTGAGAATACAAAATCTTTTTTGTTTTTATTTTTATAAATAAGATAAATAAAAAAAATTAAAGCGAAGGGAACAGTCATAAGAGCCACAAGATTATGAGAGAGGACAAGTCCTGCTCCGAATAGGCAAAACAATGCAATATTTCCAAATGATTGATTAACAGAAATTCTTGTAATTGCCCAAAATAAACCCGGGATAAATATAAAAGAAGAAAACTCAGCAAGCGCTCCTCTGACATAAACGTCAACGCTGTGGTATGGAGCGAAGGTATAAAGCATAGCCGCTACCAAACCGCCCAAATCACCCAAATATTTTCTCGAAAACAAATACATGAAAACAGCCGAAAGAATAAAACCGACAGCAATTGCAATTTTTGTTGAAGATATAAATGAAAATCCCAAGATTACGAATATTTCCGCAAAATAATAAAAGAGGGAAGGATAAAAATTAAAAAATGGATAACCGTATCCGAATCCTAAGTTTTGCGAAATTCGGGGAGGGAAATGAAAAGATTCAAGAGCGTAGTTTAATTCGAATAATCTTGCAATTTGTTCATCATCGTGAATCGGAAAAAATCCGGGATGAAATAGCGAAATTATCGCAAACAGGGAAAAAAATACCGACAAGATAAGAAATAAATTATTTTTTAGATTTTTCATTTTTTAATAAATAAACGCGAAGTATAAATTGCTAAAATTGCAACAAGTGTAAAAAGTGTAATGACCGATATCATATCTGCCAAAAGTCTTGTTTTTGTTTCCGAAAAAAATGCGGAAATATTGTGAGTTCCCCCGGCTATTTCCATATCCATAACGCCAAAATCGTTATCGTAATCAATGTTTGCTAGCTTTCCGTTGTCCAAAACCACCCAGCCCGGATAGTAGATTGTATTAATTCTGACAACAGAAGACGAGTCAGATTCAGTATTAAATACAATTTTTTTTGAATTAAACTGCAGGTTTTGAATCTTTGCATTTCCTTCGACTGTCTCCACTTTATCAGTTGTTCTGGATGTCGGGTGCACCTTTACCCATAATGGCATAAGTTCATTTGAGGAAGTCGTTGTTGCGTCATTTGTGAAGTAAAATCCGTCTCCCCTGTTGACATATTCTGAAGGCTTTGCAAGAGGAATATAAAAAACTAGAGCAAGAATTGCCGAAAATACAGCAAGATATTTTGTAAGCCTGTTTTTTGCAATAAATCCTGAAAGAACTACAGTCAGAAGTCCAATTTGGGAAAGGACAGTCCAGGGAAAGTTTATTTCAGATAAAAGCGGAAGACGCCAAACAAAAGACGAGACCGGAAAAAGCATAAAAACAAAAAAACCGATTGCCAAAAGAAGAAGAATTGCCCGTTTATGATCCGGGTCATTTTTAATTTTTTTAAAGTAATTGTAAAGTATCAGACCAAAAGATAATGAAATAACAATTAAAAAGGGGATTCCTATCTGGTAAGAAAATCCGGTTCTTCTATCTGTCGGCACACCAAATCCCCAGGATGGAACAATAAAATCTTTGAGAGTTAGGAAAAACTGGCTTCTGTCTGCAATGGGAATCTGGGAAAGCACTATGTTTCCTTTTTCTATGAGTGCAGGAAGTGAGAAATAAGCTGATAATAAAAGACCAAACAAAACTATAAAGAGGTAGGTTTTTGGGGCGTTTTCTTTTTTTGAAATATGATCAATTATAAAGAATATAAAAAGCGTTATAAGAAAAAGTACCGCCATAATATTGTGCGACGTAATTAAGATGGCGAGGGAGAGTGCTCCTGAAATTAAATAAAAAATTCTATTTCTGCTCTCGTATGATTTTGAAATACAAAAAAGAATTATTGGAAAAATGGCAAAAGCCAGAGACTCCCCTATTGATCCTCGAACGAAAAGATCGACAAGCCTATACGGAAAGTATAAATACAAAACTGTTGCAACTACTCCTGCGTAATCATTTTTCCAAATGTTTCGGGATGCGAGAAACATAAAAAATGCAGAAATAGGAATTGACAGCGCAAAAACAGCCTTAACTGAATCAACTAATCCAAGTCCCAAAAGGTGGAAAAAAGAGCCTAAATAATAAGGGAAAGGATATACAAAATTAAAAAGCGGATACCCGTATCCAAAATTTAAGTTTCCACTGTATCTGGGCGGAATCTGAAAATCAAGAAGAAGGCGCACCATGTCTGAAAGCCTCACAACTGCCCACTCTCCGTCGTGTGTTGGAAAATATCCAGTTTTAAGATACGGGACAAGAAGAGGAATGGAAACGATTATTGAAAATATTAAAATAGCAAGGTAAACGAGTGCATTTTTTTTCATCTAAAAAATTATTGCTCAAGTGAATAGATCGAATAAAATGTATTCTCTCCTTTTTTGTATTTGCTAATAAGTTTAAGAGGCCAAGAATCCGGTGCGTCTCCCGGAAATTCACATCCGGGACAAGGCTGATAAAAAACAAAATAAACAGGGCTCATATCCCCCTGCTCTAAAAGTTCTTCAGGGAATTCTTCTATCGGCCAGTAACCCTTTGTAGTAATGTTTTTATTATCTCCTAAATAAATGTCCAATGCATAAGGCATTAGCCCGAATGTCCCTTCGGTTGCAATAAAGATTTTTTTGTCTTCTGCTTCTTTCTTAAAAAACTCAATACTTTCCTTTATTCCTCCGCCCGAGGGCCAGCCTGAGATATACTGCTCCCTATCAGCCGATGCGATTGCAGCATTTTTTGGATTAAAGACAAAATCAAGCGACACTTTCAAAGGGTAAAGAATAAAAAATATTATTATAAGAGTTGAAACTCCCCAGATACTGTCAATTCCCCTCTTCTTCAAAAAATTGTGGGACCAAAGAATAACTTCTGTCAGTCCAACGGAAACAAGAGGGATAAGTGAAATACTCATAAAGAAAATAAATCTTGGAAAAATCACTTTCCCAAAAAGTGTGAGCGCCGCAAATGGAAGTACAAAATAGAAAAGTAAAAGTAGTTTTTCTTTGGGAAATTTCTTAATTGTTGCAAAACTTACTAAAATAAAAAATACAAAAAAGGGTGTTAGGTATGTAAATAACCAGTCTGAAAGGCCTTTAAAATTCCCCAGCGTATTTACAAACGGGTTACTTAACCATTCTGAGAAAGTATAGACAAAAATTGTATTCTTCTCACCTATGATGTGAGCAAAAGGCGACAGCTTTATAACATTATAAAATCCTTCGGCCAGGATAAATGCAAAAAGAGCAAGAAATCCCCATTTTATGAGATTTTCCTTCCATTTCTTATTTTTAAAATCAAACAAAAAAAGTGTTACTGGCAGAAGATATGCGCTGAATACTCCGGACGATTTTGTAAGCATAGCGCCACCTATTGCAAAACCCAAGAAAAATGCGATATCAAGTCGTATTTTTCTTGCAAGCAAAACTGCAAAATATGTTGCCCAGACTACAAATACTGCAAGAAGCGAATCGTAAAGTGCAAGCCTGTCGTAAACCACTGCAAAAGGAAATACTACATAAAGAAACGATGAGAGAAGCGCTGTCCATTTGTTTTTAAAAAGTTCATATGTAAGGAAAAAAAGGCCGCCCATAACAAATAGGCCTGAGACGACAGAAACAAGCCGCAACGACAAAAGTGGTTCCTGAAACAGTTTTAGAAACACCATTCCAAGCCAAACAAATGAAGGCTGTTTGCCGTCAGTTAAGGAAATAAAACGCCAATTTGCATCATTTAGGCCAATTTGAGTCCATCTGACATAGATTGCCTCATCTGTAAAAATGGGAAAGCTTAAAAGATTTGGAAGTCTTGTTGCAAAATAGAAAATAACAAGAAGAACGCTTACTAAAATTTCAATTTTGTGCTTTAATAACAGTTTGGTTATCATCATCATTAAATTATACTAGAAAATTTTCAATCTAGCCCTTTTTAATAAGATCTGTTAAGAGTACAGGAATTAAAGGAATAATTACGGCAAAAATAGTCAAATAATTTCTAATTGGCAAAACTATCCCCTCCCAAGTTCCAAAGTATAAAAACGGAAGGTATCTTAAGAGCAGACCCAAGGAAAAACCCAAACTTGCTGTAACAATATATTTATTGGGCTTTAGAAGGCATATGAAAGGAAGTGCCCATAGAAAGTACCAAGGTTGAATCTCAAGTTGTGTTAAGGAGTAGAAAGTTCCCAACATGCTCAAAAGCGCAAGTGAAATTAAAAAATTATTCTGTGAAAGCTGAATCTTTTTAACAGGAAGTGTATTTATTATCATAGGAATTAGAAGAAGAATAGTTGGAATCTTGATAAAAGCGGATAAGATTACCATTATTATTCCAAGTATTTTTTTCTTTTCAATAAATAGATAAACGCCTAAAAGAGCAAAAAATACCATTGCAATGTCATTATGCGCTGAAACAAGACTTTCGATAATTACTAAAGGATTAAGGGCAAACATGGTAAGACCAAACAGCGCATAATTTTCATTCACTTTTTTCCCTATTTTGTAAACTAAGAAAGCTGCTCCCAGATAAAAAGCGGTTGCCAAAGATTTGAAAATAAAAAAAGTAAGAAGAAATATGTTTGCGCCAGCATATGAGAGGGGTGCAGTTAATACAAGCCAGAATGGTCCATACGGATAGTATCTGTGAGTCCAGTGCATAAAAGAGAGCATAGGATCAACTGGAAAATCAAGCGCTTTATAAATGTATGGGCTTTTGTGGTAAAAGGTTATGATTTTAGCATCAAAAATATA
>Ga0209541_10007746_pt1 | contig 17953 bp, 19 predicted proteins | sample RifCSPlowO2_01_FD_184027 | JGI IMG/M metagenome (GOLD analysis project Ga0209541, IMG submission 184027) | Groundwater microbial communities from Rifle, Colorado - Rifle CSP2_plank lowO2_0.1 (SPAdes) (version 2) | ecosystem: Environmental > Aquatic > Deep subsurface > Groundwater | place... | reverse complement strand
TGCAAGGGTTGTAAGATGTGCGCTATAATGTGTCCTGAAATATGCATAGAGGTATATAAATAGATGGCAAAGATAATGATGTGCGGGAATGAGGTAATAGGCGAGGCGGCGATCCACGCGGGCTGCACTTTTTACGCCGGATACCCGATAACCCCCCAGAACGAACTGCCGCAGTATATGTCTTCGAGGATGACCGAGGCAGGCGGGACCTTTATCCAGGCGGAATCGGAACTCGCCGCGATAAACATGATATTCGGCGCTGCCGCGGCCGGCGCCCGCGCGATGACATCGAGCTCGAGCCCGGGCATAAGCCTTAAGCAGGAAGGGATATCATATCTTTCGGCGTGCCAGCTTCCTGCCGTTATAGTGAATATGATGCGGGGCGGTCCGGGATTGGGCAACATCGCACCGTCGCAGGCGGATTATTTCCAGGCGACGCGCGGCGGCGGACACGGAGACTATCGGACGATAGTTCTGGCACCCTCGGCCGTAGAAGAGGCCTGGCATCTGACGCATCTCGCGTTTGACCTGGCCGATGAATACAGGAATCCTGTCATAATACTTGGGGACGGGATCCTGGGCCAGATGATGGAGCCTATCGAGGTCGTCAGAAAACATCTTCATGGCCGGGTGGCGAATCATGATTCCCGCAAGCCATGGGCGCTGACCGGATGCAAGGGCAGAAAGCCTAATGTGATACGTTCGTTATATCTTGGTGAGGGCGAACTCGAGGAATTCAACAGGATCCTTCAGATGAAATTCAATAAAATCAAATCGAAGGAAGTACGCTTCGAGCCCGTGTATACCGAAGATTCGGATTTGGTGGTGGTGGCGTATGGCACGACTAGCAGGATAGTCCGTTCCGCGATATCTAAAGCGCGGCACGAAAGGCTGCATGTCGGTATGCTGAGGCCCATCACGTTATGGCCTTTTCCCGAAGCGGAGTTGAACAAACTGGCGAAGAAGACGAAGGCGTTTATGGTGGTCGAGATGAGCGCCGGTCAGATGGTAGATGATGTGAAACTCTCGGTCTCGGGGAAGAGGCCCATACATTTTTACGGAAGGGCGGGCGGCGGCATCCCCACTGAGGAAGCGGTCCTGGACATGATAAGAGATATACTCAGGCCCAAAGCAAGGAATAAAGTCTACATATGAAAAAAATATTTGGGCGCCCCAGGTCATTGAGGGATGTGCCCACGCATTATTGTTCGGGCTGCGGGCATAGCCTGGCGCACCGGCTCATTTGCGAGGTGATAGATGAACTCGGGATACGCGAAGATGTGATAGCCGTCTGTCCTGTCGGGTGCGCTGTCATCGCCTACGAATACTGGGATTTCGATTGCTCGGAGGCGGCACACGGGAGGACGCCATGCGTTGCTACCGGCATAAAACGCGTCCATCCCGATAAGATCGTCTTCAGTTACCAGGGCGACGGCGACCTCGCGGCCATAGGTACAGCCGAGATAATCCATACGGCGAACCGCGGCGAAAATATAACGGTGATATTCATAAATAACGGCGTCTACGGCATGACTAACGGACAGATGGCGCCGACTACCTTGGTAGGGCAGAGGACATCGACGACACCGCGCGGCCGCGACATCCTGCGCGACGGTTATCCGCTTAAAATATCAGAGCTCTTGGCTCAACTGCCGGGCCCGAGATATGTCGAACGCGTCTCGGTCGATACTCCGGCTAATATAGTTAAAACGAAAGCCGCGATAAAAAAAGCGTTCAAGAACCAGATCAATAAAAAGGGCTTCTCCCTGGTAGAGGTCTTGTCGCCGTGCCCGACTTATTGGGGGCTTTCTCCTAAGGATGCCTGCGTCCGCATCTCCGAGGAGATGACGAAGGTTTTTCCGCTCGGCGTGATAAAGGATACATAAAGGATGAAAGAGGAGATAATATTCGCGGGTTTCGGCGGGCAGGGGATAATGGTTATGGGGAAGGTCCTCGCCTGGGCCGCGATGCGCGAGGGCCTGAAGGTCACATGGATGCCTTCATACGGCGCGGAAGTACGCGGCGGCACTGCGCATTCGATGGTCGTCATCTCCGATGAGATGGTCCCTTCGCCGGTCGTGACAAATCCGACCGCGTGCGTCGTCATGAACAGGCCGTCTATGGACAGGTATGAGGATTCGCTGACGCCGTCGGGTACTTTGATAGTCAACTCTACGTTGATAGATAGGCAGGCGGCAAGAAATGATATCGACGTGTTGGAAATACCTGTTACGCAGATGGCTACGGACTTGGGCAATACGCGCTGCGCGAACATGATAGCCCTCGGCGCGTTGAACGCTAAATTAAAGATAGTATCGATGAGGGCCCTGGTCGACGCTTTAAAGGAAGTGATACCTGCCGACAAGCATGACCTTATTCCGATAAACGAAGAAGCGCTGAAAGAAGGCGCTAAGCTGGTCTCAAGGCATTAATGGTAAAAGTGAGATTCGCCCCATCCCCTACGGGTTTTTTGCACATAGGAAGCGCCCGCACAGCGCTCTTTAACTGGCTCTTTGCCAGGCATGAGAAGGGTGTGTTCGTCTTCAGGGTCGAGGACACGGACAAGGAGCGCTCGAAAGATGAATTCCTTCAGGAGATTATAAGCTCGCTCGAGTGGCTTGGCATGAGCTGGGATGAAGGTCCCTATTATCAGACGAAACGGATTGATGTCTACCGTGACTATGCCAAGAAGTTGTTTAGGGAAGGAAAGGCCTACGAGGCCGAAGGGACACTTGGCGGCGAAAAAGCGATAATCCTTGCAATGCCGAAAGGTACTATAACCCTGGATGACCTCGTCCACGGCCCGGTCTCATTCGATATGAACCTGCAGAAAGACCTCGTCCTTATGAAATCCGACGGGTTCCCGGCATATAACTTCGCCTGTGTTATCGACGATTTCGATATGAAGGTAACCCATGTTATAAGGGGCGACGACCACATCTCGAACACGCCGAAACAGTTGGCGGTCTATCAGGCGCTTGCGATCGATCCGCCGAAATTCGCACACATCCCGCTTATATTGGGAACGGACCGTTCCCGCATGTCAAAGCGCCACGGCGCGACGTCTATCTCCGATTACAGGCAGATGGGCTTCCTGCCGGATGCCCTCGTAAATTATATCTCCCTTTTGGGTTGGGCGCCGACAGGGGACCGCGAGGTGATGCCCATCGATGAGATAATAAGGGAATTTTCCCTGGAAAGGGTCGGGAAGACAGGTGCGGTATTCGATATAAACAAATTGATCTGGATGAACGGTGAATATATAAGGGCTAGAAAAATCGAGGACCTTATTCCGCTTGTCGTACCGAGGATTAAGGAGAGCGGCGCTATCCGCGATGATTACGACAAAGGCCGCCTCACGGAAGTAGTGAGGCTTTTTCATCCCCGCGCAAAGACGATCACAGAGCTTGCCGATTCGGTCGCCCCATTTTTTACCGACGGGGTAACTTATGATGAGGCTGCGGTTGCCTCTGTCCTCGCGAAAGAGGGGGTAAAAGCGAAACTGGAAGTGGTTATCGCAAAATTCAGTTCACTCAAGACATTTGACCCCCAGACGCTCGAAACCTGCATAAGGGACCTCGCTTCTGAATCAGGGACAAAAGCGGCGGACTTTATCCATCCCATCCGCGTAGCCGTAACAGGCTGCAAGGTCGGCGCGAGCCTATTCGAGACGATCGCTCTCATCGGCAAAGAAAAGACGATAATGCGCCTTAAGGCCGGTCTCGCCAAAGCCTTATCGAAATATGATAGCGGTCCAATATGACCGAAAAAATAAACGTACTTATCCTCATCGTATGCTGTCTTTTTTTGTATTTTATCGGCAGCACATCCATTAATCTTACCGACCCGGACGAGGTCTTCTACTCCGATACGGCGAAAGAAATGATTGTTAACAACAGCGTCCTGACGCCGCTTATCTTCGGGAAACCCCAATTCGAGAAACCGCCCCTGTTTTACTGGTCGCTTATGGCCTCCTTCAAGATGTTCGGCATAAATACGTTCGCCGCGCGGCTTGTCCCGGCGCTCTTCGGGATAATAGGGGTATTGGGCACCTATTTCTTTATGAGGAAGATCTTTAGCGGTTCAATATCTTTTTACGCGGCGCTCTTTTTGTCGACAGCCTTCCTGTATTTTGGGCTTTCTAAGACCGTGATCACCGATATCGCATTTTCAGTCTTTGCGGCCCTTACCCTTTACGCCTTTTATCTCTGGCATAGGTTCAAGAAAGAGGCATATATCGTCCTTTTCATGATCTTCCTGTCCCTGGCAATGCTGACCAAGGGACCGCTGGTGTTAGTCCTGTCTTTAGCGGCCATTATCCCGTTCCTGGCGATAACAAAAGATCTTAAAGCCTTGCGGCCTTTTCTGCTCAATCCGTATTGGATCATTTTTCTGGCGCTCGGCTGCAGCTGGTTTATTTACGCCTCTTTGAAATACGGCAGGGAGTTCACGGGGGAGTTTTTTATGCGCGATAACTGGCACAGGATACTTTATGCCGAGCATCCCCACTCGGATAGGTGGCATTTCTATCCGGTCATCATAGTGGGCGGGATGTTTCCCTGGACGGCATACCTTTTGCTGATGGGGAAGGGTTTCAGGAGATACAAGAACGAGTATATATTTTTTATTTCCTGGATATGCACCACCTTCATTATATTGACTTTCGCGCATTCCAAATTGGCGAGTTACATACTTCCGATCTTCCCGGCGGTCTGCTGCGCCCTCGCCATCTCCTTAGATTCCTTGACCGGGAGGTCGAAGATGACGTTCCTTGCCGGAATTGTAAATATCCTGCTCGGAATAACGGCTTTGGCGGCTGTGCCGTTTATCGCCAAAGAATACCCGGATCTGTCCAAACCTCTTTTTTTGAGCCTGCTGCTGCTTTTTATATTCATGTCGGCAGGCGGGATATTTCTTATGCGGGGCAAGTTCAAGCAGGCTATTTTTATAAATATCGCCGGCATGGCGGCCTTTCTTCTAGCGGGAGTTTCCACGGTCCCGAATAGGCTGGAGACCGCTTTCAGCGACCATAGCCTGCCCGGGATCGTACGGCAATATGATTATCAGGGAGAACAGATACTTTGCAGTAAGATATACGTGAGGGGGGTATATTTTTATACGGGCAACCCCGTTATGGTGTTGAATCTGGGCGACAAAACCCCTTTTTGGAGCAATCACCCGCTGGATGTGATCAGCACGGAAGGGGAGATGAGATCCCTTTTCAATAGTAGAGACAGGATATTATGCGTTTTGACAGATGACGGCCTGGAGAATCTAAACGAATTCTTCGGCAACAGCAGGACGAATACGGTCATCTCCGATAATTTAGACAGGGCCGTTGTCTTAAGCGAAAAGCCGCATTAATATTTTATTCCGTTTCCCCGGTAAATCAGGTATAATCATCTCTCGGCAACAATAGGCCCGATATCTTCTGCCCCGTTGGGTAATGGTAGCCCACAAGATTCTGGAACTGATGCAAAGAGTTGTAATAACCATCCCAAACCGCTATAACCCCTTAATCCAAATCGCATTAGCCAAATCCGCAGTTTTAATCAATTTTATCAAATTTTAGTCATTTTTAAGATTAAACAGACACTTTTTAGACACCTTCCCGAGGGTAATTTTTAGCATTTATATTTGTCTGTCGTCGTAGGCCTTCCACCGTATTTATCTCCGGTTCTTGCCCCCTACTTTAAAATTGACTTACCGAGCTTGCGAGAGTATTATCTATTTAACCAAGTAAAAAAGGAGGTAAGCATGGACCTAGAGAGCCAGATTATCACTGCCATTAGAGAAAAAAGACAAATGAAAATAAACTACAAAGGATATGGGGATAGAATAGTCTGTCCTCATGTATTATATTTTAGTTCGGCCGGCAACAAGCTTGTAGATACCTATCAAATTTCTGGTTATTCTGAGCATCCTCAACAAATACCAGGGTGGAGACCGTTTCAACTTTCTGAGATTACAGATTTTTCTATTTTAGATGAGAAATTCGAAGTGGCCCCGGGATATAATCCGTCTAATAGAGACAAATACTCCACTATAATCGAAAATATATAGCTCGTCGTATCTTATGCAAACTTTCAAAATATATTTCGATAAATTTAAACCATTTGAAGCAAAAAACATCAAACCTTTGATGGGTATATGCGGGCTCTATTTTATTTGCTTAAAAAATACACATATACCTTATCCGTTTAAAAAGTCAAAGTTAATATATATAGGCATGAGCGAAAAAAAGACTAACAGCATAGGGAAAAGACTATTGGGACATTTCGAAGGTTCTTCTGGTAATGAAGGAATCACTAATTATAGAAAGGTAGAAACGCTATATTTTACATACTTAAATTTTGAAACGCTAAAGAATATATGGAACTATCGAATTGAGGATTTAGAGAGCTATTTTATTCTAGATTTTCTAAAAGTGTATGGAGTCTACCCCATCTGCAATAATAAAAGTGGGTTCGAAATAAAAAATATAGATTTACCTTTTTTACTGGATATTGACTGGGCGCATTTCGAGAAAGAGGCATATCATGGCAAATGATATTAAAAGCGGACGAGAAATACTCAATATCTTTTTCTCCGAAATAAATAGTTTGAAAGTTCCCGATAAAGAAGCGGTAGCCGTTATTGCACGACTATTTAAAGAAGGAAAATTATCAGATATTAATGTATCAAATGAATTAGCGGAGCTAAGAAAAAGAAAGCAAAATGACAAAGATAAATAGCGTTGAGATATGCGGGATAAGAGGGATAAAAAATACCCTGCCCATAAATCTTGCACCAGCAAAATCCATTTTAATATTTGGCGATAATGGTAGCGGTAAAAGTTCCATAACAGATGCTATCGAATGGTTTTATTATGATAAGGTTGGGCATCTTTCGATAGAGGAGATAGGAAGGAATGGCATTGAAGCCCTGAGAAATACTTTTTTACCGTATGAAAATGGAAGTTATATAGAAATCAAGTATTCCGATTCAAAATTAAATTGCAAAAAGGAAATATCATATAAAAAACCTTCGCAAAGACTAATAAGTAAAGTTAGTAATTCGACAGATGATTATAATCAGTATATTGCAATATCGCAAAATGAAAAACTCATTCTTCGATACAGAGATTTGGGCGAGTTTATAGTAAAGACTAAAACAGAAAAGCTACAAGCTATATCAGAAATAATAGGATTTGAGGAAGTTACCAACTATAAAAGTGTTTTACGGAAAGCCATAAGTGATTTAAATAAAGTTATTAAGATAAAAGACTTTGATACTCAAATCAGTTCAAAGAAGGCTCAATTACTGGAATATCTTAATCAACAGGTGCATAACGACGGACAATATTTTAAGGCGATTCAAGACCTTATCGCACCCCTAAAATTAGGGATAACGATTAAAGAGCATAAAGACATTATCGCCGCTATAGAATTAATTAAGCAACCTGAGAATAAAGAAAATATAGCACTGCAATTATCATACGATAAGCTTATTGCTGATTTAGATGGTATTATTAAATCATTCGATAGCATATCGGATTCTTACAAGGAATGCGTTAAAGAATACCTATCGATTTCGAAAGATGCCGAAAAATTTAAGAATATTAGCTTAGAACGGTTATTATCCGAAGGTTTAAGGATTCTCGAAAAAGGGTATTTTACAGATGACAAATGCCCCATGTGTTTGCAAAATATAAGTCGGGAAGAGCTGATTAATGACTTACGCAGTAGAATAGCCGAATTGGAGGTCTTAAAGACTGAAAAAGAAAAACTCCTCGATAAAATAAGTATTGTGAGCGGCCGCATCACGAAGCACATCGCCTCCCTAGAAACAGGGTTAAATGAAAAGAGCCTATTTGTTAAAAAGGAATCTAAAATTAAAATTGAAATATCCGCCATAAAAGACAATTTCGATGTCGCCTCTAAGACATTAAATGACATCTCATCATTCACTATTACAAGAAAAATAACTGATTCTTTTCCCGTAGATAAAACTAAGATTCAATCTATTATTGATGCGTTAAAAAAAGAACGAGCTGAATCCGGAATCGATAAAAAGGATGACATAAAATCTTCCATTCATATCAAGCTAGAGCTAGCCAAAGAGAGGTATAAAGAAATTCGGCCCCTCGAAAAAGAGGCGGAGATTATTAAAGACCAAGTTGAAACAATGGAAACTATCTATGCCGAGTATATCAAAAAACAGAGAGAAGGAATTAATTTATTTTTGAGCGGAATCTCTGAGAATATAAATGAATTATATTGTTATATGAATCCTACTGAAAAAGTAGATAAGGTATGCTTAATTCCTTTAGGCGAAAAGGATGAGCTTGATGGTATAACAATTCAGTTTGAATTTCATGGAAAAATCGTATCGCCCCCGAATCGTTATTTAAGTGAATCACATTTAAATTGTTTAGGGATAGCCCTATTTTTATCTTCCGTAAAAACATATAACAAAAGAAATCAGTTTATTATTTTAGATGACGTCATTTCAAGTTTTGACAGAAATCATCGTTTGAGGTTTGCGAGATTATTAAGCGAAAAATTCTCAAATTATCAAATATTTTTATTTACTCATGAGCGGGATTGGTTTGAATATGTAGCAAGTGCCGTAAAGGGTAAGAACTGGTTTATAACTGAAGTAACTTGGGATTATGAGAATGGCGTAGATTTAAGGACTCCATTGGTAGACTTAAAGGAAAGAATAGATGCTAAAATTAAAGCGTTGGATTGTTCGGAATTGGGTAATATGCTCAGAATATATCTAGAACATATACTCAAGGAAATATGCCTTAATCTAAAAGTAAAATTGGGATTTTTGTATAATGATGCCAATGAGAATAGAATGTCTAACGAGATGCTGTCCGAACTAAAATGCAAATTAGAAGATGCAAACTGTGATTTGAAAAATATCACAGCTATCGGCAGGCTAATAAATTCAGTATTCTTAGGAAACAAAACGTCTCATGATAGTAAATACCAAGAAAATATTTCGGATTTAACAGTATTTTATGATGACATAAAAGAGCTACAAAAAGCCTTCTATTGCGATGAAGATACCTGCAAAACCTGTATTTCAATTAAATATTACGATACTGCTAAAAAGGAAATTAGATGTAAATGTGGGAAGATGGCGCATTCTTGGAAATTATAACAGCAAAAGCAATATATCAAATTAATGCTCACCGAAGCTTTAAATACTGTATCCACGTCTAAATCATATTGGATTCTGGATCTGCGAAATTTGACGAAATATAATTAACCACCCGTATTCCAAGCAGTTATATCAAAAAAGTGATTAATTTTTACAGTATTTTGTCTGGAAATTATGAGTAGGCTGTCTGTAGCACTGTCTGGGTGCTGTCTGAGACTCACGAGAACGATTGTCAGTAAGTTATGAGGCAGGATGAGCCTCACATCAGAAAGAATCGTTTATATCATAGGTGGGGCAGTGAATACTAAGAAATTAGCAGTTGCTTTGACAGCGGCCATGCTATTTTTGCTTATGACCATCTCAAGCGAAGCGCAGGAAAAGATTGTTCCAAAAGAAGATGGTAAAGCTATTTCAGAGCTGGGCATTGTATATAAAGGTATGCCAAAAGGATATCTAGAAAACGCTGGATTTACGAAATATTTACTTATAAGTAGTAAAATACAAGGGAATAAAGAATGGCTTACCTTTAGTGATTGGACTACCCATAAATCTGGAGATACGATTACCTTTATAATTGAAAATGGAAGAGTGCAAGATTGGATTAGGACGGGCGAAAAAACAAAAAAACCAAAGCAAAATATTTGAAAGGAGGAGTTACAGATGAAGGATAATAAAACAATCGCAATAACGTTACGTTTTTGGACTAATAATCTAGGAGTAGTTTCGGATGCTAAAAAACAAACAGCTTGCTGGGATTCCGGAATGGCAATAATGGAGAAGAACATTGCTAAAAGCATTAAGCATTCAACAGCGCCATTTAATTGCTACGAAGACATCCTTCCTTTAATAAAAGAACTATTTAGAAAGAACAGAGTATTCGTTGTTTCGGCAAATAGGTTGCCCAGAGTGCTTAGTCATAGAAGAAGAGTTAAGTAATTACGTCTTCAATAATTCGGCAGGCTTGATTTTTAATGCTTTGGCAAGTTTTTCAATAGTAGTTAATCGCACATCCGGGGGATTTTTACCCTCTATTCTTTGGATGTATTTATAGCTAGTTTTTGTGAGTTCGGCTAACCGTTCTTGAGTAATTCCTCGTTTTTTTCGAATCTCTTTAATTTTCTTGCTTAGTTTTACACCAATTATTGTGCTCATACACCATATTATCGTATGGTGGTTTATTATTTGACACCCCCGTATATGAGGGTGTATACTCCAGACTAATTACTAAAGTAAGACAAGAAATGGAGGTTATATGAAGAAATGTCCCTATTGCGCCGAAGACATTCAAGAAGAAGCGATAAAATGTAGGTATTGCGGAGAATATTTAAATAAGGAAAAAAGTAAAAATATAGGTAGCCTCAAAGAATATGTAGTTTATGTTAAAGAATATGAAATGGGCGAAAGCGGTGGAAATCAAAAATTTGGAATTAAAGGTGATGTTCGTTGCTCGAAGTGCGACAAGGAACTGCTTAAAGAGGACGCAGAGGTTTTTCAAAATAAATATTGGTGTAGTGAGCACTATTTAGAAGAAATCCGTGGCCTCGGCGGAGGTATGGCTTTTGGAGCCGTTGGAGCAGTGTATGCAAATAATGAAAAAGATGCACTAGCTTTAGCGAAGAAAGAATACCCAAATGATGCCTATGGAGAGATTACCATTAAGGAATCTACCGAAATTGGCAGGTATTCATGTCCCAAATGTGAATGTAAATATACTATTTGTAATAAAGAAATAGGTTGTTTCTTTTGGATCCTAGGAATACTTACTCTTGGATTAGCGTTAATACTGATGTGGCCGTTCTTGCCTTATAAATGTCATTGCAGAGCTTGCAAATACGATTGGAAAGCTTAATCCCGCCTTATTAAGCCCCAAGTTATTAATCAATCCAAATTGCCGTAGGCTGTCTTTAGAGTTATAATATACTCAAATAAAGGCGGTATTTACTTCATGGCAGAAAAAGACAGAGCTAAATGGCTTAAGTTATTTTATACTCGATTGGGGTATGAGCCCATTTCTGCATTGCGGAAGAAAAACGGATACGTAAGAGAAACCTACCTGACAGAGGCTCTTGAAAAAGCCAGTGATTATAATATTCCGTTCTTAATACAAGTAGTGTTCCCTTTTAAATATCGTCCGCCATTTAGTGATAAAATGTCTGATAGCATAGCGATATTTCCTCAAACAGTATACGATAATAAGAATAATATTTATGAACTTAATGCGCCCATACTTTATGATGGAATATTTCACTCTTTAGACAACTTCATTTCTAAATGTCCACCTCTAGTTTTGTATAACGCTGAAGATACGTTTGGTGCTTATGCTTTTTCTCTGCCATATTTTATGTTAAGTCCCGAAGAAGTTAAAAAATTCAGCAAGGTGTATTTAACACCAATCAAGGGCAAAATCGTAAAGACAGATTTTTATCCTGAAGGGAGAGGAAAGAATAAAAAAGAAAGTGCTATTCGAGCTGAGAGGAATAAATTTATTATAAATGAATATAAAAAATACAGAAAAGGTAACAGGTTACCGATAAAGAAAATAGAGGAAAATCTCATTAAGAAAGCCCAAGAATTTAGTGATAAGCTAGACATATTTAATGAATATAACTGTAGTCGAGAGACTATAAGGAGAGTGCTCAACAAATACAACAACAAATAATATATTTCTTCGACCTCTATTAATAGAATACTGAGTCTGGTAAATTTAGCCCTGATGAGACAAGGAAACTCATCAGGGTATTTTATTTAACCAAAAGGGAGGGCAAGAAGATGTCAGAAGAGAGAAGAGAGTTTTCGCCAATGTCATTAAGTGAATTAAACGAGGTATTAGGTTTGACTGTAAAGGAAGACAACCTTAATAAAGTAATTACATTTCTATGTTGTTTATCTGCCTATACGGAAAACTCACAATTTAACATAAGTTTTAATGCGCCATCCTCTAGCGGTAAATCATACATTCCTCTGGAGGTCGCCAGTTATTTTCCAAAAGAAGATGTTAAAGAAATAGGGTATTGCACAGCGCAGGCTTTTTATCATGATGCCGAACTTATTGATAAAGAGAAAGGGATATTCGCTGTAGATTTTGAAAGGAAAATCGTAATATTTATTGACCAGCCCTACCCGGATGTATTGCATAGATTGCGGCCAATTCTTTCTCATGATAAGAAAATTATCGAAGCAAAAATCACCGACAAAAGTCAAAAACATGGGCTTAAGACAAAAAATATATTTGTTAAAGGTTTTGCATCTGTGATATTTTGCTCGGCCGGTTTAAAAGTAGATGAACAAGAGGGCACTAGATTTATATTGTTATCACCCGAAACTACACAAGAAAAAATCAGAAAAGGAGTATTGGAAGCTTTGAAGAAAGAGAGCAATCCAACTGCTCATTGCAAAGAGTTGGCCGAGAACGTGGATAGAAGAAATCTTATTGAAAGAATAAGGGCTATAAAAGAAGCAAAGATAACAGAGATTAGAATCCATGACATTGCATTAATCGCACGGTGGTTTATAGATGAGCAAAGAATACCAAAACCACGCCATCAAAGAGACGCAAAGCGAGTATGTTCTATCATTAAAAGTCATGCTCTTCTAAATCTATGGAACAGAGAGATGCTGGAGCCGGGCGTAATCTTGACAGATGATGAGGACATAGAAGTGGGTTTAAAGTTATGGGAAGAAATTGCGGAATGCCAAGAGCTAAATCTTCCTCCCTATATATATAAAATCTACTGCGAAGTTATTATGCCAGCGTATGAAAGAGATAAAATTCTCACAATTCAAAAAATACAGCAAGAGTATTATAAAGTTTACGGTAGAACCATTGATGACTGGAAGTTGCGAAGAGAGATAATACCCATGCTTTGCACAGCAGGGAAGATAAGACTAGAGCAAAATCCAGCTGATAAAAGAAATAATTTAATTATCCCGGTTCTATCTACACCCGATTCTATAATATCTGACGAAAGTAATATAGACACAGGGGTAGAGTAAATCAAAGAGAGTTAACGTTAGCTACAAAAGCTTTCAAGTAATGCGCTAAAGAATGTGTGGAAAAACGTGGGAATTGATGATTCCAGACACGTTTTTCAGAAACTAGACTCATGCTATAGGTAGTTACAAAAAACGCACTGGATGCACAATGGAGACTTAAAATAAGTCATTATTAACATGGACAGCAGACTTTTGGGTATAGATGAATTAGCGCAGTTCTTGGGAGTTTCAAAAGGCACTCTCTACGTGTGGGTGTGTCATAAAGAGATTCCCTACCTAAAAGTCGGTAGATTAGTAAAGTTTGATTCTTCGGAGATAGATAGGTGGCTTAACAAGAGAAAAGTGAAGGAATTGCCTTGACCTGGCACTTTGGATGCACTACCATCCAAGAGAGAGCAAAAATAACAGGGGAAACGCATGGGAATATATCTTAAAAACGGAAATTATTTTATTCAGTATTACGCAGATGGAAAAAACGTAAGAAGAAAAGTAGGCTCAAGTAAGGGCTTAGCTGAAATTGCACTAAAAAAGATAAAAGTAGCGATTGCAGAGGGCAGATATTTAGACATAAAGAAAGAACAAAAGGTTAAATTTGAAAATTTTGCTGATGAATATATAAAAACACACTCAAAAACAAACAACAAATCTTGGGAGCAGACCGACCTTCATACTGTTAAGTGTTTGAAAGCATTTTTCTCTGGCAAATATCTATACGACATTACTCCGCAGATGGTTGAGCAGTTTAAAGCAAAAAGAGTAACAGAAGTTAAGCCGGCAACTACGAACAGAGCCCTAGCCCTGCTAAAGTCTATTTTTAATAAAGCTATCGCATGGAATAAATTTAATGGTCGAAATCCAGTTAAGGGGATTAAGTTTTATAAAGAACAACCGAGGCTTCGCTTTTTGGAACGGGAAGAAATTACTAAGCTAATAGATAATTGCACCGAACCTTTAAAATCAATAATTATAATCGCTCTAAATACTGGAATGAGAAGAGGGGAAATATTTAATCTCAAGTGGCATGATATAGATTTTTCAAGAGGAATAATTAGTCTTTACCAAACAAAGAATGGGGAACAAAGAAAAGTCCCAATGAATGAGCAAGTTAAAAAGACTATTATTGCGGTGAGAAAAACCCCAGATAGCCCTTATATATTCTGCAATAAAGAAAAAAGACCTTACTGCGACATTAGAAAATCATTTTTTACAGCATGCGAAAAATCCGGTATAACTGATTTTCATTTTCACGATTTGAGGCATACATTTGCTTCTCAATTAGTAATGTCGGGTATAGATTTAAATACTGTAAGAGAGCTATTGGGACATAAAACTATTGAAATGACGTTACGATATTCTCATCTCTCTCCTGACTTTAAGAAACAGGCGGTTGAGGTATTGGGTAAGCGAATAAACTCATTTGAACTCCGTAAGAAGAAAGAAACAAAAGTAGATGAGATATTAAATTTTGCAGTAGAGCCACAGGCCGCATAAAAATATACCCACCGCTTCCCGCTCTTAATGCAGACAATTTGTTGGTTTATTTCACTAGAAATACCTTGATTTATTGTTTGTAATAATGTATATTATTGTAAACAATAATTGTGAGGAGGATATATGCGAAATAAAAAGGGTCGAACGCCAAAGGATAGTAGCTTATACAAGAATAGCAAGAGAAGCACATTTTACATAAAAAATGATATTAAGACGAAATTAGCCGAATTAAAAGAAAAACATGGTGTATCAATTTCGAGTTTCGTTAATACCGCTTTGGACAAAGAATTAAGAGAAATTTTGTCTTCGGACACCCATAAAGTGCGAGTAGTTTCCCTCTTTAGCGGTTGCGGAGGTATGGACCTGGGTTTTAGAGGCGACTTCAAATATTTAGGTAAATATTATAAAGAACACGACTTTCAGATTGTTTTTGCTAATGACATTGTTAAAGACGCTTGCGAAACATACGAAAACTACTTTAAGCATAAACCTGCTTGTGCGGACATAAAAAAATATCTCGATGAGGAAAAACTCATTCCCTATTGCGATGTAGTTATTGGTGGCTTTCCATGTCAAGATTTTAGTTTAGCTGGCAAGCGAGAGGGCTTTAACACGGAGCGTGGCAGACTCTATGAGCAGATGAAACGAGTTATCCGTTTGACTCAGCCGAAAATATTTATCGCTGAAAACGTAAAAGGCTTAACTAATCTTGAAGGGGCGCTCGAACGAATAAAAAATGAATTCGCTTCTATAGGATATAAAGTTACTCACCATTTGCTTACAGCGGCGAATTACGGCGTGCCGCAAACACGTGAAAGAGTTATTATAGTTGGGATTCATAATAGTTGCGCCGGTAATTTTACCCCGCCTTTGCCGACACACGCTTTTGAAGAGTGGGTAACAGCCGAAAAAGCTATTGGGAGTTTATGGGGAACCGAAAAAGCTAAAAATTGCTTACCAAATCAAAATCAATATTCTCAAGCTAAGAATTATGGAGAACATTTGCAAGGGAACAAGCCCATAAAAGCAGATTATCCTTCGCCAACTATTCGAGCTGAACATCACGGCAACATAGAGTTTCATTATAAGAAAAAACGAAGATTAACCGTAAGAGAATGCGCTAGGATTCAGTCATTTCCCGATGATTTTGTGTTCAAGGGTAGCGGCTCATCCGCTTACGTTCAAATCGGTAATGCCGTCCCACCAGTTATGGCGTGGTATGTAGCTAAAAGTGTGAAGGAATTTTTTGAGAATGAAGAGAGACTCAAGCATAACAAGCAAAATAATGTCGTCTATCCCATCCAAGGATACGCAGCCTGAGATTTGCTTAGGTAAAATTCTTTCCGGGAAAGGTATACGATACAGGAAACATTATAAAATAGCTGGGCGTCCAGATTTTGCTATTGTAGCCAAAAAAATAGCGATTTTTGTTGACGGCGATTTTTGGCATGGGCATAATTGGAAATTGAGAGGTTTTAAAAATCTAAAATCTGAATTGGCGAGTTATAAAATATTTTGGGCGAATAAAATAAGAAACAACATTAAACGTGATACCAAAGCTAACAAAGACCTGCAAAGAGGGGGATGGAAAGTTCTTCGTTTTTGGGAAAGTGATTTAAAAAAGCAACCTGATAGAATAATTAAAAAAATACTCTTTGTTTATCACGCTCGCAAGCCAGCCTCATAAATTAACGAAGCAGTCCCCGCCGCTAGCCCGCCATGTTTATCAACAAGACTTAAAAATATTTTTTCGACATCTTTTGAATCACTTATTTTTATTCCCCATGCGCTTGCCAACTCATCAACATCTATTTCGGTTAGAATCTTTTTTATTGCCTTAGCGTTGTTATGTAAATGGTAAAGGATTTTACTAATTCTTATAGTTTTTTCTTTTGATAATGTCAATGGCATACGACCACCGGAAGTGAATAAATCTCTAAAAGAACTACCCTGAGCTTGATACTTGGTTAATATATAAAGGGCGGGGCGTCGATACTTTATTCTAGAATTAGAAAATACTTCTGGATAAAGAACCATTACTTCTATCTGGAAACGCTTTTTAGTGTCTATATCAAGTGCGGAAAAATTTCTGATGATTGGGGCGGTTTCATTATCAAGCCACCACAATTCCTCGCCTTTCTTCAAGTTCTTTCTATAGTAGTCTTTTACTACCTTGATTGGGCTATTTTTACAAAATGTGTCATAATCCATACCCATTTTTTTGAAAATATTATCATTTTCTCCAAGCTCTAGATTTAATTTATATCTCGGGGAATGCGTAACCGCAATATCAAAGACGCACTCATCGTAAGGTCTAAACCTAATATCAGGCACCCCATTTTTACCCTGCTTGCAAAAAAATACATAAATTTTCTTTAGTCCAGATTTTCTTGTGGCCTCAGTGATACTATTACCCGTGGTAATCCACTTGTCGCCTTCGGTAAATTTTGCCTCAATTCCGAATGGCCCCACAAAAATATCTGGGAATGAATGCTTACTAGTTCTACCGAAATTCGTTATACCTCTATCTTTACATACAGCACTTATAGTATCATAAGTAAGGGACTCAAATTCTTCACCAGACTTGATGTTTTTCAAATCCGTTTTTAGTAAACGTCTTCTGGTTTCCTCTAAAGTCTCTAAAAAGATTTTTTCAGAAATTTCTTGTTCAGGCATGGGCTTATTCTCCTTGGCTAGAATTATACCTCTGAAAACAAAGAAAACAAAGTTTAATTATTTCTCAGAATATCTATAATTAAGAGGTTCTTTACACTTGCCGAAAAATCATGTATAATTGGTTCTTGCTTCAGTCATTACTTGGTCAATAGAAGCATGCAAGATAGGTGGACAGACACTATTTAGACACTTTGAGTATTAAGCAATAAATACATAGAATCCGATAGCCGTATAACAAGTTGAATTACCAGTAGTTATGTAAGTTTTTGCCCCGTTGGGTAATGGTAGCCCACAAGATTCTGGATCTTGCTGTCTTGGTTCGAGTCCAAGCGGGGCAACCAAGCCTATGGAGAAAAATATGGACAGAAAAAATATTATAAAAGCGACACTTGTCGCCGGTTTATTTTTCCTTGCTCTCGGCGGCTGGCTTCTGCACCTCAGAATACATTCCCTAGTAAAGAACGTGGATAACGTTATTCCCCTTATTTCCGGGATAGTAAGCGTTTTTTGTCTCCCGCTTCTTTTTTGGTTCAGGTCAACGGTTTCATCGGCTTATACCATCAATGGTTTTTTGGTTATAATCGGCACAATAACCATGTCGCATTTTTCCTTTGCCACCTTTCAGGATCCCCTGACTCCG
>Ga0209541_10007745_pt1 | contig 17953 bp, 24 predicted proteins | sample RifCSPlowO2_01_FD_184027 | JGI IMG/M metagenome (GOLD analysis project Ga0209541, IMG submission 184027) | Groundwater microbial communities from Rifle, Colorado - Rifle CSP2_plank lowO2_0.1 (SPAdes) (version 2) | ecosystem: Environmental > Aquatic > Deep subsurface > Groundwater | place... | reverse complement strand
GCTTTATAGCCAAATCCATGTATTTCTTGTGAGATATCAACCAAAACCCCCCGAATGAGACAGAAACTTCTATTTAATATTTAAATTTAAGGTTTTTGAATTGTTTATTCAGGAGTGGTGAAAATAGAAAGGTTAAAATAGTGGGGTAAATATACTCTCATGACATGGTTATACCTAGAATACAGGAACCTTCAGAATTAAGCGATAGGGTGGTAGCATTAAGATTTAGAAGGGCTCCTGGACCTTATCCGCTAAAAGAAGATTGGGAACAAGATCTTGATATGATATATCCTGGAATTAAAATAATTCTTGAGTCCTATGCCCCACGTAAGTACGGAAAACCAATGTATGGTGAGACTAACGAGTCAGAAACATTGCTTCTTGCAAGTGTTGTGAGATGGTATGGATCGCATTTTGGCAAACGATTGAATTGTGTTGATATTGGCACTTTATATGGAAGAAGCGCAAAAATGATGGCTGAAGAATCACCTTTAAATGGTCGAGTTCTAACCGTCGACTTAACTGATGAAGAAAGGGCAACAAGAGTTCCTGTATACACAACAGATGAACTTTGGATGAGGTTAAACGAGTTTCCTATTGGAGCGAAATACTTGGGTTCTCCAAGCTCTACAAAAATAAAGCAAGAAAGAATGGATGCTACAACAAGGGAATTTAAAATCAATCTTAAGGATTTTTTAGGAGAGGAAAAAATACAAGTTGCTTTGATAGATGCAGCACACGATTTTGAAACTGTACAAAAGATTTTTGAAGATGTAATTTTACCTAATTTAGATTTAGGTGGTACAGTGATAATTGATGATTTCCTTAAACCTACATATATAAGTCAAACTGAATTTGTGGCGAAAACTGCCAGAGAAAAATCATTTTTATTCTATTACTTTAATCCTCCGAATAATCCAAGATACTTTCCTGACGTATTTACAGATAAACCAAGCGCAGTTTTCTTCATCAATCTTCCTGAGGCAAAAAATAGAAATTGGAGGAATCTTCCAGTTTGATCTAATTTAGTATTCCCCCCAGCTCTTAATCTCCAATTCCTCCATTTTTTTCTTGTAAATTGACTCAATGAACAACTTAGTAATCTGGGCATTTGTCAATAAAGGTATGTTGAAATCAACTGCTTTTCTTCTTATCAAGTAATCATTTTAACGATACATAATTATGCTTAAAGCATCAAAAAAAGAAACTTTTAAATAAAACAGCACAAATGTATAATCATGGTAACACAAACAAATGTAAAAGTGGATGATTTGGAATTATTTAAAAAAAGAGTAGAGATTTTGTTAGGGGAATCTTTAAAAGAAACCGACAGGATGGATGATTCTGTTAAAATTCAAGATAGCATACGAAGAAAAGCGGGCAAGTGGCAGGGTTCTAAGGAAATAAAAAGATGGAGACTGGCAAGGTAGAAGGAGATTACATTTTAGATTCTTCAGTTATAATTAAGTGGTTTTCTAATGAAAAGGATACCGATAAATCTCTTCGATTAAGAAATAGTTATGCAAAAGGGCTATCCAATATCGCATGCCCTGATTTGATGATTTATGAGATAGCAAATGCATTGCGTTATAATAAATTCTTAAAAGAATCCGATGTCAAAGAAGCAATTAAAAGCATACTGTCTTTGGGAATCAATATAGTGGTTCCTAACAGAAGAGTTTTAGAATCTGCAATATCCCTAGCTTATAGGTTTAACATAACGTTTTATGATGCTTATTTCGTTGCATTAGCAAAAGAATTAAATTTTGAGTATATAACTGCTGACGAGGAACTTTATAAGAAGACTAGAACGATAGGATTCATAAAATTACTAAAGAATATGTAATACTACTATCTCAATAAGACCTTATAAAGACCATACTGTTTAATACTCCCCCCAGCTCTTAACCTCCAACTCCTCAATTTTTTTCTTGTAAATAGACTCAATAAACAGCTTAGTAATCTGGGCATTTGTCAATAAAGGTATGTTGAAATCAACAGCTCTTCTTCTGATCAAATAATCGTTTGTTAATTCCTCTTCTTCCAGGCTTTTTGGAATGTTAATGACTAAATCAATTTTTCTTTCCTGCAGATAAGTCAGCGCATTTGGCTCTTTTTTGCCTAGAGGCCAGTGCAAGATTGTTGTTTTGATTTCACTTTGCTCAAGAAATTTTGCAGTTCCTTCTGTTGCATAAAGCTTAAAGCCCATCTCTGCTAATTTTCTGATGCTTTCAAGCAAATACGCTTTGCTTTTTACAGGCCCGGTTGAAAGCAAGACATTAGAATTTGGCATTATAAAGCCAACTGAAAGCAATGATTTCAAAAACGCTTCGTTTAAGTCATTGCCTAAACAAGCAACTTCTCCAGTTGATGCCATCTCAACGCTTAAAACAGGGTCTGCTCCGTGCAGTCTTGAAAATGAAAATTGAGGAGCTTTAACACCAACATAGTCAAGATCAAGTGTGTTGTATTTTCCCTTTATGTCAATGCCGAGCATTGCCTTTGTTGCCATATCTATAAAATTATATTTTGTGACTTTTGAAACAAATGGAAAGCTCCTTGAAGCCCTTAAGTTGCATTCAATAACCTTAATCTGGTTGTCTTTTGCAATATATTGTATGTTAAATGGCCCGCTTATTTTCAAAGATTTTGCAATTTGCTTTGTTGTTTCTTTTATTTTTCTTACTGTTTCCAAATATGTGTATTGCGGCGGCAAAACCATTGTTGCATCGCCTGAATGCACTCCTGCATTTTCTATGTGCTCTGATATGGCATAAATCACAACATTACCATTTTGCGCAACTGCGTCAATTTCAATTTCCTTCGCATCTGTTATGAACTTGCTTACAACAACAGGATGCTCTTTTGAAACATCTGATGCTTTTTGCAAATATTGCTCAAGCTCTTTTTTATCGCTGGCTATGCCCATAGCAGCCCCGCTTAAGACATAAGAAGGCCTTATCAAAACAGGGTATTCAACGTTTTCAGCAAATTTGTGCGCTTCTTCAATGGATTTTGCTTCAATCCATTCCGGCTGGTCAATATTTAATGAGTCAAGCTTCGCTGAAAATTTGTGCCTGTTTTCCGCACTGTCTATGCTTAATGGATTTGTCCCAAGAATTTTTACATCCTGCCTGTAAAGGCGCATTGCAAGATTGTTTGGAATCTGGCCGCCCATAGAAACAATGATGCCAAGAGGCTTTTCCTTTTCATAAATGTCGAGCACCCTTTCAAAGCTTAGCTCTTCAAAGTAAAGCTTATCGCAAACATCATAATCAGTGCTTACTGTCTCTGGATTGCAATTTATCATAGTTGCCGAATAGCCTAATTTTTTTAATGCAAAAACAGCGTTTACACAGCACCAGTCAAATTCAACAGAAGAGCCTATTCTATAAGCTCCTGAGCCAAGGACAATGATACTATTCTGATTGCTGGCTTCAATATCATCTTCCTCTCCATTGTATGTAAGATAAAGATAATTTGTTTTTGCAGGGTATTCTGCTGCCAATGTGTCAATTTGCTTTACAACTGGCAGAATTTTGTGCTGCTTTCTTAGATTTCTGACTTGAATTAATTTATCTTCCATACTGCTATTACTACCTTTAAACAATAATTTTGCAATCTGGAAATCAGAGAAGCCCTGCTGTTTTGCTAATTTAATTAATTCTCTTGGAATGTTATTAATGTCAAATTTTAACAATTCTTTTTCTGTTTCAACAACATTTTTTATTTTGTACAAAAACCATCTGTCAATTTTAGTCAGCTCATGTATGCTATCGATAGAAATATCATTTTTGATTGCCTCTGCAATTGCCAATATTCTTTTGTCAGTTGGTTTGCTTAATTCTCTTTCAACATCTTCAAATTTCAGATTATTCCCAACTAGCCCATGAAGGTTTATGCCAAGCATCCTTATTGCTTTTTGAATTGCCTCTTCAAATTTTCTTCCAATCGCCATCACCTCTCCAACGCTTTTCATCTCTGAACCAATTTCAAAACTTACATACTTGAATTTTTGCAAATCCCATCTTGGTATTTTTACAACAATGTAGTCCAATGCAGGCTCAAAGCAGCTTTTTGTAACTTTAGTTATCATGTTTTCAAGCTCGATTAATGAATATCCTAAGGCGAGCTTTGCAGCAACAAAAGCAAGGGGATAGCCTGTTGCCTTTGAAGCAAGAGCAGAGCTTCTTGAAAGCCTTGCATTGACTTCAATAATTCTGTAGTCTTCGGAATTTGGGTCAAGGGCAAACTGAATGTTGCACTCTCCAACAATGCCAAGATGCCTTATGACCTTTATTGAAATTTCCCTCAGTTTGTGATACTCATTGTTTGTCAAAGTTTGGGATGGGGCAACAACAATGCTCTCTCCTGTATGAATTCCCATAGGATCAAAATTTTCCATGTTGCAGACTGTAATGCAGTTGTCGTAAGCGTCTCTAACAACCTCATACTCAACCTCTTTCCACCCGCCAAGATATTTTTCAACTAAAACTTGAGAAGAGTATGCAAATGCCCTTTTTGCTTTGTTTATCAATTCCTCTTCATTTAGCGCAACACCAGAGCCCTGTCCGCCTAATGCATAAGCTACTCTAAGCATGACAGGATACTTTAGCTTTCTTGCCGCTTCTGCAGCTTGCTCCACGCTGTTCACAGCCTCGCTTTCAGGAACTTTAAGGTTAATTTCGGTTAATTTTTTTACAAATAATTCCCTGTCTTCAGTATTCTTTATCGCGTCAATTTGAGTTCCTAAAACTTTTACATTATGTTTGTCAAAAACGCCTGAATCAGCCAATGCAACTCCGCAGTTTAAAGCAGTCTGCCCGCCGAAAGAAAGCATAATGCCATCTGGCTTTTCTTTTTCAATTACCTTTTCAACAAAATAAGGAGTGACAGGAAGGAAATAGATTTTGTCAGCCATGCCTTCGCTTGTCTGGATTGTTGCAATGTTTGGGTTAACTAAAATTGTTTCAATTCCTTCTTCTCTGAGGGCTTTCAAACATTGCGAGCCCGAATAATCAAATTCTCCGGCTTCGCCAATTTTGAGACTTCCCGAACCAAGGACTAAAACTTTTTTTGGTTTTTGCATTTAATTAAAATATCCAATATTATTTTTTGGTATATTTTTATTAATGTGAAATTGATGTATTTTGTTATTTTTTATTATCTTACACACCGCATTAATTTCATTCTGCTATTAATTTTCAAAAATAACAATTATTTCAGCATCTTGACAAACTCGTCAAACAAAAATTCCGTATCATAAGGGCCAGGCGTGCTTTCTGCATGGAATTGAATGCTAAAAAATGGTTTTGTTTTGTGCCTTATCCCTTCGTTTGTGCCGTCATTCGCATTAACAAAAAATTCCTGCCATTCATCGCTTAAGGATTTCATATCAACAGCAAATCCATGGTTTTGTGTTGTTATGAAACATCGTTTTGTTCCATTAAGAATGCATGGCTGGTTTTGGGAGCGATGCCCATACTTTAGTTTGTAAGTATCACCGTCTGCAGCAAGAGCCATAAGCTGATTGCCTAAGCAGATTCCAAATGTTGGAATATTGTGCTTCATTGCCCTTCCAATATTATGAATTGTTTCTTTGCACATTTTTGGGTCTCCAGGCCCATTTGAAATGATTAATCCATCAAAAAATTGCCTTAAGAAGTCATAATCGTATGGAACTCTGATAACTGTCAAATTTCTTTTTATTAAATTTCTTATGATATTATTTTTAATCCCGCAGTCAACAACAACAATTTTTTTATTTCCATCATTTTCATTATAGATTATTGGCTCTTTTATTGTGACTTCTTTTACAACATCAACAATATTAGGGTCATAAAAGCCAATATCTTCATCAAAGACAATTTTGCCAAGCATTGCGCCCTTTTCCCTTAACAGTTTAGTCAGCTTTCTAGTATCAATACCATAAATTGCCGGTATGTTTTCTTCCTTAAGCCACTCTGCAAGGCTCTTTTTTGCATTCCAATGCGAGTACTCAAATGAATAGTCAGAAATCACTAATGCTTGTACTTGTATTTTGTCAGACTCAAAGTTTCTCAATAAATTATTCTCAATATCTTTGCCTGGAACACCATAATTTCCAATTAAAGGATAAGTCAGAACAAGAATTTGCCCTTTGTAGCTTGGGTCTGTTAAAGATTCAGGATAGCCGACCATTCCTGTGCTGAAAACAATTTCTCCAGAAACAGAATGCTCTGCTCCAAAAGAAAAGCCTTTGAACTCGTAGCCATTTTCAAGAATTAGGTTTACGTCTCTATCCCTATCCATTAAAAAATGGATATAGTATGAAGTTGTTAATAAAGTTTGCGGTTTATGATTTTTGGCTCTTAAAATACTTCACAACCACATCAGGCTTATTGCTTGCAATGCCATTTACTTTTAATCTCATCATTTTCCCTAAATTTTCAACATCGTCAATATTCCAAACAAAAACTTTAATATTATTTTTATGAGCATTATTAACTAAATCACTGTCAACAAAATCGAACCTAGGAAATAGAAAATTTGCATTTGAGTCTTTTGCTAAAGAAGCAACATTAGCTGGATTTCCAACGAATAAAATGCCTGCATTTATTTTTTTGTTTAATTTTTTTATATTTTTTATTGATTGATGATATAACAATTACATTATCGATAAAATTATGTTTTTCAATTAGTTTAACAACATCACTTTCCAAGCCTTTTTCCTTTGTCTCAATTATTAATTTTATTTGTTTGTTGTTTTTGTTATTTATTTTTTTGACAAAATTAATTGATTCTTCCAAAGTTGGAATTTTCTCCCCTTTCCCAGCATCCAATTTTTTCAAATATTTTAAACTAAAATCTTTTACATAACCTTTACCATTTGTTGTCCTGTCAACCTTTTCATCATGAATTACAACAATTTCGCCACTTCTGCACCTCCTGACATCAATTTCAACTCCATCAACTCCAAGCTCAATAGCTTTTTTAATAGAAAGCAGAGTGTTTTCTGGCTCATAGACACAACCCCTATGGCCGATGATGAAGTGTTTCATATAAAAAGAATAAAAATAATGATTTATTTAAAATTATGTAAGTTAACTTCTCACAACTTCTGTTCCAGCCCCCTTTTTAGTCAACAACTCGCAAAGTAATTGACTTGGTGATACAATTTGAATTTTGAAACGGTAATCTAGAGTAAGCGACTTATCATCAAACAATTCTTTAGCTTGAGATAATTTTTCAGCCATACCATCTGTAATAATTCCATCCTCAATAAGTTTACTGATCTCTGAGTGATTCACTGAGGATATTAATTGGCCGCTCTTATCAAGGACACCTCCCGTTGGCGTTACCCAAATCAACTTTGCAAATTTTTCAGGTCCCATATACTTGATTAGTGCTGTAGCTACACGGTCTGCATTAATATTGTAAGCCTGTTGTGATTCATCATACCCGATGCACCATAAAACTGGTGATTTTCTGTTATTAACAAATTCATCTATAGATCTTTCATTTACTCCTATTGGTTTTCCTACAAATCCCAATTCTTTGTCTAGTTGAGCTGCATATACGGTATCTGCCAAAGATTGGGCTTCTCCACCATACTGATTTATTTCTGAAACTAATTTTGAATTTATTCCAGCGAGGGCTTCAATGACACATTCCAAGGTTTCTTTATCTGTGATTCTTTGCCCATTCTTCTTTTTAATAGGCAGCCCTTTTGCTTTCATCAAAGCGTCAATTTGAGGGCCGCCACCATGAACCACTATTGGATAAGTTCCAAGTTGATTAAGCACAGCAATTTGCTCTGATAAAGGTGATTCCTTACCATTGACACACTCTCCGCCAACCTTTATTACAAAATGTTTTAAACCAGTCCATATTTGGCGATCCCACTGTTCCAAATGGGCTTCTGCTTCAGCCAGTGGTATTCCTAAAGACTGAAGATAGACCATTGCTTTTTTATATCCTGCAGCTTTCAAATACTCCTTTGCTTCACGTATTCCATGAATTGTTGGATTCATTTTAATCAAAATTCATTTCAAAGTTCCCTATTTTTAAACCTAACGCCCCATTCAAAACAAAATTAAACAAAAATGTCCAAAACAAAACATTTAAATAGTCGAATTAAAATTCAATAAAAACAATAAAAATACAATCCATTAAAAATTAAATAAACAATAACGTGAGCGACTTTTAAATTAACAGCGTAATGAAAGTGAACCGCTTTTGATTTTTTGAATGAATTCATAGGCGAGGCAAATTTTAATGGCAGAAAAAAATTTGCCGAGCAGTAAAATTTGCCGAAGGCAGATTGAATTTAAACAAATAAAAATATTTAACAAAAATGCCCAACATAACAAAACTAACAGAAAACTACATTTTAGAGCATCCCTCCATAAAGGATTGCTTAAAAAACGGCTTAATTAACTATTCCTCTTTATCAAGGCAGATTGCTTCGGATTTAAATCTAAACTTAAAAAAGAATTTTGATGCTATACTTATCGCCTGCAGAAGAATGAAAAGAAAATTAAAAAAGGAAGAAACTTTTGAAAATAAAATCCTGAAAATATTAAAGGAAAGCAAGATTGAGATTAAAAATAAAGTTATAGCAGTAGTGTTAGAAAAAGATATATTCTTTGAAAACCTGATTAATTTGGAAAAAGAAATCAAGAAAAGAAAAGAAATTTTCAGGGTGATTGAAGGCATATCCGCAATAACAATAATAACGGCAGAAGATTTTATTGATTTGATTAAAAAATATTTCAAAAATAAAATCATGCTTGAAAATAAAAATCTCGCTGAAATTACAATTAAAAGCCCAAAGGAAATTGAAACAACTCCGGGCACATATGCTTACCTATGCTCTTTATTTGGAGAGAATAATATTAACATAATAGAAACTTTAAGTTGTTGGACTGATACTATTTTTCTAGTGAAAGAAGAAGATGTAGGAAAAGTTATGGGTTTGTTGAGGTTTTGAACAAAATTTTATATAAATTGCTCCTCCGGCTTTTCCCTGTCTAAGACCACTATGCGATATGCAGCCAGAAAATTCTTTGATTCATCATTAAAAGGCCCAATCATAACTCTATTATTTGCATAAGAGCATTTAAGTTCAAGTCCAACAGAAGCATGTCTTAGGCAGTCTTGCAAGCTTTTTGTGAAATCAGCTTCCACCAGTTCCCTATCAAAAGTGCAGTCAGACTCTTTTACAAGTCGAATAACAAGTCTAGTGTCAACCTTTCTGTGTGAATATAAGTCATAACCAATATTCCTAGGATTGCGCCTCTCCAGAAGGCGGATGTAATAGCCCGCACCCTTTAGTCTTGTACCCCCTTCAGTCATTTCACCTCACAATCCCTTTCTCTTCCAAATAATGCCCAAGCTTTTCTCGTTTGGTTTTTAGGTATTTTTTATTTATTTTATTGGGCTTTATTACAATCGGCACTCTTTCAACAATCTCTAATCCATATTTTTCCAAACCTTCAATTTTTCTTGGATTATTAGTCAATAATCTTATTGTTGACAAGCCTAAATCTGCAAGAATCTGTGCTCCAATTGTATAATCTCTGGCATCTGCCTTTAAGCCGAGCTTTAAATTTGCCTGAACTGTGTCCATTCCACGATCTTGGAAATGGTAGGCAGCAATCTTATTCATCAAGCCAATTCCCCTGCCTTCCTGCGCCATATAGAGGAGAACTCCCCCTTTCTTTCCTATTATTTCAAGCGCCCTTTCAAGCTGCGGCCCGCAGTCGCATCTTAATGAGCCAAGAGCATCTCCTGTAAGGCATTCTGAATGAACTCTGGCGTAAACATTTTTTTTGCCCTTAACCTCGCCTTTTATTAAAGCAAGATGATGGGCTTTGTAGCAGTCTTCATAAGCAATGACTTTGAAATTGCCGTATTTTGTTGGAAGGTTAGCTTCAACTGTTTTTCTAATTAATTTTTTCATAACGAAAGTGATTTTAAATTGTTATTTAAAGGTTTTCTCATCAAAAACCCAACATTTAAATATTAGAATATTATTATCATGCTTAATGGAAATCAACAAAACAATTTTGATAAGCATTTACGTCCTTGTTGGATTGTACATTCTTTACAAGCTATTCTTCAGGAAAAACCCTTATCAGGATGAATATGAGAAATTGTACAATGAAATATTGACTTCTGACAAGTATAAGGTTAAAGGGCAGTACGATAAGGAAGATTAAACTCCTCTTGCATACCTTAAACCAAAAAACAGCCATAATAAAAATAAAACTATAGACAGAATTGTCACAAACCAAACAAGGTTCTTGTCATTGCCAAAGCCGAATGGAATGAAACCTATAAAGCCCCCTACAGCAACCTTTGTTTTTGAAGCTGAATCTTTTGCGCCGAAGAACATTCCCAAAAATACTATTATGAAACCTATAACAATCAACAATACTCCAAGGCTTATAAGATGCTCCATTTTGAATGACATAAAATGGTTATGTGCCAATTAATACTTAAAATTTTTCCTTTTTGTTAACATATATTCTCCAGTATCTACAAAAACCGAAAGGTATATAAATGAGTAATATACAAAAAGCTATACTAGTATATTTATATACAAAAAAGATATACTAGGGTTCAAAAAAGAGGCAAAGTGCAGTCTTGAACATAGTGAACTTGTTTCACATTGTTCACAGCTACGCACCGCTTGGAAGGCAAAGAAACAATCGCTTTTTAGCCTTTGAAGAAATGCCTCTTTTTTGGGATCTAGAGGCAGCGGCAAAACAATGGCACATGAGTAACTAAAAGTTTGCTTCGCGCAAATCAAAAGCTTACTTGTCAGTTTTGCCCAGTCCCCTCGTTAAAGAGCCAAAATGGAACCGGAACTTGAAACATTCAGGGACAATGTGGATTCATGGATAAAGCAGATTAGAAGGGAATTCACTGATTTCTCTGAATTGCCTGGAATTGTAAATGAGAACACAGACAACATACAGCACAATTATGAGTTGATATACGAGCTAAAAGACGAGATTGAAGAGCTAAAGCAGGAAATCAACGCATTAAAATTAATCCAGATAATAAGCCTGAAGCAAAAGATGAACCAAAAGGCAGAAGAGCAGACACAGGCTTAATCAATTTCATTGACTATTTTCTTTAAGACATTGTCAACAGCAACAAATAAATTTCTGTCTGTTGTTTCTGATGCGTAGACTTTGCCGTCATCAACAACCTTCGCATGCACCTCATATTTCTCGCTTTTTTCCCTCTGATGAACTGGCTTAAGCGTAATATGCAGTGTTTCCAGCTTTTTTGTCAATTCTGCAATCCTTTTTGCATAATTGCCTATAATCTTTTTCAGGACAATCATAGAAGAGCTGTCTATGTCCCTAAAGCCAGTTAATTGAATATTACCTCCTAGAGTTAGATTGTCATCAGCCATGACTCAATTTTATTAATTCAGATTATAAAAAGATTTTGGTTTAAGCATAGGTTATATTCAATTTTTTCGGGGGATTTTACGAGAATGGGGCATACACTCTTATGGTGCTACGCACTTTATATTTTTATTAAAGAGAATCGGGGCTTTATGATTTTTAAGAAGTCAAACTTGGTTTTTTGTAGGTTATATTCAAGGATGTCCCATTCATTAGTAACAGAATCTCACTCGTAATGTATAATTTTGCCTTACTTAAGCAGCATTTCTAACATCTTTGATAGCTTTTTTTACATCTGCTCTTGTTAATCCTGCTTGCTTTGCCACCTGTTGTAATGGCTTAGCAATCTCGTCAAATGTTTTTTTAATTGCTGGTGTTTCTATTTTCTTTAATATCACTGTTCCAGATTCCCCAAATACCATAAATTGGTCTGACTTCTTTATGCCCATCTCTTTCCTTAAAGAAGACGGAATAACAACCTGTCCTTTTTCAGATATCCTAGTTAGTTCAACTTGCATATTGCATCACCTGTAGGATAAGTAAAACATATCTTACTTATATACTTTTCTGTTTTAAGCCACCAATTCTTCAAGATTTTTGAGAGTGTGCCCCTTGACGTAATTCTTTATTGCTCACTTTGTAGCTGGCAGAGAATATAACAAGCGATCGCATATGTTATATTGGCAAAAGAAATATAAATACTCTTTTTTAACAGCAAATACATGGCTTTAGTGCAATCATTTTCCGGCATAAGGGGGATTTATGACAAAGATATTACAGACAGCATTGCAGTAAGATATGCTTACGCTTACTATTCTTTTTTGAGGGATAAAACAAGGAAGAATAATCCAACAATTGTGATTGGCATTGACACAAGGCCTTCTGGAATAAGGATAAGTGATGCTATTATGGGTGTATTGGACTGCAGCTTTATAGATGCAGGAATTGCCCCAACACCAGCAATTGAATTTGCTGTCAGGCATTTTAATGCCGATGGTGGCATAATAATCACGGCTTCCCACAATGAGCCATACTGGAATGGGTTCAAGTTTTTAGGCAGTGACGGCGCTGTTTTAAATGAAAAAGACATGAATTTGGTTATTAGTAATTTCAGAATTAAAACACTCAAAAATTTCCACAAAATACAGGACAGGAAAGTACTTGAAAAAAACACTGAAATAATTAAAGAGTACACTGGGTTTATTCACGGCATTATTGGCAGAGAAAATATTGAAAAAATAAAGGGTTCAAAACAAAAAATTGTTCTTGACCCAAATGGCGGGACTGCGGCAATCGCAAAAAAAATTCTGGAGCAAATAAGCGTAGAGGTCATTGGCATTAATATGGCATATGGCGAATTCAACAGGGCAATTGAGCCAAATGAAGATTCGTTGATTTACCTTAAAAACATAATCGATGAGAATAAGGCTGATTTTGCAGCTGGGTTTGATTGTGATGCTGACAGGGTTGAGATTTTGATGAATAACGGGCAATTATTATCAGGCAATTATATTCTTGCGCTAGTTGTTAATGAAATATTGTCAAAAATTAATAACCCTAAAAGCCATGTCATTGTTGTCAATGACGCCACTTCTAATGTTGTCAGGGATATTGTGCAGAAATACGGTGCTAAATTGAAAGAGGTTCAAGTTGGTGAAATTAATGTTGTTGAAGAAATGCACAAGTCAAAGTCAATAGTTGGAGGAGAGGGCTCTAGCGGCGGCATCATTATACCACCTTCAAAATGCAGGGACGGCATTTTAACATTATTGATGATTTTATCAGCAGCAGCAAACAAAGAGCAAAGAGTAGCTGATTTATTAGAAGAATTCCCAAAGTATCATACTCTACGAAAAAGGATGGAGTTTGATAAAAATAAGCATGATAAGATTAAAAAACATTTAAAAAATTATTATTCAAAAAAAGGATTTGAAATAAGAGAAACAAATGGAATTAAAGGAAGCTTAAAAGTCATAACAGGCAAAAACTCTTTTGTCTGGTTCAGGGCATCAAAAACAGAAGGAAATGTTTTCAGGATAATAAGTGATTCCAATAGTAAGGAAGAAGCGGAAAGATTGATGGAAGAAGCTGTTAATGTTTTTAACAAAGCAAATGAATAAGGTTAAAGATTTCAATCGGAATAAAATTATCGAAAGACTTGAATCAGAATTATTGTCGGCCTTATTTGATTATATAGTGCCATTTCTAGATAAAAAAATTGATTTTAAAACAAAACAAGAAAAAGAACCACAAACAAAAAATCTTGAACATATTGTTGGCAATTCAAAACCAAAAGTTGAATTTAAAGATGTAAAGGAGCTGGAAACTTTGTTGTTGAAAAATTTAAGTGAAAGTGTTAAAATAAATAAAAGCATTGGAATTAATTCAAGCGATGTTTTCTACTCATTAAATTTAAGGCGGCAAAAAAATAATAATGAGAAAAACAATAAATATTCTATCTCAATAGAATATGGGGAAAACCAGCAAGAAGATAAATTAAAAATATCAATAAAGAAAGATGAAAAAGAGATTTATTCCTCCGAAATAACCAATAAAAAAGACGCAAAAGATAAGGTTGTTCCATACAGCATCAGGATTTCTTATGAAGATGGCTATGCTGAAGAAAGGCTAAGCATAACTTACAGGCAGCAGCTAAAAAATTACCTGCATAAGCATCTGGAAGACAAAGAAGACATGACCAACAGGGTTCCATTGAAATGGCTCAATATACTTCCGGAATCCATGATGGGAGGTGTTCTCGGCTTCACATACCTTGGCGATAATTCCATGGGCAGAAGGGCTGATTTAGTCGGCAAAACTGCAAGAATGGTGGATATTCACGAAAGCATTCACACTCCAGATGAATACGAAACAAGGGTTTTGACGAGCTGGATAATGGAGAAAGTTAGAGGTAAATATATTAAATAAAATGATTGATTTTTTATTGAATTTAAATAAATTTGTGCAATTACTGATTGGAATCCTTTTTCTGTTGCTTGGATTTTATCTTATAAAAATCAAACATAAGGCATTGTATTTAGTTGGAGTTAGAAAATTAAATGATTTATCCCATAAAGATGATTTTATGAAGATTAGTAATTGGATAATAATATACACGTTTATTTTTTCATTGATTGCTTTAGGAATTGTTTTTATTTTATTGGGACTATCTTTATTGGATATAAAATAATTGAGAAATTAAAATTAATCAAAAAACCCCTAAATCCATCAAACTCTAAACTTACAAAATACTCCGCCGAAACCTTTATATATTTACAAATAAAATTAAATCCTATGAAAGCAAGGTACCAAGAAGGCGTTTTTAAGCCCCTGGAAAAGATAAAGGACATTAAAGAAGGCGAAGTAGTAGAGATTTCCATAGAGCGACATGAGTGGAATAAACTCGCTATGGCAAATCCATCATTCGAGTTTCTAAAGAACGAGCCGGATATTTATTCTGGAAAAGACATAATTGATAGCGAATGAAAAAAGGCGACATAGTTCTCGTTAGGTATCCTTTCACTGATTTATCAAGCGAAAAACTTAGGCCAGCGCTTGTACTTTTAGCTGAAGATGAAGGGGGGGATTTTTGTTAGCATTTATAACAAGTGCAGTAATAAGAAAAAGCACATTCGATATAACACTACAAAAAGGTAAAACAGGATTGCTTAAAGACTCTACTTTAAGGCTTAAGAAAATTATGACAGTTCATAAATCACTAATTTTAGTGCGAGGGCGCGCAAGAACCCTCGCTGGTTGAGCGTAGCGAAACCAGCAGTGAATTGCGCATAACTAACTGCCCGAGCAAAGTTCTTATTCTGTAATTCTAAAAAATAAAACTGAGCGCATGATGGTTGCGCTCTGCAAAAAAGAAGCAAAGTAGCGTTAGCTATACTTCTATAAAAAACCATCGGAGAAACTAAAATGGCAAACGAGCTAAGAAGTAGTGGACACACTGTAGGTGAGACAAACCTGCACCTGCAATTCACGCCTGCATACAGGCGTGAAATCTTCAGAGAGCCGCTTGTGCGTGAGCTGACGATAGCTTACATAGTGCAACGCTCTCAGGAGATGAAAGTGGAGATAGCAGCCATAGAATGTGGCCCTGACCACTTGCACTTGTTTGTTAAGCAATGGAAGAACTGGAAAATCCCAGTTTTAGCTGGACAGCTAAAAACATACTCTAGCAGGATGATGCGCAAAGGACATAAGTTTCTTTTTAGCGAGAAACTCTGGGGCAAAAAATTCTGGAGCTCTGGTTATTTCCACAGGACAGTCGGCGCAGTCACAGCAGAGACAGTCAAGCGCTACATAAGAGAAGGACAGAAGAAACATTGGAAAAAGCACGAGACAAAAGAGCAGAAAACATTGCTTAACTATGCGGCATAGCTAAGCCGCGACGCTACGGGTTGAGCGCAAAGCGAAACCCGTGGTAGTTCACTGTGATAATTAGACGTGCATCTTACTTCTTACTAATTCCAGCATTCTTTTTGATGATTAAGTTTAAAGTTCTAGATAAATGGGAGAAAAGTCTCGCTTAATCAAATCAAAACCTTATTTCTTACTATTATTACCATCAAAAAACCATAACCTTTATATATTAGTTATACGTTATATCTAACTATTATATCTAAAATATAACTAAAATGATAATGTCAAAAACAAGGAAATGGGGAAGCTCTTTGGGAGTTGTGATACCAAAGCAAGTTGTGAAAGAGCTTAAGTTAAGGGAAAACGAAGAAGTAGCTTTCGAAATAACAAAAAAAGAAAATCCCCTAAAGGAATTGTTTGGAATGGGAAAAGGAAAGATTAAGGAATCAACTGAAGAAATTCTTAGAGAAGCTAGAAAAAATACTAGCAAATATTTTTGATGCTGCAAATGTCAAAGAAATGCCTTGATACATATGCATTGTGGGAACTGGTACTTGGAAATCCTAAATTTGCTTTCCTGCTTAATCAGCCTTATGTTATAACAAATTGGACTTTGATTGAATTTCACAAGACATTACTGCAACGTTTTGATAAATCAACAGCAAGGATGTGGTATGAAAGGTTTAAGCCATTAACAGAAGATATTCATATGGAAACAGCAATAAAAGCAGTAGAGTTTCAACACGATTCAAAAAAAGAAGACATGTCTTTATTTGATTGCATGGGATATATTTTTTCTCTAGAAAATGATTATGATTTTGTGACTGGAGACAAAGCATTCAAAGATAAAAAAGGCGTTTTATTCATTCAAAAATAATCAAAACAAAAACTCATTTCTCGCCACAATCGTCTGCTCTCTTTTTGGGCCAACTGAAACAATGGAAATCGGAACTTTCAATAATTCCTCAATCCTTCTCAAATATTTTTTAGCGTTATTCGGCAGCTTGTCATAATCTCTTACTTTGCTTATGTCATCCCACCAGCCATCGAGCTCTTCATAAACTGGCTGGCAGTTTTGAAGCACTTTAATGTTTGTTGTAAAGTTTTTTATGATACTGCCCTTGTGTTTATAAGCAACGCATATCTTAAGCTTTTCAACTGTTGTGAAAACATCAAGCTTTGTCAATGCAATTGAATCAATGCCATTAACCATTACAGCATACTTGCCAACTAATGCGTCAAACCATCCGACTCTTCTTTGCCTGCCAGTTGTTGCGCCAAATTCCTTGCCTATTTTTTGTATTTTCTCTCCAACTGCTCCTGTTATTTCCGTTGGGAATGGTCCTAAGCCGACTCTTGTCTTGTAAGCCTTGCAAACTCCAAGAACGCTTTGAACTTTTTTTGGTGATGTGCCCAAGCCAGTGCATACTCCTCCGGCAATCGCGCTTGAAGAAGTAACAAAAGGATAGGTTCCATGGTCAATATCCAGCAAAGTTCCTTGAGCTCCTTCAAAAATTACTCTTTTGTTATTGTCGATTGCGTTATTGATGATTGTTGATGTGTCTTTTATGTAGGGACTTATTGTTTCTGCATACTTTTTATATTCCTGATAAAATTCTTCTTCACCAAATCTTTTTTTGAAAATAGCATCATCAACAAACTCATAGACTTTCAAGCCGATTCTTGCTGCCTTGTCAGCATAAGCTGGGCCAATCCCCCTTGCTGTTGTTCCTATTGCACCTCCAGCTTTTTTGTCTTCTTCAACATGATGAGGCAGGATAACATGCGCATTTTCACTAATTACTAAATTTTCAGGAGAAATTTTTATACCATTTCTTTCTAAAAATTTAATTTCTTGGAGCAAAACTCTTGGGTCAACAACCAAGCCATTTCCAACAACATTCAGCTTGTTTTTGTGCATCACGCCAGAAGGGATTAAATGAAGCACTATTTTTTTGCCATCAGCCTCAATTGTATGCCCTGCATTATTGCCTCCATTAAATCTTGCAACAACATCTGCATTTGCTGCCAGGAAATCAATTATTTTGCCCTTGCCTTCATCACCCCATTCCATGCCAATAACTGCAATGTTTGAAGGTCCAAATTGCTTTGCCATAAAAGTAGCAAAATGCAGTTTTTATTTAAAGGTTGTGGAGAAAAATAGTTAAGCTGAACTT
>Ga0209541_10007744_pt1 | contig 17956 bp, 18 predicted proteins | sample RifCSPlowO2_01_FD_184027 | JGI IMG/M metagenome (GOLD analysis project Ga0209541, IMG submission 184027) | Groundwater microbial communities from Rifle, Colorado - Rifle CSP2_plank lowO2_0.1 (SPAdes) (version 2) | ecosystem: Environmental > Aquatic > Deep subsurface > Groundwater | place... | reverse complement strand
CAGGGGATAGATGGTTCAAGGCAGTTCCTGAAAGATAATCCTAAAGTTGAGAAGGAAATTATAACAAAGATAAAAGAAGCAGCCGTTCTTGAGGCTTAAAATACAGTATTTATATAGAAAAAGGCTGTTCATATGAACAGCCTTTTTCTATATATGCTTTTTAAAATTCTATAATTTTGTTGCTGAACATCGATTCTATACTCATCTTACCTGTCCCGGATATTACTTGGCCAATCACTCTTAGATTGTGAGAGATTCTAATTTTTTTTGAATTTCGAGAGTTAGCCGAAAATATAAAACCCACTCCGCAATTAAAAGTTTTATACATATCTTTATCGCCAATTCCCCGCTCGTTCAGCTCGCGGAATATATTATGAGGTTTAAGGTGGTGGTTTCTCTTAATAATTACATCACAATTTTTTGGAAGAATTTGTTTTAGTTTGGTAAATGCTCCGCCGGTAATGTGCATCATTCCGTTTATTTTAACCGCTTTATCTAACTTAAGAATCTGATCAGTATAGATTTTTGTCGGAACAATAAACTCGGGTCGGTAGTTTGAACCGAAAATCTCTCTTACCTTTGTGAAGCCATTTGAATGGAGTCCGGTGCTTCTGATCCCGAATAGTACATCGCCTTTCCTGAATAAATTATTCTTCTGCTTAGGAATAAATCCCGAAACAGTCATACTTATATCCATCCCCTCTGAATTATTATGTATCGATGTCTCGCCGCCCGTGATAGCGATTTTTCTTTTTACGCACTCCTTGGATAGTTGGGAGATTATCTCAAGTATAGCCCGGTGGTCATCTTTTGGAATGATAATGTGATTTTGGAGTTTGTAGGGGATTGCTCTAGCCATGGCTAAGTCATTAAGATTCATTGCCAGAGTATCTAATACAGCATTTTTAAATGTTCTTTTTTGCCAATGATAGATGCCTTTCGTTCCGATACCATCAGTGTGGTCAATCTCGGGATAATTAATTTTCCTGTTTATGGTTGAGTAAATCCCACCCCTTATCGATACATAGGGAGTGTGCCGAGTATTGCTGATTAGTTTTAAGATTTTATTTTTATAGGGCTTAGTGGTGTCATACATATAACTTACTATACTATAAATGGCGGGCTTGACAAAATTGTATCTGGCATGTTATAATGAATATGACGCTTGAGATGCTCACCTTGAAGCTCCTGGCGTTGCTAGCGGCTTTCGGGCCGTGATCACGGGCTGGTGGAGTTCTGGGAGTCCCCGGAGCTCCACCCGCTTTTTAGTAAGCTGGTCTTGAGAAATAGGTCATCCTGAGCTGGAGTCGAAGGGTGAGTTATTTCGCGGGACTTTGCGTGCCAATCTGCGTTGTCCGATCGTAGTATCGGTAGCAATGGTGGTGAGGTCCCGCACATATTAGCTTTTTAGTCTCGTTGAATCGGGACAAGGATAAACCGCTATCCTTAAAAAGCGGCAAACCCGAAAGGCTCCTTTCAATGGTGAGAATCATCGTCAATGCCCAATTGTACACCGGACGGACGTTGGCCGAAGCGTGGACAAAAGCCCGCCAGGACCAGAACGATCGGTAGACAGGACTCCGGCATCGCGCCCCGTAGAGCATAGCTCACGGGGCGCTTCCATTTTTATGACCTTTATCCATCTCTTGCAGAAAATATGGCTTTCTGTTAATATATTCAGAGTCATTATCTTATAGCTATGACCGATACAGATAAACAAAGCTACGAATTGGCTTTTCACGTAATTTCAGGTCTTGATGAAGCTGGTGCCCAGCAAGCTAGGCAGGATTTAGAAAAAGCCGTAATTTCCCATGGAGGGGTAATTTTGTTTTCAAAAGATCCTGAGAGAATAAGATTGGCTTATCCGATTAATCATCAAACCAGTTCATATTTCGGTTTTTTTAATTTTAGTCTTGAAGACAAAGAAGTTATTAATGCCATTAGGGATGACCTTAAAGTAAATACAAATATTCTGAGATCTTTAATATTAAAGATAGCGCCGGAATCAAAGAGAGAAAAAGAGGGAGTTGTCCGCAGACTGGCTAATGCCGAGAAAAGAAGAATGAGAACCGCAAAACAGGCGGAGAAGCCGTCTTCAAAAGAGGAACCATCAAAACTGGATGAAAAAGAGATAGATGATAAGCTGGAAGAAATAATTGATAAATTATAAGTTTTTGTCCAAGAAGCCGAGTTTATCGAGGCTGATTGGTAACAAAAAGTTACCCCCACACCTACTGGGCTTAAAGCTTCAATGTAGTGACCAGTAAAAGCCGATAGGCGGCTTCGCCTTATAGGACTACGGAAGTATAATAGTTTTGATTCCAGTAGGTGTGAGGGTGGCAAGTTTCTAACAACTCAGCGTCTCAATCAGAATTGATTGCTTCGTTGAGAAACATCCCATGAATTTAAACAAAGTCTTTATAATCGGTAGATTAACCGCAGATCCTGAAGTAAGGTCAACTTCAACAGGTCAGAATGTCACGACTTTAAGAATGGCCACCAACCGTGTCTGGAACGATAAGGCAGGCCAGAAGCAGGAATCGGCTGAATATCATACGGTCGTCGCTTGGGGACGATTAGGAGAGGTGGCAGGGCAGTATTTAAAGAAAGGTGCTATGGCTTTGATTGAGGGTAGAATTCAGACCCGTTCATGGACTGACCAGAGTAATAATAAGAGATACATGACTGAAATTATTGCTGAGGGATTACAGCTTGGCCCGCGTCCGGCTGGAAGTTATAGTGAGGCGAGCTCACGTTCGGCGGGACCGGCAAGTACCGGAGGGTTCAGGCCGACGACCCCCCCGTCCGATATTGGTTCTGTCAGGCCCATGGGCCGATCAGGGGGTTCACCGGTTCCAGATTCAGAAATCCCAATAATCGGAGAAGATGAGCCAACAAGCGCAGGGGTCGACGAGGAAGAGAGAAGAATAGATGAGAAAGATTTACCATTCTAAGTTTTTGTCCAAGAGCGTAGCGATTGGGTACAAAAAGTTAACCCGCCTCTGGCGGGTAGCGATAAAGCAATCCGCCAGAGGCGGATGCTGATAATTGTAACTATTCACTTCGTTCATAGACAATTATCGCATGGATTGTCATTTGTGCAACGACAACGTAACAAGGATTGATTACAAGAATAAAGAATTTTTAAGGAAGTTTTTGACTTCTCAATTTAAGATTGCCACAGTTCGAAGAAATGCAATTTGCAATAAACACCAGAGAAAAATCTCAAATGCAGTTAAGAACGCCAGATATATGGCTTTAATACCTTATACCCGCCTTCAGGTAGCTCAAAGGAGACAATAAAAATCGAGACCGTCTGGTCTCTATTTTTTATAAATAACATTCTAACATTCTGCAGAATGTTAGAATGTTATTTGGTGATTAATATTTCAACCCGTTCGATAAACTCAGGGTCGAAACTCTCATTTACCAATGAGAATTTCGACAACATCGCCTTCTTGAATGATATAGTCTTTACCAACAGTATGTATGAGTCCTTTTGAGCGTGCGTTTGCATGGCTTCCGGCTTCAAGGAGATTTTTCCAGTTAATTACCTCCGCACGAATAAAAAGTCGTTCAAAGTCGGTATGGATTGCTCGAGATGCTTTTGGTATGGCATCGCCGATATGAGCGGTCCAGGCTCGGGTTTCATCTTCTCCAGTCGTGAGAAAAGTCAGAAGGTCTAAGGTTCTATATCCAGTTTTAATAAGTGTATCTAATCCGCTTTCGGGAAGATTACCTGCCTGTCCGGTAGGCAGGAACTCCCTAAGATATTCAGTTTTCTCATCGGGTGTAATATCTGAAAGCGTCAGCTCAAGTTTGTTGCACATAACAATAAAGGGATAGCTACCTGTTTGCGCAGGCAGGCCGATTGCTTTTAATAATTTCTCGTCAGGTATATATTTTGAAGTCAGCTGATCTTCGGAAACATTTATAACATAGATAAATTTTTTAGCGGTAAGAAGGTTTAGCTCTTTGGCTAAGACCAGCTCGTCTTCGTTCATTCCAAATTTTGATATTAAACTGCCGGAATCAAGACGCTCTTTAAATTTGGCCAATATCGGTAAATCTGTCTTTGCTTTTTTTGCTTCGGCGTTGTTTCCTTTTGATTCTTTCTCGGCTTTATCAATTCTTTTTGTTACCGTTTCAACATCGGCAATAACAAGCTCGGTATTTATTATTTCAATATCTTCGGCAGGATTAATACGATTATGAACATGAGTTATATTTGAATCTTCGAATGCCCTGACAACTTGGACGATAGCATCGACTTCACGGATATTTGCTAAAAATTTATTTCCCAGACCCTCACCCTGGGATGCTCCCTTAACTAATCCCGCAATATCAGTAAATTCAACTGTAGCATATATCTTTTTTTTCGAGCTAGACATTAGCGCCAGGGCGTCTACTCTTGGATCGGGGACCTCAACGACACCTACGTTCGGATTGATAGTAGTAAATGGATAGTTCTGTATATCAACAGCGACATTGGTTAATGCCTTAAAAAGAGTGCTTTTTCCTACATTTGGAAGCCCAACTATTCCTATAGATAGAGTTGAATACGACATAATGGTATTTTATCAAAAATTAATAAAAAACCAAGTATTTTTGTAAGTGTTGGCCAAAAATGAGTAGTTAGCTACAAAAATGCATAGATTAGGGTATATTTGCATAGTTTTAGATGTTACTTGCATAGTTTCCTGGTTTGTGATAGGCTCGCTTGTATATGGAAGAAAAACTATTAACTATTACTCAGGCAGCTGAATTATTGGGTGTTTCGCTTGATACTTTGCGCCGTTGGGACAAGAACGGTAAATTGGTTGCGATCAAAAAAGGTGGCGGTACCCATCGTTTTTATCGTGAAAAAGATTTAGAGATTTTTGCCAGCGACTTAATGAAGTTTGCCTCCGAGTGGGTCCAGGACGGTGTGGAGTTTCCGGGTACGTTTTATTGTCAGACGAGCTCAATTTTTAATGCAAGACTAACGAAAATGGAATATGCTCTTATGAAAGAGCCTGGCTTTGAGAAGCTATATTCCTTGATCACTTTAATTACGGGAGAGATTGGAGATAATTCCTTTGCGCATAATTTAGGAAAATGGCCGGATACACCGGGAATATTTTTTGGCTACAATCTCGAAAAAGGTATCGTTGTTCTTGCTGATCGAGGACTGGGTATTTTAGAGACGTTGCGTCAAGTTCGTCCGGAGCTTCCAAGTCATGTTGCAGCAGTAGGGGTCGCATTCACTGAATTTATATCTGGCCGGGCGCCAGAGAAACGCGGGAATGGGCTTAAGACTGTTCGTGAAGTTATCATGGAACAGCCAATCGACTTATTTTTTACCAGTGGCGATGCCGAAGTACGTATGCAAAGCCCTGATAAAATATTTCGTGTTACACGCGGTCAGCGTATTATACGAGGATGTCTGGCGAAAATAGAGTTCTAGAGCATGTTTAAAAACCATCCTTTCGTCTGCAATTTCATAATTTTGGCTGCAAGACTTCAGAAACTTCCTCGATATAGCTTTGACTAAACCTCGGAAATTTCTTCGTCTTTCGCTCAAAATTCTGAAATTTCGACAAGAAAAATGGTTTCTAAACATGCCCTGATAAAAAATATATGAATCCCGTTAGAAGTACCCTTAACGGGTTAAATAAATATGACTGTAAATAAAATAATAATTAATATTGTATGGCACCGCACGGTGGTAATTCGTGCTTTGCACTACTTCTAACAGGATGAAATTACAATTAGGAAAATTTGGTAAAACATTAATATCGCGGGAATTAGGTAGCGAGGCTTTTAAGGCATTTCAAACAACCTTACGTGAGCTTTCTAAAGATGAAGAGCTTGAAATAGATTTTTCTGATGTGTTAACTTTATCGCCATCATGGGCCGATGAATTTTTAAGTCCTTTACTCGATCTTCTGGGAGATCGTTTAGTGCTTCTACCAAGTGATAATCTTTCGGTGCATGCGACGATTAGAATTCTTCAGGAGGCTAACAAGCGCACATTTAAGATGAAATCGTAAATAACCCCACCCCTCGAATCTCTCTTAAACTCAATTTTTGCGCATTGCCTTCTTATCCCAAATTACCTTCCTAGCGTCGAAACGGGGACAGAGCTTTGATTAAGCCATATACCCGAAAGAAACCCGAAGGTTCTATTTTAATTTAGACACCGTCCTCCAATTGGGAGCCGGTAGTTAATTGTGAGGGCAAAAGGTATGAATTTAATTTGACGGGATATTTAAGATTGATATACTTGACTTATGATAAAAGATAAAATAAATGGAATTACCCTTGACGATTTAGCTAGTATGGTAGCTAGGGGTTTCGATAAGGCAACAGCTGACATATCCGAAATCAAGACCAAGCTATCAGAACATGATAAGCGATTTGACGAACATGACAGGAGATTTGATAAATTAGAATACCATATAGATGAAGTTAAAGATGCGGTGGAACGACTGGAAGAGAGTGACGTTTTAAATCTCCAAAAACGAGTTCAAATTCTTGAAAAAGCGGTGAAATCTCTGGCGGTTCAACTTCAGAAATAATAAAAAAGTATTCTTATAAAAGGTCTCGCAACGACGAAGTTTTTTAATTTCCTAAAGAGGCTAATTAGAGGCTTCATCTCTAACTTTCTGTGGATAACTAGGAGCTGAGGTTACTTTCTTTTTAAAAATTGTTCAGCTTTCTCAATATCCCTCGGTAAGTTTATCTGAATCCATTTTTTCATCAGGATTCCTTTTGTTTTTACTTTTTTAGCCATCTTGAGGACTGTCTGGGGAAGACCATATTCGCCGTTAAGAAGCTTAACGGGCTTGTGTTTGAATATCTCCGGCGTAAGTACATATGCTCCGGTAGCTAGGAATGCGCCTCTTTTCATTTCTTTTTTTGTAGGGTATGACGCTCCCGCCAGGTTTTTTTCTTTGTCTGTTTTTATGGATAAATATTTGTCATGTTGAGGTATCTCCTTTGCCAGACCAATGGCATGCGAATGTTTGATTAACCTCTCCAGCTCTTTTTTTGAATAAATATCATCGCCGTTCAAAATCAGAACTTTGTCCTCTACTAAAGGTTTAATCAGCTTGAGTATTGCGCCCGTACCTTCGAGCTTCTTCTGCCAAATATAATTAATATTTATCTCACCGTATTTATTCCCGAGATGGGCTTTAATCTTGTTTCCCTCGTGTCCAATGATAATATGGACCGTTTTAATTTTATCAGGCAGTGAAGAGAGAATGTATTCAATTATCGGTTTGCCTGATACTTTGGATAGCGCCTTGGGATTCTTCTTAGTCAGTTTTCCCAATCGCGTGCCTCGGCCAGCGGCTAATATAACTGCGTTCATTTGCATTATTAATTGTTATTTTACTGGCTAGATCTAAAATAATATATAGCCTCCAGTAGGTATCTTTTAAGTGGGATATGAAAGTAGTATACTAAAAAATAACAATTATGAATAATCTACTAAAAAACATAGACGAGGTGCCAAGGGATAAAAAGCTCATTGTTTTTGATTTAGACGGTACATTAGTAGAAACAAAATCCCTTCTTGATGCTGAGATGGCTGATCTTTTGGGGCGTCTATTGGGTTCAAAATCAGTAGCGGTGATTAGTGGAGCTAAATATGAACTTTTCCAGGATCAAATAATTCATAGATTAAAATGCCCGGAAAGCTTGTCGGCTAATTTATTTTTATTTCCAACAACCGGAACTTCTTTTTATCGCTATAACAACGGTTGGAATATGATTTACTCCGAGGAATTAACTGAACGAGAGAAATCCGATATTAGAGACGCAGTAGAAAAGGCTTTTCTGGAAGTTAATTATGAAGAGCCAAAAAAGGTTTATGGCATAACTCTTGAGGATAGAAAAACTCAGGTTACCTATTCGTTTCTTGGCCAGGATGTGGTTAAGGTTTTAGGAGAAGAAGGGGTTCGGCTAAAAAAAGTCTGGAGGGATGAACATACTAATTTGAAGCTTGAAATTGCAGAAGTTCTTCAAAGACTTCTTCCTGGTCTTGAAGTTAGGGCTGCCGGATATACATCAATAGATATAACAAGAAAGGGGATTGATAAAGAATATGGCCTGAAGCAAATGGAAAAGTATTTGGGTATTCCAATTGAGGATATGCTTTTTATCGGAGATGCAATATTTCCGGGAGGAAATGATTATGCCGCCCTTAAGACGGGTGTTTTATCAATAAAGGTTGAAGGAGTGGGAGATACTAAAAAAATTATCCGACGTATTCTGGGCATCTAAGTCAGACCCATTAGTTGTTTTACCTCATCTATTGTTTTCTGGGCGAGTTTTCTGGCTCTTTCTTCGGAACGTTCTAAGATTTGGATTACATGCTGAGAATCTGTCTCAAATTCTTTTCTTTTTTCCTGGATTGGTTTTAGAAATCCAACAGTAACTTCAGCTAAATCATTCTTAAAATCTACATATGACTTGCCCTCATATTCTTTCTCAATGTCAGTAATCTTTTTGCCCGAAAGTAGTGAGTAGATGGTAAGTAAGTTAGAAATTCCCGGTTTATTATCTTCATCAAATATAACTTCCTTTCCTGAATCAGTCGTGGCTTTTTTTATTTTTCGGACTATTTCATCGGGTGAATCCTCGAGCGCTATATAGTCATCACCTGCTTGCCCTGAGCTTGTCGAAGGGGTCTTAGACATTTTTTTTGTCGGGTCCTGGAGAGACATTATTCTAGCCCCGTCTACAATATGAGCTTTTACATTTGGGAATACATCACCCTGGCCGGGCAGGCCGAAAACATGATTAAAGCGTGCACCAATCTCATTAGTAAGGTCAATGTGCTGTTTCTGGTCATCACCGACGGGAACAAGATTAGATTTATAAAGCAGAATATCGGCAGCCATTAAGACAGGATAGGTCAGAACGCCAGTATTATTTTGGTAGCTTTTTGCGGATGCCAGTCCGGAATGCTCAATCTGTTCTACCTTCTCTCTATAATTTGGCAGTCTATCTAACCAGCTCACGGGAGTAATTGTATTAAATATCCACGCAAGCTCCGTGTGCTGAGAGACTCTCGATTGTCGTATTAGATGAGTCTTATCAGGGTCAACACCGGCAGCCAGATAATCTAAAATGACGTCCATTACCTGTTCTTGATAGGTTTTAGGGTCATATGGCGTAGTAATTCCGTGATAATCAACCACAGCAAAGATTGCAGAATCTGCTTTTGATTGAAGCTCAAGCCAATTTTTTATTGCCCCAAGGTAATTGCCTAAATGGAGCTTACCCGATGGTCTTATTCCTGAAAAAATCTTAATCATAGGATAATGATATACGAAAATCAGCATTTTTACCAGCATTTGACTCTTGGTCTCATTTGTATACAATATTAGTCGGTCCTTATCAGTATTTTTCAGGAGATAATGAAAAATGGAAAGAGATAAAGATATTCTTAAAGAAAGCATCAGGGTTGTAGTTATTTACAGTGTTTTATCGGCGGCACTGAAATTTAGTGATAGGTCTGCCAATCTAAGTTTTAGGGTTAGTGAACTTCTTCGGGGATGGCAGGGAGATTATGAACTGGCCTTAAGAATAATGGGTCATGAAGGGTCTCTTTTCTTCAATCAGAGTCAGGAAGATGCTTCCAGCGAATTGATCTTTACTCTAAAAAAAGAAATGAGGGAGTCGTTAGTAGACTATTTGAAGAGGATTGGTTATACGGTGAGTATGATTGCGAGACCTGTATAGTTGAATTACGTGCGGGTCAACAGACCCGCTTTTTGTTGCTTTAACTCAGCTATTGTTTTTTAGTTAAAATCGGTATAAGTTATTGCCTAGAGTACTTTTACATGGAGTGTATGGTGGAAAAGCATTATTCACAAGAAGAACTGCTGAGTCTTAAGGATATGTGTTTGGCACATAATTATTCTTCGTTTCCGGTTACTATTGTTAAGGGGGAAGGTTGTTGGGTTCAGGATATAAACGGTAAACGATATCTTGATATGCTTAGTTGTTATTCAGCTCTTAACTTTGGACACAAGTACCTAAGAGTTGAATTGGCATTGCGGGAACAACTTCAGGAACTGTCCACTGTTCCGGGTTGTTTTATTACAAAGGAAAAAGTTTTATTTGCCAAAGAGTTAGCGGAGTTTTGTGGAATGGAAATGGTTCTTCCGATGAATACGGGAGCAGAAGCAGTTGAAACGGCATTAAAAATGGCTCGGAAGTGGGCCTATGTTAAGAAGGGTGTTCCGGTTGGAGAAGCAGAGATAATCGTCTGTAGTGACAATTTCCACGGACGAACCATTTCGGTTATTAGTTTTTCAACAGAGATGCAGTATAAAAAATTATTTGGTCCCCATACTCCGGGTTTTAAAATTGTGCCATTTGGTGACGTTTTTGCTTTGTGTGATGCTATTACGCCTAATACAGCTGCGTTCCTCGTGGAACCTATTCAGGGCGAGGGCGGGATTAATGTCCCCCCCGATGGCTATTTGAACGCATGCCTGAAGGTCTGTCGTGCAAATAATGTATTGTTTATGGCGGATGAAATTCAAACTGGTTTGGGACGGACTGGATTTGACTTCGCTTGTGACTATGAAGGCGTTAAGCCGGATGTATATATTTTGGGCAAGGCTCTTGGTGGGGGAGTATTGCCAGTTTCTGCAGTAGTTAGTTCGCGAGAGATTATGGGAGTATTTGAGCCTGGAGATCATGGAAGTACATTTGGTGGAAATCCACTAGCCTGTCATGTTGGCAGAGAAGCATTGAGGGTTCTTCGGGAGGGAAATCTAAGTATGAAAGCTTATTCTGCCGGTGTATATTTTTCAAATAGATTGAGAAATATAAGAAGTAGCAACTTGGCCAGAATTCGTGGCAGGGGTCTTCTTATAGGATTAGAGCTAGCGCCGGGAAGTCCTACTGCACATTCATATTGTGAAAAATTAATTGAGGAAGGAATTCTTTGCAAGGAAGCTAGAACAGATGTTATCCGTCTCTCGCCACCTCTGATTATTACGAACGAGGAGATTGATTGGGCGATGGAGAGGATAGAGAGAGTTTTTTCATAGATAATAGATAGTTGAGCGGGCTAAGAGCCCGCTTTTATATTGGTCGTGTTTACAAGTGCTTAGTATTAGATTGTCGGGTATAGTATAATTGAGTATCAAGGAGTTAGTATTAAGTATTAAAGAAAAATAATTAATAATATTATGGCTGAGGAACCAAATTTATTTCCGCCTCTGGCGGGAAATAATAATCCGAATATTCCTCCGACTTCTCCGCCGGTGGTTAGACCGCCACATAAGTCAGTCTTACATTGGCTTATTGTAGTCGTAGCTATTACTGCTGTTGTCGGATATTTTGTCGTTTCTTTTTATACTGAAGCTTGGCCGTTCGGGAGTATGCTTAAACCCTTACCCCAACAGAACTATGTGTTATTGGATAATATTCCCGCACCCACGCAAGACCCAACGGTAGACTGGCAGACTTACCGCAACAATGAATATGGGTTTGAGTTCAAGTATCCGGGAGATTGGGCTGTAATTAAGCCGGACAATCAAATTATTTATTTGGCGAAAAAAACCGAAGAGATGGCTGGAGGAGGTATTACAATAAGTAAATCCTCGGGAATATTGGAAGATATAGAAAACGACCTAAAATCGGATTTAATTCTTGTTAGCTCAGATGCAAAGATAATTAATGGGATTCAGTGGAATATTCACGTTGGAAAAGAGAAGCGAGAGCCACCAGAGCCACCTATGACTTTCATTTCTTTTTATTCCGAGAAAGATCAAAATATAATATCCTTTGGGGCTATATATAATCCTCTAACTAATGAACTTATCGACCAAATCCTCTCAACTTTCAAGTTCATAAATGTCGCTGACACCTCAGATTGGCCAACGTACCGCAATGAGGAATTTGGGTTTGAGTTCAAGTATCCGGGGAAGCTAGAATTAAGAGAATATATGGGTGCGCGTAATTTAGTTCTTGATACTAATGGAGACTGGACTGTTTTATTGTCTAATCAAGATTATAACTATACTTTTTCGGGTTATGAAAAAATGGATGCCGATACGGTCATGAAGGGTATTGAGTCATCTGCCAAGCTGGGAAACGTTGTTAATGATACAAAGATAAATAATTCGCGTGTGATTGTTTTTAATGCGAAACAACATCCCAAAGAAGAGGGGGAATATTATGAATACTATTGCTTGTACGCAGCGATATTCGGCAATCAAACGGTTATACTTGAAGGAGGCGGACGCAATCCCGTATGTTTGAGCAATACCGACGATTTAGCCAGATATGACAAAGAAAGATTGTTCAACCAGATCCTCTCTACGTTCAGATTCTTGAGATAGAATTATGAAGCATGAATTATGAATTATGGTTATTGCTCATCTAAAAAAATCTCCTCTCGGAGATTTTTTTAGTATTTAAACAAGCGAGAGTAGCCTTATCAATTTCGAATCCTTAGAGCAACTTCAATATAAATTCAAAATAATTTAGATATTTTCTGTAGAATATTAAAATTGGGATGTAGTCTTACGGAAGGGCCCCAATTTTATATTCAAGAAAATGAGAAATTATTGATGAATTTATTGATGTTGCGAACTGGATGAGAAATTGATAAGGCGAAAGCGAGCTATACCTCGATAACTACGGGTAAAATCATAGGTCTGCGCTGGGTCTTTTGGAACAGGAACAATCCGATTTGATTGCGGAGCTGGTCTTTGAGATAGGCGAAGTTTGGTTCGTAGGTTTTTTGGGTTTCAACTATTTTCCTAATTCTTTTTCTTACCTCCATTAGCATATCTTTATTGTCTTTGAGATAGATAAATCCACGGGAAATGATATCGGGACTGGACATAAGCCGATGGCCTTGGGGAGTATGCTGAACTAATGCAATAAGAACGAACATTCCATCTTCAGCAAGTATCTGTCTGTCGCGCAATACAACATTTCCGATATCTCCGACGCCAAGTCCGTCAACAAAGACATAATCGGATTCAGCTTTTTCGCGGTCCAACCACCATTTATCTTTCTCAAAGTGTATTATGGAGCCGTTATCGGCAAGGATTATGTTTTCCGGTTGGATTCCTTCTTCTTGTCCCAGTTTGCCGTGCATTACCATCATCGAATACTGGCCATGGATAGGGAAGAGAAACTTGGGGTGGATAAGTTTTATCATGTGGCGTAAATCTTCGCGGTTACCGTGGCCTCCGGCGTGAATATCCAGCAGTTGATAGTTAAATACATTGGCACCATTGCGATAAAGCTGGTCTTTGAGGAATTGAACATCTTTTTCATTTCCAGGAATAACTGAAGATGAGAAAACGATAGTGTCATTTTTTAATATTCTAATAAAGCGGTGATCGCCATTTGCAATGCGCATCAAAACAGCATTTCCTTCGCCTTGGGCTCCGGTAACAACTGCAGTAATTTTATTTCTGGGATAATTATCTATTTCCTCCATGCCAATCTGAGTTCCCTTAGCCATTTTTAGATAGCCGAGTTTTTTACAAATTTCAACATTGGATTTCATAGAATAACCATCAAAGACAACTTTTCTGCCATGCTTTTCGGATATGGTTATGATTTGCTGGACACGATTGATGAGGGATGCAAAAGTGCCGAGTATCAGCATACCGGTAGATTCGCGGATAAGCTGGTCGAGGTTGTTGGTAATATCCTGCTCTGATAGAGAGTGGCCTTCTTTTTCGGCACCGGTAGAATCTGACATAAGAACGAGAACCCCGTCATCTCCGAGTTTTTTCATTTCTTCAACATCGGCGGGCTTGTCGTTTACGGGCGTTTCATCAAACTTGTAGTCCGAAGTATGAACAACCATTCCAACAGGTGTTTTTATTGCTAAGAGGAGGTCATCGGGAATAGAGTGGCTGATTCGCAGGGCCCTGACGGACAGCTTATCGCTTACTTTTATTTCGTCACCGGGGTTAAAATTAATAATATCCGGTTGTCTTTTATCTTTAAATTCATCCATTCTTTTCATGATTATTGCTTTTGTAAGAGGAGCAGCATACATGTCTATATCTCCAAGCTTATCAATAACGAAAGGAAGAGCCCCAATGTGATCCATGTGGCCATGAGTAAAGAACATGGCTTTAATCATGTGTTTTTTATCATCAAGATAACTTGCGTTAGGAATTATAAAATCTATACCCGGCATTTTCTCATCGCCGAATCGTACGCCGGCATCTATGAGAATTATCTCGTCATCGTACTGGATAGCGGACATATTTCGGCCGACTTCACCTAATCCGCCGAAATGGATTATCTTAAGACCGCCGGTTGCTGTACCTATCTCACGACCTTGTTCTTTGCGGGCTGTTTCACGCAGAACTCTTACCTGTCTTACGACCGGTTTCATCCAACGATCTCTTTGAGAACGTTGGAGTTTCTTCATGTCCTTTTTGTTGGGATCTCGAGGGCCTTGAGACGCTTGCGATCCCGGGGATGCATGCATAGCCTGAGGTACATGCGTACTTTGAGGTGCACGATGATCCTGGGGACGACGAGGATCTTGGCTTCTTGGGCTAGGATTTGGTCTGTTTCTTTGTTCTGTCACTTAGATAAGAATTATGAATTGCGAATTACGTATTACGGATTTATTATATTTCCGTTATTCATTATCCATTATTCATGATTCGATTTTGTTTGAGAGTGCCCAGAGGGGGAGTTAGCCTTACGGCTATACGCACCTTTGCCCACACACCAATATCGCGGAACTATCTTATTGTGTCGCGGGAGGGATTTGGACCCTCACGAGATTGCTCCCACTAGCTCCTGAAGCTAGCGCGTCTACCAGTTCCGCCACCGCGACATTGGTGTGCGGGTGAATCTGCTCCCGATTTCTTCCAAATCTTTGATTTTGCTAAGAAATCGAGGGTTCTCGATTTTATATCAAGATTTTCATTCAAACTATTTTAAATAAAAATTTTGATTAAAATCGGGACAATTCCCTGCCTGCAGGCAGGCACCATCTGGGCTTGCTATTATTAGTTGTATAATGTATAATATAGGGCAGAGTTAAGGAGGCGAATGGATGGATCCACAAACGACTCAAACGGTTTACCAAAATGTAAGAATGATTGCGGATGCCATTAATAATCTAGCGGATGCCGTAAAAGGTCTTGGATTTGTTTTTATATTTTATGTGCTTGTTAGAATTTTTAAAAATTAAAGTGATAATTAGTCGAAGCATCTCGGGAAAACCCGGGATTTTTCTTTTATTTAGAGAAAAAACGCTGGAATAATGAGATACTTACGATGATGTAAACATTATAGCATACCAAGTTCATGATTACAAGGGGGAGTCTTCTCCAATACACAATTACACCGAAATAATTATTGATTCCAACACAAAAGGAGCCTGTAATAGCTCCTTCTGTCCTGGTTTCGTATCATATCCGTACTATGACCATGGATATGAACGACAATCAGATAATGAGTGTGGCACAGCTCACCGAGCTGGTAAAGCTCGGAAATTGTGTCAAATTTAAGGGTTGTAAGAAGAAAGAAACCTACGAATGGATAGGTCGGACACTGGGCAGGTTTAGATATGGTTCGGAATCAAAAAAGAACAAAGGGATTATCAAGAAATATATTGTCCTTATGACTGGTTATTCAGACGAGCAGATTGATAAGCTGATTAAAAGAAAAAAGGATACCGGAAGAGTCTTTCTTCTTGAAAGAACTCAGTATAAATTCCCGACATATTATGAAGCTAAAGATGTTGTCTTGTTAGCTGATACTTCAGCCGCTTGCAACCATCCCAACGGCAAAGCTATGAAAGCGATGATGAAAGGGATGCATGATATATACAAGGATGATCGCTTTGAAAAACTCAGGAATATATCAGTCAGCCATTTCTACAATCTCCGTAAAACAGGTATCTTTAAATCCAGGATTCTTAATTACACCAAGACCAAACCGGTGAAGATAAATATCGGAGAACGAAGAAAACCGTGTCCTTACGGAAAACCAGGCTTCCTAAGGGTAGATTCGGTCCATCAGGGAGATTTAGACAAAGAAAAGGGTGTCTATCACATTAATCTGGTAGATGAGATCACCCAATGGGAAATTGTCGGTTGTGTCGAAGGAATCAGCGAGCGTTTCCTGGCTCCATTACTTGAGGATTTGCTGCAATTGTTTCCTTTCATTATCCTTGGATTTCATACAGATAACGGCAAGGAATATATTAATCAAGTTGTAGCTGTTTTGCTTAATAAACTAAATATTAGACAGACTAAATCAAGATCAAGGCGGACTAACGATAATGCTCTGGTTGAGTCAAAAAACGGAGCTGTTGTCAGGAAGCATTTGGGATATGCCCATATTCCCAAGAAGCATGCTAAAGAAATTAATTCTTTTTACCGCATGTATTTGAATCCTTATCTTAATTTCCACAGATACTGTGCTTTTCCTACCGAGTATGTAGACAGTCGGGGCAAGATTAAAAAATCATACGAGACTTACATGACGCCTTGTCAGAAATTACTGTCTATTGAAAATGTTGAACAATGTTTAAAACCGGACATATCTAAAGAATTCCTTTTACAAGAACAAATGAAAACGCCGCATGTAGATGCGGCGGAGAAATTGCAAAAAGCAAAGCTTAAATTATTTAATCGGATATGATATATTTTGAGTGTAATTTAGGGATTGGAAAATACTTGGTCTAATGACTATGTCCGTGGATTAGCTCCCATGACATCATAATTGCCGCTAGAACGATTAACCCGGCAAGAATGAATGACGAGATAGGATCTATTGAATAGTTCCCCGTTCTGATAATTTCAACCGCCCCAATCAGCACGATAACCGATCCTACAGTATCAATTATCATGTGGATATATAGAATGAAAATATTTTTATTCTTTGAATTATGCTCATGTTTTTTAGGTTTTAGAATTACAACCGTATAGATATTTGCGGCAAGCCCGAAAATTGCAACAAGAAAATATATAAAACCGGGACTAACTGCCGGAGAATTTTGTAATCTTCTGCTTGCTTCAAAAAAGATAAGATATGCAAGCGGAAAGAATAGTGCGATATTTATTCCGGCTGACCATAATTTAATCTTATCAGGTCTGATTTTAAGAAATTCATATTCAGAAACAAGGGCTATTATTGAAGCAAAAACATGAATCATCACATGAAAACCGTCAGTCGTCATCGATAAAATTCCTGAGCTGTATCCGGAAAGTATCTCTGCAATAAATACAACTATATTTATTTTCAGAACCGTCCAGAGACGGTCTTTATCTGTCCCGTGACCGCCTCCCATGGCTACCTCTTATTTTTCAAAGAAAGTCTAACGAATTCAGTTTATCGAAATATCAAAAAAGGTCAAAAAGGAATAAATAAAATCCCGCATTGAATGCGAGATTGTAGAAATCAACTAGGAATATTAATCGGTGCCATCTTCTTGAAAAAGATCTTCATCGGCATATTCTCTCTTGCTAGGCTTGCCCAGAAGAAAAACCTGTCCAATCGTATCAATAAGAACCCATCCTTCGGCTATTAATCTACCAACAATAAAATGCTTATCCTTAGTACATCCTCCGCAAACAGCTCTCAGCTCAACATATCGCTTCAAGTTCTCCACAGCTCATCCTCTTATCCTCTGCTTGGTAAACCTTCCGAAGAAGATTCCCAAAAACAAACTATTCTAAAACTTTGGTACTCCAAAGTCAACACAACGTAATGTTTAAGCGGGTTTTTATTACATCTAATTCTAATCGAGGCTCCACCTCTAATTTTCTGTGGATAAGTGAACAAAAAAATAATAACACTCTTTAAGAGTATTATTATTATTCTTGTGCCCTCTCGAAAGAAGTTAAGCCCCTATCAACCCAACCCCTTTTAAATGTCTCCCTGCGAGGAATAGGTCACGGATAATCCTTCGTCAGCCGCTCAGGATTTCCGCGACCCCGACTCG
>Ga0209541_10007743_pt1 | contig 17957 bp, 18 predicted proteins | sample RifCSPlowO2_01_FD_184027 | JGI IMG/M metagenome (GOLD analysis project Ga0209541, IMG submission 184027) | Groundwater microbial communities from Rifle, Colorado - Rifle CSP2_plank lowO2_0.1 (SPAdes) (version 2) | ecosystem: Environmental > Aquatic > Deep subsurface > Groundwater | place... | reverse complement strand
CGATCTCGCATTCCGGTTCAGGAAAATGCGCATAATAATTGATGATCCGGTAGAGCCTTTGAGCATGATATTTATCACGGTGCTTTTTGCCGTATCATTTCTGCGTCCCGGTTTTGAGCTCGCGGCATTCTTGGTGACTATTTATCTGATAAAAAATATTCTGGATTATGTGGATAAAATGCGCGACTTTGCAATGGCGGCGAACGGGATGATCCCGAATATCCAAAGGGTTATTCAGTTGCAAAATGAACTCGAGGAATATTCGGAAGAAGACAAGGGGACGCTCGAATTTAAATTTGAGCGAGAGTTTGTAATGAAAGGAGTCAGGTTCATATATAATAAAAATAGCGGTTATGTACTGGACGGAATAAATTTAAGCATAAAAAGAGGCGAAATGGCCGGCATAATCGGCGTATCCGGTGCGGGAAAAACGACATTGGCGGACCTTATTTTACGTCTTTTTTTGCCGTCATCAGGCGAAATATTGCTTGATGACAAGGATATCCGGAACATAAAGCTCGAATCCTGGCGGAAAAATATCGGATATGTGGCGCAGGATATTTTTCTTAAAAACGACACCGTTGAGAACAATATCAGGTTTTTTGACCCTGATATTTCGGAAGCGGATATACATGAGGCGGCAAAAATGGCCCAGTGCCTTGATTTTATAGATGCCCTTCCCAAAGGCATTAAATCAAAAGTCGGAGAAAGAGGGACAATGCTTTCCGGCGGTCAGCGCCAGCGGATCGCGCTTGCGCGGGCTATCGCGCGACGCCCGGAGCTTTTGATCTTGGACGAAGCTACGAGCTCCATTGACAATCAGTCGGAGATTTTGATAAAAAAAGCAATTGAAAGTATAAAAGGCAAAATGACAATAATAATAATCGCGCATCGGTTATCTACCATCATGGACGCGGATAAGTTGTTTTATTTGGAAAAAGGCAGAATCATTGAGGAAGGAAGTCCAAAACAGCTGCTTTCAAATCCAAATTCGCATTTTAGCAAGATGCATAATGCTAAAGCTTAAAAATATGAATATGAAAAAAAGCTTAAGAATTGTGATAGTGTCGGAAGAGGGAGGGCAATTTTTTTATTACAAACGCACTATTGAGGAACTTTTAAAAAGTGGGCATTCTATTTCGTTTCTTATCGGAAAAAGGGAAGACAGGGAGCGCGTTCTTCAGGCATTAAATAAATTAAAGCGGGCGCACCCCGATTTTGAAGCCGGGCAGGCAATTTACGCGCATAGTTTTTTAAACATGGCGCTTGTTAAGAGGCAATTTGCTACTTACCGCCATCTTTTGCGGTCACTGGGAAGTTCGCGGTTCTATACCAGGAGGGTAATAATTTATTTGCCATATTTTTTGAGATTTTCTGTTAGGCACAACCTTTTTTATATTAATTCTTTTATTAAGAGCGGAATTTTCGGAAAATGGCTTGAATATGTGGAAGAAAAAATACCTCCGGATAAAAATATTATTACCCAGCTCCGAGATTTGCATACCGATGTTTTGATTACCTCCACAGGAGATCTGTCCAGCAGCTCCCCTGAGATTGATTATTTGAAATCAGCAAAAGCGATCGGTATCCCATCTGTACTTTCAGTGATGGGTTGGGACCACTTGTACATAAAAGTATCCATTCAGATGATGCCCGATGTTCTTTTAGTATGGAATAAAATACAGGCGGAGGATGCGGAAAAAAATCACGGGGTACCGCGAAATAATATAAAAGTAGTAGGGGCGGCATTTTTTGACCAATGGTTTGATGCCAGGAAGCCTTCGCTGAGAGAAGAATTTTGCGCGTGCAACGATCTGGATCCCAAAAAACCCATTTTGACGTATCTAAGTTCTTCGGGTATTTTCGGGGAAGAAATAGAACATTTAAAAAAGATTTATAAAGCCGTAGAAGGGCTGGGTATCCAATTGGTCGTGCGTCCATATCCTTCTGATATGAAAAAAAGAATATACAAAAGAAGAGATAGGTTCTATAAGAGTCCGGAATCCGCGGGTATTATTAAGTTGGTTCCGTTAAGAGCGTCGCGTCCCAATACCGAAGCCGACGCGCAGCTTTTTTATGATACGATTTATCATTCTTTCGCATACATTGGCATTGGGAACACCGGAATGATAGACGGGCTGCTGATTGGAAGGCCGGGCATTACTTTGCTTGATGATCATTACGATGAGATCCAATCAAAATCTCCGCATTTTAGACATTTGCTCTTGGCCGGCGCTTTGCATACAGCAAAAGACGTCGAAAGCTTGAGACGCATAATAAAAGATTTGCAAATCGGGAAGGACAGTTTAGAATCAAAGAGGCGGGATTTCATTAAAGAATATTTGCGGCCTATGGGCATCAAGTTTCCGGTAGCGCAATTAATAGCCGATGAAATTGAAAACTTACCTAAGTAAGAAATTCTATGTTTGGTAAAACAATAAAAATTAAAAAATGCAGGGCATGCGCAAGCACTAGTATAAAAACTTTTTTTGACTTGGGTGCGCATCCGTTGGCGAATCGGCTTCTTAAAAATCCAAGCGAGCGCGAGGAAAGATACCCGCTCTCCTTGAGTTTTTGTTTAGAATGCTGTTTGGCGCAGTTAAATCATACCGTTCCGCCCAAAAAATTATTTTCAAAATATATTTGGGTTACCGGCACGTCAAAGGGCGCGAATATTTTTGCTTTAAAATTTTGCGAACAACTTCTCTCTAAACAAAAGTTTTCTAAAAACAGTTTTGTTTTTGAGGTGGCCTCAAACGACGGAACTTTCTTGCGCCCTTTTCAAAACAAAGGGTTCAGGGTTCTTGGGGCAGATCCTGCAAAAAATATCGTTGAGATGGCGCGTAAGAAAGGAATCCCCACGGAAAGGATGTTTTTCGGCAAAAGCGCCGCAAAAAAAATAATAGGCAAATACGGAAAGGCGGATATTGTATTTGCCAGAAATGTGCTCGCGCATGCCGCGGACACACGAGATTTTATAGAAGGTTTGAAAGAAGTTTTGTCGGACGACGGCATTCTTACGATAGAGGTTCATTATGGCGGAGATATTTTAAACGGGCTTCAATATGATTCTATTTATCACGAACACCTGTGTTATTTTACGCTGAAGTCCGTTGAGCGCGCGCTCAATGAATTTGGCCTGCATGTTTTTGACGTTTCCCGCGGACCGATAAGCGGCGGCGCTTTGATTGTTTACGCGAGAAAATGGAAGGGCCAAGAGGCGAGCAGTGTTAAAAAAAGCAGGAGAGAGGAAGCAAGAAAAAAGATAAATAATTTTCAAACATGGCGAGTTTTTGCTAAACTGGCTTATAACCACCGCGATAAATTATCAGCGATGGTAAATTGGCAAACGTCAAGGGGCCTCCGCATTGCAGGCTACGGCGCCTCGGCCAGGAGTTCAACATTGCTCAATTTTTGCCGTTTAAATAATCACCAAATCTTGGCGATTGGCGATAGTAATAAATTAAAACAGGGACTTTATACGGCAGGTTCCCATATACCGATTTATAGCGCCGAAAAAATGCTTTTTTTAAGCCCGGATATCATATTTTTGCTGGCATGGAATTTCAAAGACGAAATAATCAATACGCTTAAGAATAAATTTAATTACAAAGGAGGATACATTATACCGTTGCCTTATAAGCCTAAAATTATAAAAAAATGATAGACGGAGTTCAAATTGTCCCGTTAAAAAAAATTCCGGATGAGCGCGGAGCGATCATGCACGGCGTTCGCGCGGATAATATTTTAAATCCTTTCGGCGAAGTGTATTTCAAAAAATTATATCACGGCGTGATCAACGGTTGGCACGCGCACGAAAAGCTTATTTTAAATTACATCTGCCTGGACGGAATGATTAAACTTGTTCTCTACGACACGCGCGAAAATTCTCCCACGAAGAGCGAAATCCAGGAAATATTTTTTGGCGACGACAACTATGTTCTTGTGCATATTCCCGCCGGGGTTGCGAACGCGGCAAAAGGCCTTACTTCTCCGTACGCTTTATTTTGCAATGTAGCTTCCGAGCCGCATAACCCAAATTTAAAATACAAGCGCATTGATCCGCATTCCGGGGAAATTCCGTATGATTGGACGCGCAAGGATTTTTAAATATTGTTTATTAAAGTAAAAAGCTGTAACATATTTTTACCTTATGATAATTGCCAGAGCGCCAATGCGGATAAGTTTCGCGGGAGGAGGAACCGACCTCTCCTCTTTTTATCGCCATTATCCCGGCAGGGTAATTTCAACGGCTATAGATAAATATTCGTATGTAACGATAAACCATCCGCCTTTGGTTAAAAAAGTCGCCGCCCGCTACGCCATAAGCGAGCTGGTAGATCATCCTAGAGAACTGAAAAACGACAGGATCAGGGAGGCGCTTTTGAGTTTCGGTATTGAAAATAATATTGATATAGGAAATTTTTCCGATGCTCCCGTGAAAACCGGCTTAGGCTCATCTTCCAGTTTCACCACAGCTTTAATAAAAGGACTTTCAACCCACGTCGGGAAAAGAATTGATAAGCAGGAGCTGGCGGAGGCGGCATCCCGACTGGAAATTGAATCGTTGGGGGAGCCGATCGGCAAGCAGGATCAGTATGCCGCGACTTTCGGTGGATTTAATATTTTTCAGTTCAATCCCGATGAGACGGTTGACATATTGCCGGTACGCATGGATTTTAAAAAGCGCCTTGATTTTGAGAGTCGTCTTTTTCTTTTTTTTACCGGTATTACAAGGCTGGCTTCTTCCGTGCTCGCGGAACAGCAATCTAAAACCGCAGAGAATTTAGAAACTTTAAAAAGAATGTCGGATTCGGTTTTTGATTTTAGGGACAAGCTGCTTTTGGGCGATTTTAGGGCTTTGGGCGAAATGCTTCACGAAGGATGGTTAATGAAAAAAACCCTGGCTTCAAATGTTTCTAATAAGTTAATAGATGATTTTTATAACGCCGGCATGCAAAACGGCGCCTGGGGAGGAAAAATTTTGGGCGCCGGCGGAGGAGGATGCGTTTTGTTCGTTGTTCCTCCTGAAAAGAGAAATGCGGTCAGGGAGGCCACGCTGTCGATGGCCCAAAAAAATAATTTGTCGGATTCGGGCGAAATCCCGGTCCGTTTTGTGCAGTCGGGAGCCGAAATATTAATGAATCATGGATAATTATATTAAAAAATTTTCCGGCGAAGTTGTCGAAGCACTTCAAAATTTGCCGACGGAAGAGATTGCTAAAGCCCTAGATATAATACAAGCCACTTACGAACGGGACGGAAGAATATATATTTTCGGCAACGGCGGTTCGCTCGCGCTCGCAACCCATTGGGTAAGTGATTTTAATAAAACTGTTTTTAATCATCATTTGGACTCGCAAAGCAGGAGATTTCAGGCCATCCGTCTGCCTTCAACGGAATCCGAGCTGACCGCGTGGGCGAATGACGTCGGCTATGATATGGTTTTTGCCGGGCCTCTTAAAAATTATATTCAGGAAAACGATACGATCATCGCCATTTCAAGTTCCGGAAATTCGCCGAATATCATAAAAGCCGTGGAACTTGCGAAGAGCTACAAAATTCCTGTAATAGGGCTATCCGGTTTTGACGGCGGGAAGCTGAACAAAATAGCCGATGCTAAGATTTTAATTAATACAAAGCAGGGAGAATATGAGGTGGTGGAGAGCGTTCATGGGACCATACTACATTTAATTACCAGATATTTTGTTAATTATTTCGATCATTTGGTTGAGCGCGGCGTCCGCGCATGAGAAGTTGCCGGTTTTTGTTGCCAAATTGCCTATTTTGAAGTTATATTAAGCATTATGGCTAAGAAGGTTCTCATAACAGGTATAACGGGCTTTGTGGGCTCCCACATGGCCGATTACCTTTTGGAAAAGGGGGGCATTGATGTTTACGGATTTAAGCGCTGGAATCTCTCCCGTTTAAGGAACATAAAGCATCTCTTGGATGATAAAAGAGTAAATCTCATCGATTGCGATATTACCGACCCGATCTCCGCAAGGGAAGCAATAAAAAAGATAAGGCCGGATATGGTTTTTCATTTTGCGGCTGAAAGTTTTGTCAGCCCTTCGTGGGCGCACCCCTCGCATTATATGGATGTAAATTTTAAAGGAACGGTAAACTTGCTTGATGCAATTAAGGAGATCGGGATAAATCCACGCTTTCATATCGCCGGTTCCGGCGAGGAATACGGCGAAATACACGAAGACGAGTTGCCTATAAATGAAATGACCCATCTTAGGCCGGTAAATCCCTACGCTGTCAGTAAAATAGCCCAGGATTTTATCGGTTATGTTTATTTCAGATCTTACGGCTTGAATGTCATAAGAACCAGAACTTTTAATCACGAAGGTCCCAGGCGCGACAATGTGTTCGGTATTCCCTGGTACGCGTACCAGATTGCCCGGATTGAAGCCGGGAAGCAGAAGCCCATAGTAAGAGTCGGGTTTACCGGAGACAAGAGAAATTTTACTCACGTTCGCGATATCGTTGAAGCTTACTGGCTTGCCGCGGAAAAAGGCGTTCCAGGGGAACTTTATATAATCGGATCGGATGAGAATGAAAAAGTTTATACGTTTCAGGAAGCGTGCGAGAAATTGATCTGGATGTCTTTGATCGCGGACAAAAAAATAGTCAAAATAGTTACGGATCCGCAATTTGTAAGGCCTACCAAGGTATCCAGATTAATCGGGGATTCCGCGAAATTCCGGCAGTTGACTGGTTGGAAGCCGAAGATAGGCTTCAATCAAATTTTAGAGGATACCCTGAATTATTGGCGGGATTTTGTTAAGAATGACCTCTATTAAGCAGGCGGTTATTTTAGCTGGCGGACTTGGAACACGACTCCGGCCTTTAACCGATATAATTCCTAAGCCGATGGTTTTGGTAAACGGAAAGCCGTTTTTGGAATATTTGGTCGAGTTATTAAAGCGGAACGGAATTCAGGAGATAGTAATGCTTCTCGGCTATATGCCGGAGAAGATTACTGAATATTTTGGAGACGGATCAAAGTTCGGAGTAAAAATAACATATTCTGTCACCGGCATTGATGACGAAACCGGAACGCGGATAAAAAAAGCAGGAGCAATGCTGGAAAAGGATTTTTTATTGCTTTACTGCGATAATTATTGGCCGCTCGATCTCGATAAATTAGTTTCTTTTCATAAAGCAAAAGGCCTGCCAGCGACTGTTACGGTTTATTCCAACAAAGACAATTTTACGCAAAATAACGTGAAAGTGAGCGAAGGGATCGCGGAGAAATACGATCCATCAAGGTCTTTGCCTGGCCTCAACGGAGTGGATATCGGATTTTTTATTTTAGGGAAAGAAATTTTAAAAATGATGCCGGAGGAAAATTTTTCATTTGAGAAAACAATAATCTCAAAGCTGGTTGAAGAAAAAAAAGTTGCCGGATTTATGACGAACCATAAATATTACAGCATCGGCAATTTAGAGAGGCTGCCGGCAACGGAAGAGTATCTTAAACCGAAGAAAATAGTTTTTTTGGATAGAGACGGCGTTATCAACGAAAAACCGCCCAAGGCAGATTATGTGAAGTCATTGGAGGAATTTAAATTTTTGCCCGGAGCCGTTCTCGGGATGAAAAATTTAACTGAAAAAGGACATAAGATTTTTATCATAAGCAATCAGGCGGGAATAGGCAGATGTTTGATGACAGAATCAGATTTGAATACTATACATGAAAAGATGGTTTTGGAACTCGCAAAGTCCGGCGTTGCGATATCCGGAATTTATTATTGTCCGCATCACTGGGAAGAAAATTGCGAATGTCGTAAGCCAAAACCCGGAATGTTTTTCCGGGCGGCCTACGAACACTCCATTGACCTTACAAAAAGTATTTTTATCGGAGATGATGAAAGGGATGCGGAAGCGGGGGAGGCCGCGTGGATAAAAACGATTCTTGTCAGGCCGGATTTTGGTTTATTAGAAATAAGCAAAGCACTACCATGAGAATTTTCGTTACAGGATCTTCCGGTTTTTTAGGATCGCATCTGATTCCTCTTTTATACAGGGAAAAACATAAGGTACTTTTGCTTTCCCGCTCGGGCGGCGGCAAAGATTATATAAAAGGCGATTTAGCGAATATGGGTGCTTGGAAAAACAAAGTTAAGAAGTTCAAGCCCGATGCCGCGATCCATCTTGCCTGGGAAGGCGTTGCGCATTATCACGCCACTATACCTGATATGGCTTTTCGAAATATAGATAACTCGCTTCAACTCGTTCGGTTTCTCGGCAAAATCGGCTGTAAGCGCTTTGTGGCTTTGGGATCTGCCGCTGAATATGCAAAAGACTTGACGCCGTTTTCTGTTTCAAAGACATCGTTCAGAATATTGGGTGAGGCCACAGCTCATCAATACGGAATGGAATTTTTCTGGGCTACGCCGTTTTATATATATGGCCCGGGCCAGCGGAAAGAAGCTTTATTGCCGCACGCGATAACAGCCTTGTTTCGCGGTTCTCTACCTGACATAAAAAACCCCGATGTTAGCCAAGATTTTATTTATGTGGAAGATGTGGCGAAGGCATTGCTGTTGATAGCTAAAAAAGGCAAAAAAGAAACAAGTCAATATCAGATAGGTTCAGGTAAGGCTTTTTGGGTCGGGAATATTTTAAACATCGTTTATAGCAAGTTCGACCTTCGGATGCCTTATAAAAAGCCAAAAAGAGCCGGTTTTGGCAAAGTTGCGACGCCTTTAACGGCTAATATAGATGTTTTGAAGCGGCTTGGCTGGCGGCCTGAAATTGTTTTGAAAAAAGGCATTGGGAAGACCGTAGATTATTATCGTAAAAACTTACTATGAAAATTTTTATAACAGGTTCGGAAAGTTTTGTGGGAAAGGAGCTCGTGTCACAGTGCTTAAAGAAAGGCATTAAAGCATTCGGTATAGACCTTCCCGAGTCTTCGAGCCAAAAATACGAATATAAAAAAATGGATATCCGTTCGCAAGAAATATCCGATGTAATGCCGATTGATACCGACGCGGTAATTCATTTGGCGGCTATTTCACGCGAAAGCGATTGCAAAAAAGATTTAAAAAAATGTTTTGATGTCAATGCAGGCGGCACGATAAATGTTATTGACGCGGCCATAAAAAACAGGGTGCGTAATTTTATTTTTGCGTCGAGCGAATGGGTCTATGGAGAGAGCGAGGCCATTAAAAAAGAAACCGACCACGCGCAAAACACCTTGTCTCCCTACGCATTATCGAAAATTATCGGAGAATGCGCATTGCGCGAGCGCCATGAGGAGTCAAGGATGAGCGTTGTGATCTTGCGGTTCGGAATAATTTATGGCCCCAGAAAAGACAACTGGTCCGCTGTAGAATCTTTGTTTAACGCCGTTGCAACGAAAGACGTTGTTGAAGTTGGTTCTTTAAAAACCGGCAGGAATTTTATTCATGTGAGCGATATCGCATCCGGCATTATCGCGTCTTTGCCATTGGCTGGATTTAATATTATTAATCTGGCAGGATCCCAATTGATCACTTTGGGGGATATTTTGGAGGAATCCTGCAAAATTTTAGGCAGAAAGCCGAAGATTATTGATCTTGGGAAAGCGCCGGTGGTGAGGAGCATCTCAAATCAGCAAGCAAGAGCAGTGTTGAATTGGGAACCGGAATACGATTTGAAAAAAGGCCTGAAGAGTATTTGCAGTGCTATAGCTTGACAAATATTGACATATTTGCTAGGAATAGTATCAGATTAAAACGCTCCGGAGGCTTGAAAAAGCAGGAGCAAAAGGAGAGAACATGAAACTCGAACAAGTTCTTAGTGCGACTGAACAGGCAGTATCTGCTCTTTTGGGTTTACATTGGCGTAGGATTAGCAGTGTGGATTTAGGCTCTGGGTGTATCGGTGGACACAACATAAGAAATACCCAACGTTTTGAGTTCTATAAAGATGGTTCACTGGCTTGCACCGTTGAATTTGAACACATAGAAATTAATGAAGGAGATTATCTTGGATTTCTTTGGGGGCGAAGCGGCAAGATACTTGATGGCAATGGCGTTGTTATCACAGAGAACACGGATCTTGTCGATACGCACGCCAAGCCAAGAGAACACCCGTTAAATGATTTGCATGATCTTGTCTGGAACAAAGAATCAGGTGGGCCAGTTTCAGGGCAGGGCAAATTCCCGGAAACAATAAAACTAGAAAAGTTTACAGAAGGACTAAAAACTTAAAATTCAGGTAGTGAAAATTTCAGGTGAGCCCAGTATTTTTTATAAAAGCTCATAACGGGCTTTTTGTTTTTTATCAAGTCCGGTATTTAATGCAAAAACAGTACTATAATAACTTGACGATCGTCATTTAATTATAGTAAATTAATATTATGCATCGGGGTGAAAAAATAAAAAAAATATTGCTGGCTTTGGCGGATGGCGCTTTAGCAACAATGGAAATTTTAGACGAACTTTGGCCGACAGGATTTACTAGATCGCATTATACAAACAGGAAGCGCGCTTTTAGAAATAAAACTTTTGATTTTGCCCAAGAACAGGAATTTTACAATCTCCTTAGCTATCTCAAGCGGCACGGTCTTATCGAGAAGAAGAATAACGGCAACAGGACGTTTTGGAAAATTACCGCGGACGGCTTGAATAAATTACTTAAAATAAAGGAAAAGGCGCTGGATTACGAATCCCAAAGCGACGGCAAATTAAAAATCATAGTTTTCGATGTGCCGGAAGAATATAAGAAAAAACGCAGGTGGCTAAGGGAAGCCCTGAAGATATTGGGGTTTAAAATGCTTCAAAAAAGCGTTTGGATAGGAAAAAATAAAATTCCGGAGCAATTTTTATTTGATCTGCGCCAAAAGCAAATTTTGCAATATATCCATATTATGGAAGTAGGAAAAACCGGGACTGTTCGGGAATTGGCATAATTATTTGATTGAATTAGTTACTATAATAAAAAAACGATCGTCATTTAATTATAGTAGATGCTCAATTGGGATGAGGTTGACAACTTGAGCTTGGATATTCTATCTTGTATTAAGGTTTTGAAAATTTCGCAGAAGAAGGGAACAAACGATGAATATGAAAATTTTTCCGAGGAAGTTGTCCGGCGCATTTGAGGTTGTAACTGAAGTATTTTCCGATGACAGGGGTTCCATGGAGCGGATCTACGACAAAGCTATTTTTGAGAGTTTCATGGGTTCTGATTTTGTTCAAGACAGTCTTTCCTATACAAAAAAGAAAAATACCATACGAGGCTTCCATGTCTCGCTGCCCCCGTCTCAAGAAGGAAAAATCGTCACTGCAACCCATGGTGAGATGTTGTGGGTCATAGTTGATTTAAGAAAAGGGAGTCACACGTTCGGGCAGTGGGACGCAATTACTCTTTCTCCGGAGAAGCGCAATATGCTTTGCGCCACCCGTGGCTTCGCGCACGGATGCCTTTCTTTGACCGATAATGCCTGCGTAAGCATCAAAGCGGATAATTTCTTTTCCGACGAGCATGCCACGGGTATTATTTGGAATGATCTTACTCTGAAAATTGACTGGCCTTTGAATGGAGAGGAACCGATCATTTCTGAAGCGCACCAGAAATACGGTTCGTTCGTGGACTTTGTAAATAAATACGGCGGACTGCATGGAGAAACAAAGTATTTGAATGTAGTTCCAAATTACAGCGCGGAGCGGGTGCCTACGGCAAGAATGCGCGTCCAGAACGATCTTTTGATCCCGAAACGCGTAACTATCGAAACTATTTTCGAGTGCAATTTCCATTGTCCGATGTGCCCCATTGACCTGCCTTCAAGGCGCACTAAGGGTCCGATGGATTGGGATCTTTTCACAAAGATTATTGATTCTTTGGTCCCTTATCGTGAGCACATTGAGATGATGGACCTCTTTTCTTTGGGTGAACCGCTTATGGACAGGATGATCTTTAAAAGGATCAAATATGCGAAAGATTCGGGGTTTAAGAATCTGGGAATTTCAACCAATGCCAGTCTTTTGACGCCCAGGAACCAAAAGCTTCTTTTTGAGAGCGGAATCGACAATATGATCTTCTCTATCGACGGCGCCACGAAAGAAACTTATGAAGCGATCAGGGTCGGCGGCAACTTTGAGAAAGTCATCGCCAATTGCGTAGGCGCGATCGCTCTTCGGAACAGCGGAAATTATAAAACGAAATTTCTGGTACGCTTCACAAGGCAAGATAAGAACCGCCATGAGTGGCCCGAATTTTGCAAATTTTGGGAAAGCAAGATTGACCGTCCCAGAGGCGATTTTCTCGGCGTTTACGAAGCGCATACATGGGGCGGAACGACCGGTAGCAAACATGAACTTCTTCATAACGGAAGCGACGAAGCAATTGAAAGATTGCCGTGCTATCTGATATACGACATTCTGAATATTTTAGCGGACGGCACGGTCCCTCTTTGCCACGAGGATTGGCTTAACGGAAGTTATAACTGCGGAAACGTAAAAGACTCCGATCCAATCGAAGTTTTCAACTCTCCGAGATATCAAAAATTCCGCGAGATCCATTCGGCCGGCGACAAAGCGAAAATGAAGATATGCAAAGGCTGCACCGTTCTCTATAGCGAAAGTACAAAGCAATATTTCTAAAATTCAAATCAAGACCTCTTTGCCGCATTGCAAAAGAGGTCTTTTTTTCCTATACTGAACCGTATTAACGGTCAGAAATCCAAAGTGGGATATTTATATCAAACACGTCGAACATTACGCCGAACATATGGCCACTTGAAGGAGCGGCTTACAAGTATAGGCGTTTTTTTAAACTATGATATACGTAATTCTCAACTGGCGCCGTACGACTTATTTAAAAGATTTATCCTATTTTTCAAGATAAATAGCTATACCTTACTGCAGATCCCGCGTTTAAACGCTATTTATTTTTTTACAAATGCAATCGACAGTTTCCGTATCGAAGGCGACATAGTCGAGTGCGGCGTGTGGAATGGCGGATCGGCCGCCATTATGGCATACGTTTCAAACAATTCAATATACAAAAGAAAAATATGGCTCTTTGACTCATTTTTGGGCCTGCCTCCTCCGACCGCGAAAGACACCGCAAAAGCTTTTAAAAGATATTTTCCAGGCATGTGTTCCGGATCGCGCCGGCGCGTCGAAGAAATTTTATCTGCTCTAAAAATTTTTCCAGTGAGAACCTATATTGTCGAAGGATGGTTCGCGGATACTTTTCCTAAGGCGCGCGTGGAACGTATAGCTATTTTACATATTGACGCGGATTTTTATGAATCAGTAAAGCTTTCTTTGGAAAAATTCTACCCGGCGGTGCAGAGAGGCGGCTATATAGTCCTGGACGACTATGGCACATGGGAAGGATGCAAAGCGGCAGCTGATGAATTTCTAACACACCAGACTCAGCCTATCAATCTTATGCGCATTGATAAAAACGCGTATTACTTCAGAAAACCATAGAAATATATAAAATATATGTTTAATGAAATAAAAAATAAAAAAGTTCTTGTAACAGGGGCGAGTTCCGGTATAGGCGCCTCAATCGCCAAGCTTTTTTTAGAACACGGGGCCGCGGTCGGTTTGCATTATTCAAGCAATAAGGAAGGCGCGGAAAATATTCAAAAATCGGCGGCGAATGGAATGGCCGAGATTTTTCAGGGCGACCTGCTTGAAGAAAATTCGAGAAAGCAATTGGTGCCGGAGTTCATCCGGAAGTTCGGAGGCATCGATGTGCTTATCAATAACGCCGGCGCGGGCTTTGAACATAAGCATTTCTCAAAGCTTAACGAAGAGGAATGGAACAGGATGTTTGATTTACACGCTAAGGCCCCCTTTTATTTAACAAGAAGCGCTTTTGCCCACATGGAGAAGCAGAAATGGGGCAGGATTATTAATATAAGCACTAACGCTATGGAATATGCCGGAGCTTACAATATGCATTATTACGCTTCAAAGGCCGCGTTAGACGCGTTCACGAAGGGTTTTGCGAAAGAAGGCGCGGCAAATAACATTTTGGTAAACACCATAAGATGCGGTGTTATTGGTACTCCAATGCGGACAAAAATAATTGGCTATGAAGAGAAAAGATTTTTGGAGCGAGTAAGCATGGTTCCAATAAAGCGCGCCGGCAAGCCGCTTGATATAGCGCGACTGGTTTTGTTTTTGGCATCCGAGTGCGGAGACTTTATAACCGGAGAAATATTCAAAGTTGCAGGCGGCGAATGATACTTCTGATATTTATTTCAAGCTGGTCGGCGTTTGGGATAAGCCATTCGCCGTCAAATTTTTTAACAAGCACCAATTTCTTTTTTAATCGAACTTTTGTTTCTGCATCTGAAAGCAGCGAGTGGCACGAAAGATTTTGGCTTTTACTGTCGTCTAGAATAAGCAGTTTTTCGGTTTTTTTTGCGTCCGCGATGACCTTGCTCCAATTAATTGGCGTAGGCGAATTTACATTAAAAAGCGATGTATTTATGCCCGCTTTTTTTAAGGCATTATGTATTGCTAATCCTTGCGGAAAAGAAAAATTAAAACAAATAATTGTGGCATTTTTCCCGGCGGCATATTGGAAAAGCGTAAGGTTATTATCACAATAAACAGGTTTGTTTGGAATTATAAGCTCTTCTTTGAAAAGCCGCTGGCTTACCGCTATGATTCTAAAGCCCGGCGAGACCATATTTGACCGTATAATTAATTCAGCATCCAGCTTATTTGTAATTGTAAAACCGGGAATACGCCCCAAAGAACAAAAATCAGCGAAATTGTTCAAGCTTGATTGCGGTCCTTGATATCCGTTATCCACGACAATCGGCATAATGGTAAATGATCCAGTGGGTTTTCCGGGCATGTTCCGAATGATATTATACGTGTTCACGAGCTGGTCAATGCCTAAAAGCAAAAAATCCAGCTGCTTCATGAAAAATATCGCCCGAGCTCCTTGCATCATCAGCCCAAAGCCGAATCCGCAGAGAGAATTTTCAGAGTTCGTGGAATTGAAAATGCGGCCGGTTGGTTTTACGCGCAGCTCTTTGGTAAAGCCGCCCACAAAAGATCCGGCGTTTATGTTTTGGCCGAATAAGACGATTTGATCGTGTTTTTCGGCTTCCCTGGCGATTAATTCATTTATAAATTCTACGTATTTCATGAAATTTTTTGCCGGAGTTTTGCAAGCTGTCTCTTGGCCACGGCGCGCAATTTTTTTTCACCGAAGCGTTTTGCGAGAACCCAAAGAGGGTCTTCTTCGCTGTTTTTTATGAGCGGCCAATCGGAAGGCGCGATGTTCGGAGCCGAGCCCGCGTGATATTGAATAAATTTTCCATCAGGATATTCAATGTTTTTTGGCCCGCGCCAATCTCCAAGCGTCGTAATTTTTACTTCAACGCAATAGGGATTTTTTTCTTTTATTATTGAGGCGCGCAGTTTTTGCAGTTTATTTATGTATTCATACGGGTCGTTGCCGCTAAGACGCGTGTATTTTACGCCAAGAGATCCGGAAAGCGCGCGCAGATTAATTGTTTTTCTTCGTTCCTCAATTTTTGTTGCCATTGACCATCCGTTATTTTCTATCAAAAACAGAAGAGGAACTCCTAGGCTTCTGGACATCACTAAGCTTTCGTAAAATATCCCTTCTTCAATTGCGCCGTCACCGCCGATCACTATAGTTATTGATTTACCGTCAAATAATTTTTCGGCCATGGATATCCCAACGGCTATAGCAAATTGGTTGCCGAGAATGCTGGACGTATACGCAACGCCGCGCCGAGGATTAATAAGATTCATTGAGCCAAATCGTCCTTTCGCTAACCCGGCAGGTTTTAAAAAATATTCATTCATTATCGGAAGCAACGGCGCGCGCGCAAGATTATAGGCGATATTTCGATGCGAGAGCAACAGTTTATCTTTGCCTTGCATAATTGAGCTCACTGCTATTGCTAAGGCCTCATGTCCTAGGGCAAGATGAACGGGTATTTTAAATTCCCCGGATTTGCACTTTTCATTTACAATCATTTGGCTTAGCCGGAGCCTAATGATCTCACGCGCAATTTGTATCTTTTCTTTTTCATTGATTATCATGGTAGTTAATTTAGCCCTGCCAAAACCATTAGACAATAGTGGCCACGGATAGTTTTTAGCCGCGACAGACGCAAAATTTGGAATCCGCATGAATTCAAAAGTGCCGTGAGTGTCTTGGGATCGAACATCCATAGATGGCACGAGTTGAAAATATCATCGTTTTTCGGTTTTAACCGGAAAGAGATTGAGTCAGGAATTTCAATGTAAAGAAACGAATTATCATTCATATCCTTGCGGATGTTTTTGAGAAGCAGAACCGGGTCCGCGATATGCTCCAAGACGTAAATCAGCGAAATCAGCGTAAATTTCTTTTTAAAAAGCCCCGGTTTATAAAAATCCTGAACTAACGGAATATGAAGCTTTGTTTTTATGAAGCCATTATTTTTATCGGGGTCAACGATATAAGTGCGCCAGGATTTGTCTTTGAATGCGCGCGCGAAAACTCCGGCGCCTCCTCCAATATCCAAAGCGTCGTGCGGCAGGGCGCCTTTTTTAACAATGCCGCTCTTATGCAATTCGGAGATATTTTTCTTTAGCCAATCAACGCGGAATTTTGTTTCCGACTCCCTGCGCGGGAGCGCGGAATTTTTTTTGAAAATCTCTTCGGCGGTTGCGTTTCGCCAAGAAGCATTTTCGTCACTGTAAGCGGAAATATATATCTTATTGAAGATTTTCTCCTGCCTCGAATATTCCGAATAGCAAAAGCCGCATCGTTTGCACCGGACCCATCGCCTGAAATAACCAGCCCTGCCTATGCCCACGGATGCCTCATACTTGTCGGGTTTGCCGTAAGAAAAAATGACCCCGGAATCGCGGGAATCGCAAAGAAGACATTTCTTGTGATTTTTTTCTTTCACTTGCATTCATATTACTATATAATATAATCTGCATGATGACAATTTTAAATGGGCCGCTTGTTACCGTCGGTTTTACCACAAAAGATCGTGCAAATCTTTTGTCGGCCGCGCTAGAATCGCTCCTTAGCCAGACATATAAGAATATCGAATTCATTGTTTCGGACAATGCATCGTCCGACAATACTGAAAATGTAATTCGCGCATACGCCGCTAAGGATTCCCGCATCCGCTATGCGCGGCAAAGTGTTGATATAGGCGGCTTAGAAAATATGGCGTTTACGCTGCAAGAGGCTCGCGGGGAATATTTTATGTGGGCGGCGGATGATGATTGGTGGGATCCGCGTTTTGTGGAATCGCTTGTTTCTGCGCTCGAAAAAAATCCTGATTACGGCGTTGCTATGAGCCATTATTATGACAAAAAAATTGTTGATGGCAGGGATATTGACGGCAAGCTGAGAGCTCATGATTACACCAATATGTCTCATTCGGATTTATACAAGTTGTATATCGGCCGCCGCAAGTCTTTTTTAGGTTTAGTTTCAGTGCCCCAGCCGCCGCCTATTTTTATAGGCGGTTTGTATAGGACGAATTTACGCAAGAAAATGAGCGTTCCATTGTGCTATAATGGAATATATATATTTCTTTCGGAAGTCGCTTTGACAACAAGATTTTATTCGGTGCCTGACGCGCTATTTATCAAATTCAGTGATCCTCGGCCGCACAAAGAAAGGCACGCCGATCATTCGTATCAGCGAGCCCACGAACAATCTTTTGCTGTCACCCGTTATGTTATTATGCTTGTGTCACATCTTCTTTTTTCCAAGGCTATACCTCTTCGCAGAAAGGTTTTAATTTTTGGTCCATGGTTGGCACGTATTTGGCGATATAAGCGCGTGATAGCGTATGAGTTGATTAAAAGAAAAGCATGAACTGGTTTGTAAAGTCAGCAAAATTATTTTTTTCAAAACGCCAAAGATTAATATTATGGAGGATACGGGTTAATTTTTCTTTCTTAAGACGGTTAAGCGCGGGCTCAAAGGCGGGC
>Ga0209541_10007741_pt1 | contig 17959 bp, 17 predicted proteins | sample RifCSPlowO2_01_FD_184027 | JGI IMG/M metagenome (GOLD analysis project Ga0209541, IMG submission 184027) | Groundwater microbial communities from Rifle, Colorado - Rifle CSP2_plank lowO2_0.1 (SPAdes) (version 2) | ecosystem: Environmental > Aquatic > Deep subsurface > Groundwater | place... | reverse complement strand
GGAGCCGATAGTACGCGAGACCTTGCGCGTCGAACAACTCTCGACAATCAGCGTTAAACTTTGGATTTGGTTTGCCATCAATGACACGATTTTTGTAGACTGTTGCGTTGCACTGTGTGTCAAGCGCGCCCAACTCTGCATCAGCTGCATCGTACAGCGGTGACCCGGCGCCAAACACAGATTTTTTTTCTGTGAACAGCGTCAAATCATGCTGGCGCAACTGATAGCCAGACTGATCCGACCCTTCCCATGAATAAAAGACGGCGTGATTTGTTGCAACGCTCGGATCAGTGCATTTTTGAATTTTTGAAAAATATGCGCTCGTGCCGCCACCCTTTGTCGCCGAGTCAATGTTCGTGTACGCATCACACCCGACCACGTCTTGTGTGCATTGCTTCGCTGTTTTTGGAATAAATGCCGTTGCCGGTGCGGCGAGCGGCTCAGTTTGTGTTGGGCTCTGATAGTATGACGTGTATCCAACACACTCAGCAGCACATTCATCATTCCACGCGATCACGGCGCCTGACCCATCTTTGGTGGCGAGCGTTGCAATGCCCGGAATCGCCGCTTCTGCGCTCCCCACCGGTTGATACAATTCACACCCAACCTCGTCGACCGTGCATGATTGCGCATACTGCGCGCATTCAGAAGGATCTGACAGCAAACCCTTGCAACCAAGTGACGGCGGCGCTAATCTGAGAAATTGCGTTTTGCCATTGGATCCGTTTTGCACTTCGGTGCAGCCGGCGTATTTCGCATCGCACTGTTCTGCTTTTGCATTCAAATATGCTTTTGGTTTCGTGGCGTCAAATCCGCCAGTCGATTTGTAATCAACACTGTATCCCAAACAACCGGTATTTTTTTCGCTACACACCGCGGTGCTCAATGTCGATTCAATCAAACCAATTTGCCCAAACTGTTTATTGTTAAACAAACGGCAGCCGGCAAATTGCGCCGGACAGCTTTCGGCGTCAAATCGAAACGTGTTGCGCTCGCGCAAGCAGTAGCCGTACGCGCCCGTGCATTTTCCCGCGTCGTCTTCTTGCAAACAGGATGCTTGATCTGCGCATACCTCTTGACGATTCGCCGCCATTTCATTTTCAAGCACCGCGCCGTACACTTTTGCGCGGCACACCAATTCTGGCATGCGCAACACCCAATTTGGATCAATCAAATGACAGTACGGATGTTGCTTGTCGCGACCAGCGCGACACGTGTTTCCCGAACCGCAATCGCCGTCGCTTGTACATGTTTTCGTTGCGTCATTCGAACAAGAGTATGCGCAATTGTTAAACCCTTTTACCACTTCGCCGAGCGTTGCCTTGCCCGCGCCATCTGCAGTTGCCGCTGCAATCTCCCATCCGATTGGAATAACGCGCACTTTGCGCATCTTTGACAGATTACTCTGGCAATACGCGCTCTTGAAACACAGACGATCTTCGTTGCGCGCCGTTTGCGACGCGGACACCAATTCCCAATTTGCGTGCAATTTATCCTGATCAAGCGCATCTTTAACGGTCAGTGGTTTCCCGGCATCAGCAGCACGGATCGCTGCGACGAATGCTGAATCAAGCACACAGTTATCTGGCTGCGCAAATTTATCCGGACAGGCATTGAACAAGCTGAGTTGGTCGATGTCACCTTCACTGATCACCGCTGTTTTAACGTCAGAATAAATTGAACCCGGACCTCCGCTGCTCGCTGATTTGCCCGCGCCAAAAATATTTCCCAAATTAACTTCCTTGCTTGATGCAATTGAACCCTTACCCTGCTTAAAACGAGCGATCAGTTTTTTCGACAAACTGTTGGCGAGTGTTGTTGCAAAAATTGCCGGAATCGCCTCGGCACCAGATGCCAACACACCGCCAAGCAACTGCGCTTCCTGTTCCATCTGAAACTTCGCGCTATTGAGCGATGCGTCTTCTTGTATCTGCGAGCTTGATTGCAACACTTCGCCCGAAATCGGGGATGTCAAATCTTTATGCGTTTTCGTGGCAAGCCGCTCATATTCAGCCTGTTTCTGCTCGCGCACAATCGCTGACAGCGCTTGTAATTGTGATTGAAAAATTGATTCAACTTCAGAGCCGCCACCGGTGAATGCTTTGTTGAAACGGTCAAGCAGTTGATCTGCGGATAATTCGTTATTTAAGCTTTTGTAACTGAGTGCGATTGAACCAGCATCACATTTTCCCAGCGTGCCAGTCGAAAGGCCGGAAATATCCTTACCTTTGTTGTTAAATGGCGGAATGTTTGCCTGCTGATTCAGTGCGCCGTATAAACCGGCGAGCACACCGAGCGGGGCTGCTGGATCATTGATACAAAGAAGGCTCGCGTTTGCAAAATCTTCTGACATTTGATCAAGCACGTCGCCAAGCGCTTTGCGCGTTTGGTCTTCGACGTAATCCGCCGGTGATTTCATGTACGTCAACGGATTTTGACCGGGCGCGCCAGACACCACCCACGTTGCAATTGATTCTGCAGCTTCGCGTGCAATTTGTTGACTGACATTAACTGCGCCCACCACCACGACATTACGAAACACAACTTTAAGCAATCGCTGAATGTAATCTGAAATTGCTTGCGTTTCAAGAATCGGCGCCGTAACCGCAAGCTGTGCGTACGCGACATTTGGAAAAATCAAAGCAATGAGCAGTGTTGCCGCGATGATCTGCTGCTTTATTTTTCCAACGAACGTGCGCATACAAAATTATTCTGGTTTTTGCTCTGTCTGACCGCCGGACTCCTGCTCTTTTTGAGCTTCAGCAACAAGTTTTAACAAATCCGCGTCTGACATTGCATCAATCTGATCTTTTGGAACACCGTTTGCAATCAATGCCTCGCGAATTTGCACAATCGTCATCATCTGCTGATTTTGTTGATTCTGTGTGTTCACCTGTGCTTGCGAGGTGGTACCGAGTGGCGCTACCGAGGATGTAGATGTTGCAGTCAAACTTGTTTGTGCATCTGCAGCCACCGTGTTCAACAAACAATCTTTTCCTTCCGGACACGTTGGGCTCGTGCCACGACGCACCTCGTCTCCATCAAACGCACCGTCCGAATCCGTGTCGCGCATGTAAGGGCTCGAGTGATAGACGGTCAATTCATCGTAGTCCGAAAGCCCGTCTGTATCAGTGTCAGTTTTTTTGAGCGCCTCCAGCTCATTTTTCGCGCGCGTTGCCGGATCAACTGAAGCGAGATCATTTGATTTGATCCTACGTCCGTATCCAAAAATATTTGCTCTGAACTGGACAACACTCACCACCACAAGGAGCACACTGATAGCAATAAGCAGGCCAACGCCAATGCGCTGCCCTGTATCAAGTTTGGCCGCTGGTTCGAACTCTTGTTGTTCCATCACAATGTCTGGTGGAGACGTGTTGTAGTATACAGGTTTGCGGTGCGTCACGACAAGGCGCGGAGCAGGTTTATCCACTCTTCATGTGTCAAAGTTTCGGCGCGACGCGTGAAATCAAAATTGGTAGTAGTGTTGATTGGGCTCAAATTGTTGCGCAGCTGCTTGCGTGGACTGCTGAAACCGCGTTTGATGAGCGAAAATAAATTTTTTTGTTCTGCAGGCGTGACGTTGTGCCGCGCTGCTGCGCCAGCACCCGGAATCAGACGCACAATTGCGGAATCCACCTCTGGTGCCGGGATAAAATTCTGGCGCGACACCGTTGCAATGTATTCAACTGACGCAAACCACTGGGTAAACAGCGCCAATTGATTGGTGCGTGGTGGTTTCGCGATAAGCCGTTCCGCAACTTCTTTTTGAATGAGCAAACAAATCGTGGTCGGCGAGTGTGCGCTCTCAACAAAGTGTCGGACGATCTCACTGGTCAGGTGATACGGAATGTTTGCAATTAATTTATACGGCTGCATGACTTTCAAAAATTCTGGACGCGCGATTGCGAGTGCGTCGCCGTGCAAAATCTCGTGCGGAAATTTTTTTGGGATATTTTTTTCAAGATACTGCACCAATTTTGGATCAAATTCAATTGCCGTGACGTGGGCGCCCGCGTGAAGGAGCGATTCGGTGAGTGCGCCGAGACCCGGACCAATCTCCAGCACACGATCACCCTCGCGCACGTCACCGGCGGCGATAATTTTTTCAAGCGGCTCGCTGCTCACCAAAAAATTTTGCCCATTCTCACGCGATGGATGAATTTTCAGTTCATTAATTTTTTTGTTCACCCACGCTCGATCGATTGACCTCATAGTTTGACTGCGCCAGCGCGCAAAATTTCCCAATGCCCTTTTGTAAATCGCGCGATTGTTGATGCCGGGTGTTTTGGCAGTGTACCCTCATCGATAATCATGTCCGGAACTGTTGGCGCGCCTTTAAATATGCGGCGTACTGCCGCAGCGCTGTAGCATGCCGGCTCGCCAGATTTGTTTGCCGATGTGGCAACAATGGGTGCGCCAATTTTTTGCGATAGTTCGCGCGCAAATTGATAGTCTGGAACACGAATAGCGATCGTGCCATCACGCGCGATGACGCCGCGCGCCAGCGTTGCACGCGCGTGAGCATTCGCCGTCAAAACCAGTGTCAACGATCCCGGCCAATGTGCGTTCATCACCCGTTTAATTTCTTTGTGTCGCAGCTCGCGGCTCTCAACAAATTTTGCAACCATTTTTTGCGATGCAGCGATCAATGAAACTGACTTTGCGCGACTGCGTCCTTTCATTAAAAAAACCTTCGCGACCGCGTCGCTGTTGCGCGCGTCGCATCCGATGCCGTATGACGTGTCGGTGGGAAAAACAAAAACAGAATTTTTCATGTTGTTGCAGGAATGGCGTGCCGCGGCACACGAAAAAGCACGACTGAAATAATGGCAAGCAGTGCAGCGAACGCAAATAAATAGACTGATTCCTGACTGACAAGCCATGCGCCAAAAAACAACAGCGGAATGTCAAAAAAACATTTGATCAAATTTGAAAGTGACAATGTGGTCGCTCGATTAAATGAAAAACTACGTTTGTTGTAGAGTTCGCTGTAGAGCGGCCACCGCACCGGCTCAACGGAATTGAACATAACGAACAGTAAAAGCAAGAACCACGGATTTGGCGCAATGACTGACACCACGACAAACACGATCAAAAAAACAGTGAACCACAAATTAAGACGGTTGATTTCTTTGACAACGGCGACTGACTTGCGCTCGGTGAGGCGACGGGTGAGCCAAAATGCGATTGATTGAATGAGGCACATGCCGATGCCAACAAACACGATCAAAACGCCGCGATCAACGAAATACAGTTGGTGCACACGCCACACCAAAAAGCTGGCGATAAAAATTAACGTTCGACTGATGATCGTGCGGATGAGCACAGGATCGGTGCGCACCAAATTAAACGCGTCGACCAGAATTCCCTGTTTTTGTTTGAATGCATCCATGTGGTGGTATGGTTCCACGAGTTTGAACGCACTGTACAGCGCAATTGCAACCGCAAACAAATCGATCGCGATGATGATGTTGAATTGCCAATCGAGCAAATGCTGTGCGATGAGCGCGCCCACGAGCGGTGTCACGATTTTTGCAAATCGTTGTGCCGAATAGTAACGACCGAGCTCTTTGACACTTTGATTTTCTTCACCAAGCTCGCGTGTGGTGTCGTAGACAAGTGCATCGTCCGTACCGGTGAACAACGCAAATGCAGCGGCATACGAACCCAAAGCAAACAACATGGCAGTGTATGAATCTGCGGTAAAATAAATCACTTTTTCGAGTGCGAGCAGCGTGATGGCGAGCACAATTGTTTTTTTGCGCCCCCACCGATCGGCGAGATAACTGGACGGAACCTCAAGTGCAATGTTGACGACGCTGAATGCAATGGCGAGATAAAAAACTTGTTCGATGGTGAGACCGCGATGGATAAAAAACAGCGTGCTTACCACGTTGAGCATGCGCACGTTGAGGAGCGCCTGAATCCAAAACATGCGCGTGAAATTTTTTTGGAGTTTTTCGCGGCGCGTTGACGACTGCACCATATTATTCGTCCTCAAAATCCGTTTCCGCGCTCGCGGCACGCGCTTCGTTACCCTTAATTTTGATCCACCGCAAATAACTTTCCACAAATTCGTCGAGCTTGCCGTCCAGCACGCCGTCCGTGTCACTTGTTTCGTGGCGTGTACGCAAATCTTTAACCATACGATACGGCGCGAGCACATATGATCGGATCTGATTCCCCCATTCTGCTGATTTGTGTTCGCCGCGCAATTGCTCGCGCTCCTTTTTTTGCTCGTCCAGTTGCAGCGCCAGCAGACGAGCCTTTAAAATTTTAAATGCCGTTTCCTTGTTTTGCAATTGCGATCGTTCGTTCTGAACGCTCACGATGATCCCGGTCGGGATGTGCACGAGCCGAATTGCACTGTATGTTGTGTTCACCGACTGCCCGCCCGCGCCCTGCGACGTCATGGTGTCGATGCGCACCTCTTTTGGATCAATCACCAGATCACTGTCTTGATCAATTTGCGGCAAAATTTCAACGAGTGCAAATGATGTTTGTCTCAGGTTGTCTGAATTAAACGGTGACATACGCACGAGTCGGTGCGTGCCGTGTTCGCCTTTGAGATGTCCATACGCGTGGCGTCCGTCAATTTCCATGACCACTGATTTCAAGCCCGCTTCCATGCCCGGCGAATAGTCGTCGATCGTCACGCGCCACCCCTTGCGTTCGGCATAGCGAAGGTACATGCGCTGCAACATTGCCGCCCAATCCATTGCTTCAGTGCCACCCGTGCCGGCGTGAATTGCCATGATGATGGAATTTTCATCGTATTTTTCACTGAACAGCAGAAAAAATTCTAGCTTTTGATATTGTGTAGCGAGTTCGGCGGCACGTTGCTCAATTTGCGCACGCAATTCAAGGTCATATTCTGCGTCTGGCATTTCTGCAAGCGCCACCAGTTCAGTGACTTCGGTTTGCAGTTTGTCCCATGTCGCGAGTTCAGTTATTAATTCTGTGTGTTTTTTTGAAACGCGCGCCGCATGCTCTTGATCCTTCCAAAAATCTGAATTTGCCATTTCAATTTCATGAGCTGCAACATCCACGGCCTTTCGGTCGTGGTCAAGGAGGGCGCGCGCCTCAGTGATTTGCTCACGTAGCGCGACAAGTTGTTTGGCTGCTTCAATCATGTTTGTGCTCATTCAGGCGCAGTGTAGCTGATTTTTTGGCAATCTGCAATGGACGCGTGCGAGAGAATTTTGTCACGGTTGTAAATTGTAATACGTTGTAATACAAATCATCCTGTACACATTTTAGTAGGTGCCACCCCTGAATGTGTTATACTTGTTCGCAACAATATCCTCGATCCTTATGCACAAAGGCGCACATGTTTTTCTGGCAACATTGGTTCTGTTCACGGTCAGCACCTCCGCACTTGGATATGCGCTCGCCAAAGAAGCGGCGCGTGGTTCATCACGCGATCGGTCAACCAGTAGCTCCCGCGCGGCAAAAATTCCGTGGTACTGTATTAAATCAGCGGCTACGGTCGTTGAACTGCCGGTCGGCAACCCACCAGCGCCGGGATACAGTGGTGGACAGCGCATTCCACAACCACCAACGCCAACAACAGAATCAGCGCAGGGCGGATCAAAACGGGTAGTCACGAATATTCTCAAATCGCCGGAGATGCAAATAATTAAAAATGAAAATCCCCAAAATAAGCCGAGAAAAACTCCATCGCGCACCACACAAAAAACCCGTACCGGAATCAATATAACGGTGCCACCCGCACGCGAACCTCCATCAGCAAAAGGACCTCCGGTACGCGAGCCACCAACGCGCGGTGATGAACCAGAGCCGGGATACTACCCAAATCCGGGTTATTACACCGAAGGTAGTGGCGGAAAAATTAGCAAAGATGGTCGCAATGGAACGTCAACGGGCACGACGCCGCAAACCGGCGGCAAATTGATTGATTCGCCCGTGCAAGGTGGCTCGTGGTACTTCTTTAAATTGGACGAGATTGTCAAAAGCGGTTCAATCTGTCCCAAGGGCTACGCCGTTGAAACGCGGTGGGTGGAAACTGTGTGCTTGGCATATTTGGAAAAAACAAAATCAAATCCTATTGAAGCGGCAAAAACTGATCCAGAAATTATTGCATATTGCACCAAACACATGAATCCAAAATTATTTGCCAGCAAAATCAACAAACAATTGTGTGATCAATATATGCAAGCAACTGGCTGCGTTTTCATCGGTAAAGAAGATTGCCCAAGCATCGTCAAAATATTCAGTGATGCCGGCGTGAGCAACAAAGAAATGATCAAAACGTTAAATGAGGCTTCGAATTTTTGCGCAGGCATTTCTGCGTATACACCGAAAACGCCCTGACCTCATGCTCTTATGAAAAAAGCATCTCGCATCATCAATGGCGCTGCAACAATTTTTCTCTCGCTCGTCGGCATTGCGTTAATCGCAACGCAGCAGTTTGTTGACGCGGCAGCAGCAGCAAAAACAAAGCCCGCCGCACAACCACAGATTGCGTCATTTTCGATCAAATATTCTGGTGGCGAAAAACGGCCGGCAAAAACAGTTGTATGGCCGCGTGAGGCCGGAAAAGTGATTGCGTTGGCGGGCGACGTGACCGGAGTGCAACTGACGCCAAGCGTGCAACGCGGGTTCAAGCAAAAAACATACTGGGCATTTCGGTATGTGTGGAGTGATGAACAGCCGCAAATTGCGCGGATGATGTCTGAAGCAAAAACAATCGCTGGAAAACATTTTTCAGCGAAAAATTTCACGACGCGTGTCGCGAGCCCAACATTTGCGATTGACGCAGACGAACAAGGTGGTCGATTTTTGACGATTTATGCGTTTGCGACCAACAAAGATCGCGTGACAGCCGCGAAAAATTTTCCACTCGGCATTGATTATGTCGCAGCCGTGACGTTCCGTGTACCTGACGCTGATGCTGATGACAATATAGCGGCGGAAAAAGCAGTGAAAGAACCATCGAATGATGATTGGTCTCAACTTGAAGCAACACTTCCGGGCTACAAAGAATGAAACCGCGCGAGCGGACACTGATCGTGCGCATGAGGGCGAGCGATGCAGTGTGCGCGACCATATTCAATCAGGAGATACGTTGCGTGAAACCATTTTTCGCGCGGAATAAGCGCCATTAAATCTTGCTCGATTTTTTCTGGATCCGTATGCGCGGTTAAGCCGAACACGCGCGCGAGACGACGGACATGCGTATCAACGGCAATGCCAACCGCGATTCCGAACGCGTTGCCGAGTACCACGTTCGCGGTTTTGCGGCCAACGCCCGGCAGTGTGAGCAACTCTTCCATCGTGCGCGGCACTGCTCCACCAAATTCTTCGGCAAGCAGATGCGCTGCCGCCAAAATGTGTTTTGCTTTTTGATGATAAAATCCGGTCTGAAAAATATCGCGTTCAAATTCGCGCGTGTCAGCCGCGATGTAGTCGTTGAGGCGTGGATATTTTTTAAACAATCGCGCCGTGACCTCGTTCACTTTTTTGTCTGTGCATTGTGCGGACAGCATGACTGCAACGAGCAGCTCCCACTGGTTGCTGAACGCTAACAGCATCCCGGCGCGCGGAAACATTTTTTCAAGTTCAGCGATAATTTGTTGTGCTCGCGACAATTTCATACTATACTGTGAGGCAAGTTATTTTACCATATGAACCAAGGAACACACGTCTTTGTTTTAGCTCTCGTTCTGTTCGCAACCGGCACAAGCGCAATCGGCTATTCGCTCGCGCAAGAATCAGCGCGCACTGCGGCGCCAATCAACGCCGCGTTTTCACTCATCGATCTGTCAGCGCCGCCATGGTATTGCAAGGCGGTGAGTGGCGGCCCACTCAAGGCGCAGGGCGATGACGAGCAGCCGGGTTATTACGACCGGAACCGCAAAGGCGGCGATCGCACACCGGGGTATGCAGCTCCGGGGTATGTTGCTCCTCCCGGATATACTGCTCCAAGCTACAGCGCACCGGGATATACGCCGCCGACAACGCCGGGATATGAGGTGGCCGTGCCACGCACGCCGGAGCCACCCGCGAATAACGACGCAAATGGAATTAGTCAAAAAATGCTCTCGATCACATTCCCCTTTGGCATGGTTTGTCCTGATGGATACGCGCTTGACACCAATAAAATCGATTCGACTTGTTTTGCGTTTTTAAAAGATAAATTAAACTTGAACAAAAAAATTGCAAAATCGCCGGACGTATTTGCGGCGTGCAAAAAAGTGTTTAAACCAGAACTGTGGGACGCAAAAATTTCGCAGAAAGTGTGCACGAAATTTTATGCGTACGAAACTGATTGCGCAAAAGCACAGTCAAAAGGCAAAAAGTGTGTACCACTTGCAACGTATATGACCAAGGCTGGCGTCAAGAAAAAAGAGGTGGCACAGGCATCGAATGATGCGATTTACTGGTGCTCTGATGTCTTCCCTAAATAATCTCATTGCAGCGATTCGCACGAAAGAACACTGGATCACCACCAGTGTTCTTTTATGGTCAGTGGCGATCATTATTTTGAGTGCAGTATATGCGTCAGTCGGCATTCACAAAATTTTTGTTATCGTACTTGCGGCGACCGGCGTTGCGGGGTGGGTGTGGCTGATCGGCTTACAATTACCGACGCTCCGCCTTGTTGCCGAAAATTGGAAAACAAACGTGCTGCTTGCAGCCAGCTCGCTGCTATCAATCGGGTTGCTCGCAATCGTGTGGATCGGACGCACTGATGATCCGCTCCGTTCGCCGTGGGAAATTGCGCCGTCGTGGTTTTTCGTCGTTTTTGCGCTGTCGCTTATCATGCAGGTGAGCGCCGCGCTTCGCGAAAAACAGCTGTCACTCTTGTCCATCGTCGCTCTGATTGCACAGTCAGGCGTCTGTTATGGAATTGCCGTTGCTGCATTTCGTTTTGGCTATGCATATGACCCACTCATTCATCAAACCGCAGAACAATTTGTTGTTGCGCACGGAAAAATTTTGCCGTTGCAGCCGTTTTACATCGGTCAATATGCGCTCGTTGCTGCGTTGCATTTCGTCACGAACGCACCGGTGTGGCTCATTGACCGATTGTTGTTACCGTTGCTGGCAATCATCAGTGTTCCGATCGTGGGATATGTCGGCCTGACGCGTGGTTGGGGTTTTTCACATCAGCATGCACGCATCGGCTTGATTGTACTCTCGACGTTGCCGCTCGCTGAATTCACGTTCACCGTTCCCTACAATATCACCGTGCTGTATGCGTTCTGGCTCGTGTTATTACTGCCACTTTTGCTCAGGTCACGCATAGGGATGTTCACGCTCGTCGCACTGTCAGGTGCTGCAACCATGACACACCCGCTTCTTGGAATTCCACTTTTGATTGCTGCCGCATGCGCCATTGCGCTCCAAAAATATAAAAATATTTTGTTCCCCGTTTTGTGTGCGCTCGGAATTGGTGGATCAATTTTTGTGATGCTCGGTGTGTATCGTTTGCAACACGGACTACCGTTTCTCGCCACGACTGAGCCGCTCAAATACGTTCAAAATTTTATTTCGATTTTTGAATGTACTGGTGACATTTTTCAAGTACGACCGGCGATGCAACTGGTGTACGGATTTGCGTATGTTTTCCCATTCGTCGTCGCGGTGTACGGCGTTTGCCGCGCAGTTCGTGACAAAATTCAAACCGTTGCCGTTCGTTGGACGCTTGCCGCACTCATGATCGGTTTGGTGCTCGCAATTTTTTTAGTCAGCACCCTCATCTCGATCCCGGGCGTCGCCTTGCACGAACAAAATGAATTCATGCTTCGGTTGCGCCATCTGTTTCCGTTATTTGTGTTGCCGCTTGTGGTGTGCGGCGCGTTTGAGTGGTCGCAACACCAACCACGAACCATAAAATATGGCGCGCTCATCGTGATTGTTGCTGTTGCAACATGCAGTTTATATTTTACCTACCCGCGTGTTGATGGCGTCACAAGGCCGGGCTGGAATGTTTCAGCAAGCGACATTGCTGCAGTGCGTGGTATCCATGAACTCGCGGGCGGCGGACGGTATATGGTGCTCGCACATCAAGTACTGTCAGCGGCAGGCTTGCGCGAACTCGGATTTGAACACAGAATAATTGCAGACAATTTCAGCGCGCATACCTATCCGATCAGCATTGCTGAACCGCACTACGAATTAACGCAACGCACGTTGTATAACCGACTCGATGCAACGGCAATACAAAATCTCGCCAAAAAAATTAGGGGGTCGGTTTTTGTGGCCGTGCATGAATATTGGTATCGATCGCCAATCATTCGACAGGAGGCGTTGCTCGCGCGGCCAAGCGAATCGTACTCATTCGATCAGGTTACCGTATTTCGTTTTGACGCAACTGAATCATCTCAGCCGTAACTGTTCCATCGTTTGCCGCACTTCCATTCACCGTCACGCGGCTACCAACACTCAAATCTGACACTGTTCCCTGTACCGTTTTTCCCACACTCGTTGACGATGAAAAAAAGATTATTTTCGAGCCACCATTTTGCAATGTAATGGTGATGCTTTTTTCGTCTGCACTCAAAATCTCACCGCTCAAGAATTCGCCGCCAGTTGCACCGGTGCCGCCGCCACGCGCGCGAAATTGACCGGCGCGTCCTGACATACCAGCGCGCAGAGAGGTCGACTCTTTTTTTGCATACTGCATGCCAGCCCAAAAAAGCACTGCCGCGATGACAACTGAACCGCACACACTAACTAAAACAATTTTTTTGTTCATAAAATTTGATTACGTAATAATTTTATTCATACCGCAATGCTTCGATTGGATTCAACTCTGCCGCACGCCGCGCCGGATAGTAGCCAAAAACCAAACCAATTGCAGCAGAAACACCAAACGCAAGGAGCACCGCAACCGGCGAAACCGTAGTCGTAATGCCGGCAAACGTTGAAACACCAAAGGCGATCAAAATGCCGAGCGCGATTCCGCATACGCCGCCGATGAAGGTGAGCGCAACAGACTCGGCAAGAAACTGCAAACCGATATCGCGGCGTGTTGCGCCGATTGCTTTGCGCAATCCGATTTCGCGGGTGCGCTCAGTCACGGTGGTGAGCATCATATTCATAATACCGATACCACCAACAAGCAAGGAAATTCCGGCGATGGAGGCGAGTAGCGTCGTAAACACCGATGTCACGCTTGACGCGGTTGCCACAATATCTTGTTGATTCAACACACTAAAATCTGCTTGCAGCGGATCTGTAATTCCGTGTTGCTGCAACAAAGCTGCGATGACACCCTGCTGCACCATGACCATACTTTCTTGATCACGCGCCTGCACACTGATGGTGCTCACATATTCATTACCTGACAAATACTGTTGCGCCGTTGAAATCGGAATAAATACAATGTCGTCTTGGTTGGTAAACCCAGTTCCACCTTTTGGTCGCGTCACTCCGACAACACGAAAATCAATTTTATTAATGCGCACATTTTGTCCAATCGGATTCGAACCACTCCCGAACAAATCATCACGTGTCGTTGGTCCAATCACCGCAATGCGCGCCGTACTGCGCACTGCTTGGTCAGTAATAAAAGAACCAGAACCAACCTGCACGTTGCGCACCGCTGCATAGGCGGATACCGTTCCCACCACTTGCGTGTTCGTATTTTTCCCCCGCGCCGCGACCTGATACCGTCGCGTTACTTCAGGCGCAACGGCAGCAACGGCCGGCACTTTTTCTTGAATCGCCGTCGCATCCATTCGAGTCAGCGATTGCGCGCTCCCCCGCCCTGCGCTGACTTGCTGCCCGATTCCTCGTTGCGACCCCGGCATGACCAACACCAAATTTGAACCGATTGATTGAATGCTCGACTCAATCGTTCCTTGCGCGCCTTGTCCAATGGATACCATTGCAATCACTGAACTGATGCCAATAATGATGCCGAGCATCGTTAACCCTGATCGAACTTTATTAACTGTCAGCGACGCATATGTTTCGTCAAATACATCAATGGTTTTCATATGCGGCTTCGCGGCGTTACGACAGCGGCATCAGAAATGATCGCCCCATCGCGTAATTGAATGATTCGATGTGCGTGTTCAGCAACTGCACGCTCATGTGTAATCAAAATAATTGTGCGGCCGCTTGCATTTAAATCTTCAAATGTTTTTAAAACAACTTCACCTGTTTTTGTGTCGAGATTTCCGGTCGGCTCATCGGCGAGAATGATCGCCGGGTCATTCACCAAAGCGCGTGCAATTGCAACACGCTGCATCTGTCCACCGGACAACTGATTTGACAGATGGTTCCACCGTGATTCATCAAGACCAACCGCACGCAACGCTTTGTGCGCCGCTGTCTCGCGCGAGCTCTTTTCCATTTCCGCATACACCAGTGGCAATGCCACATTGCGCAACACACTCGCACGCGGCAATAAATTAAATGCCTGAAACACGAAGCCAATCCGTTTTTTTCTGAGCGATGCCAACTCTTCATCACTCATTGCTGACACGTCTTGCCCATCAAGCACATATGTTCCAGTGGTGGGTGTGTCGAGCGCGCCCAGAATATGCATGAGTGTTGATTTCCCCGAACCAGACGGTCCCATAATCGCAACAAACTCTCCTGTTTTAATCGTGAACGAAACATTTTTTAGTACCGGCGTCATCTGATCGCCGCTCTGGTACGTTTTAACAAGCTGTCGACATTCAATCATACGTCAACGCCCGCCAGCACGAACAGCGCCACCGAAACCTCGAGCGCCACCACCACCCGCGCCGCCTAAAAAGGGTATCCCCCCCGATCGCTGTTGCGCGGCGCTTGCATCTTGCGCAGTGATGATTTGCGTTACCACTTCGTCGCCCACTTTGATGTCCCCTGAAGCAAGTTCCACGAATATTTCATTCGATACCCCTGTGGTGACACGATGCGCAACGAGTGCATGAGTATGGTCAAGTGTGTTCACGATCGACACGCCATTTTGTTCTTGAACGGCACTGACTGGCACCAACAATGCATCAGTACGAACATCGATGATGACCGTGACTGCAGCACTCATCCCCGGCTTCACCCGATCATCCTGTGTGTCAAATATAACTTTTACGTTGTACGAAACAACACCTTGCGACACCGTACCAAGCGAATCAATTTCTGCAACTTCGCCGGTTAAACTGTACTCTGGAATTGCATCAAACGTCAGCGTTGCTTTTTGACCAATTTTGATGCGAGTAACATCAACTTCGTTCAGCGAAATTTCCGCCAATTTTTTATCAGCCATAATGGTGACTGCGGTAGCACCAGAGCTTGCCTGATCCTTCTTCTTCATGGCGATTTTTGCAACCGTTCCGGCGATCGGCGCTCGCAGCGTGTATTCACCTAATTTCACTCGTGCATCTGACAGTGAAGATTCACGCTGCCGAACTGACAATTGCGCTGACTGGATGTCGAGCTGATCCGCGCCCTTTTCGAGTTTTGCGAGCGACGATTCACGCTCCTTGATGGTTGCTTCTGCGGCAGCGAGCTCACGCGGATGATTTGCCGACATGTGTTCCAAATCCCGCTCTGCTGATTTTTTTGCCTCGCGTGCGTTTTTTAAATTTGTTTGCACATTCACCATCGCTGAAATATGAGCATTCACCTTGCTGGTATAGCCAGCAAGATTTGACTGTGCGCTTTTCACCGTTGTCGGTATCGAAACATTGTGCAACGTTCGTGCATCAACCCATGCATCAAATAATCCACTCGCGCTTTTTGATGCCTGCGCTACAATTTTTGCCGCGTCAATTGTTTCAGCCAAAATTGCTTCGATGACTGACTGCTCGGCAAATCGATTTACTGTTTTGTACTTCTCGAACACTGCGTCATACTTCACGCGTGCCAATGCATAATCAGTTTCTGCAAGCGTTGCCGCCGCAATTATTTTCGGTTGCTCCTGACTACTCGTCGAGTTGATCAGCGTCGTTGCATTTTTTTGACCCTTTCCACCTAGTGACGCATCTGCATCGCCAATCGATGTGCCGTGCAACACATCGTTCAAACCGGTTAAAATTCCGGGTAAATCAAGAAACGCATTTGCAACGGCACTGTAGGTGTCGTCCTGATACTTACCCATATCATCTTCTGACTTTGTTTGAGTGTCACGCGCGTTTTCGCGTGCCGTTTGCTGAGATAATTTTAATTTTTCCAAACTGTCTTTCGCTGCTTGCACTGAATTCTGCGACTGTAACAACGATAATTCGTCAGTGGCCTGCAACAATTTTTTCAGCGTCAGACGGGTGCTCTCAAGATTGATTTCAGCATCCCGCACCGCCTTCAACGCATCACGCGCATCAATCCGCACCAACGGTTCATTTTCCTTAACTTTCTGACCAGCAGCAACGAGCACCTGCACGACCGTGCCAGCTGCTTGCGGTTTGACGTCAATTTGATTCACTGCAGACACTTGGCCACTACCCGAAACAGAAACCGTCAGCGTTCCGCGCGTCGCAGGCGTGGTCACATACTGGGGCGGCGACAACCGATTCGCAAACAAGGTATACCCACCAGAGCTGCCAATCGCAACAATGACGAGTGTACCAATAATTTTTTGTTTCATCGAGTACCGTGCAATCCATGCGGATATCATCATATTGTTATCGACGTGTTCGTTTGAGTGCGCGAATAATTTTTGCTTCAACGCGGCCATCCTCCGTTGGAGATCCGATCACCACGACACGCGAACCGGGCTTGAGCGAATCTGGTTTTATGGTGGCGTCAGTCATAACAACTAATTTTTCAACAGAATCGACGCCAACTATCACCAACGTACTTGTTGATACGGTGATAATTTCACCGACGATCGCGTGTGGGTTGGTGAAATTTTGGTGATACATGGATTGCCAGCGCAGCGTGTGACGAGCTTTGTGATAACCAACAAACACTCCAAATTTAAAAATAAGAAGCGCGACGATAACACTGACACTGATGCCGATGATACTTTTTGTTTTATGATGCATAGTGTGGCACGGTGAGCATTTTAAGCGAACGAATCGATGAAATGATGGTGGTAGCTGCAACGAGTGTGACAAAAAGAACCATTGAGATACTCATCACGGGCACTGATTCGATCAGCGACCACAACACCTCTCGCCACGCGACTACCGATGCGCTGATATTCGAAGCAATCGTCACCATAATTTCCATAAATCCAGTTTGTGCATTTTCTTCTGCCCAAAAAGTAACAACGTTGGGAACGGTCGCCACGGCACAGGCGCCAATTGAAATACGCGACCAAAACAGACGAGTCGCGTGACGATAATTTTGAACTGCAACCTGCCGCATGATGCGGAGAGCTAGATCGTTTGGCGGCGTGTACAGCAATTCATGATCCATATACTTACTATACGCACGCCGCGGTACTTTTTGTGCATGGGAAACAAAATAGGCTAATCCAGCAACTTTTTCAATCGCTGCAATGCACGACGATGCAAACTCGTCACGGTGTGTATTGACATGCTCAGACGAGTTGCAATTTCACGAAATCGGAGACCTTCAAAATAGTGAAGCTGAATAATTTGTTGTATGGTTGATGAACTGTGTTGGAGGAGTGCGCGCGCGCGTGCAGCATCGATTGATGTGTCAATGCTGTCTATTGCAACGGAACTAACGACCATCTGAACACAAACATCCTCGGTTGAAATTGGAGTAGTGCGCTGCCGACGCAAAAAATCGTACGCGGTATTTTTTGCAATTTCATGGAGCCATGGTCGAGCTGATCGCGCTTCGTCAAATCGATGAAATGCGCGCCACGCTTTAATGAACGTTTGTTGTGTTATTTCATCAGCGTCGTCGCGACTGCCACTCAATTTCAGCGCCACGGTGTATACATACGCAAGATTCTGGTCAACAAATTGCCGAAAAACGGGCTCATTAATCTGTTTCATGTTCATATGATAGGCAGTAAATGACAGATCCGTCAATTAAAAAACGGCATCCACCCCTCGACGTGTTGGTCGAAATGGTGGATGCC
>Ga0209541_10007737_pt1 | contig 17967 bp, 15 predicted proteins | sample RifCSPlowO2_01_FD_184027 | JGI IMG/M metagenome (GOLD analysis project Ga0209541, IMG submission 184027) | Groundwater microbial communities from Rifle, Colorado - Rifle CSP2_plank lowO2_0.1 (SPAdes) (version 2) | ecosystem: Environmental > Aquatic > Deep subsurface > Groundwater | place... | reverse complement strand
AGCAGGGCTTGATACCAAGGAGGCATGGGATATGAGACGGGAGATATTGAAGATAGGCCCCCGCTTTTCCAGCTTTGTCGCACAAGGCCTAGCAGGGCTTGATACCAAGGAGGCCTGGGATATGAGACGGGAGATATTGAAGACATACCCCGACTTTTCCGGCTATGTCGCACAAGGCCTAGCAGGGCTTGATACCAAGGAGGCCTGGGATATGAGGAGGGAGATGGTGAAGATAGACCCCAGCTTATCCGCCTCTGTCGCACGAGGCATAAATGGTGATTGCATTAACGCCATCGCATGGCGAGCTAAACGCGCGCAAGAACAAAAAGAAGGACGAGGTAAAATGATGAGGGTCGGAGAGAAAAGAGAGTTACGCGGTGAATATGGCCCAGAGATAATCTCCGATGAAAAAGCCTCTGCCGAACTGCGCAAAATGCTTGACAAAAATCCCAATATTTCCGCCTCTATCGCAGAAGGCCTAGCAGGCATAGACACAAAAGAGGCCTGGGATATGAGGAGGGAGATATTGAAGACAAACCCCGGCTTATACGGCTTTGTCGCACAAGGCCTAGCAGGGCTTGATACCAAGGAGGCATGGGATATGAGGAGGGAGATAATGAAGACATACCCCAGCTTTTCCGCCTCTGTCGCACAAGGCCTAGCAGGGCTTGATACCAAGGAGGCATGGGATATGAGGAGGGAGATAATGAAGACATACCCCAGCTTATACGGCTCTGTCGCACAAGGCCTAGCAGGGCTTGATACCAAGGAGGCATGGGATATGAGGAGGGAGATAATGAAGATAGCCCTCGGCTTTTCCAGCTTTGTCGCACAAGGTATAAACGGTTATTATCTTACAGCTATTGGTTGGCGTGTGGCACGCAAAAAAAGACCAGAAGACGGTTTTGGAGAGAACATAAAACGCCGATTGGCTCTGCTCAACACACTGGAACAGCCAACCGTTTCTAACATTGATGAGTATAAAAAAGAGTGGAAGAGCGACGAGGAAAGCGTAGAGGAAGAGTCGGCTTTGCGCAATGAGAGGTCATGGGATTTTACTCGGACAGTTAACAGTATGTTATCTTTTGGTTCAAAAGATGATGTGCGAGCATTGCTTAAAACGATATCGCCTTTTTCGCGCAAGTCGTATAGGAAACTGACGCGGGATATCGTGGATGTCTGGTTTCCGGAGATTAAGCAAGCGCGCGAACGGGAACGAGGCGCGCGGGGATTCTTTGGCATGGGTGGCTTTTCGGGCGGTAGCATTGAGAGTGGCGGGAGCTTTAACCCCGGCGGATTTGGCGAAGGCGGAGACCCGGAGAATCTGTCAAAGGAGGAGTTGTTGGAGTTTCGCGAGTCGCTTCCGCTCGGCACATCGCTCATTGTTTCTTACAACGGAGCGCTTTCAACGGACGGCGCGCGTTTTATAGAACGCCAGATTCCGCTTGAGGAAAAAATGTCCGACCCGGTGCGCGAGATTACGGCCACGGTCAAGAATGTAAAAAAATATGGCGGGAGTTTACGCTTGCCACGAATCCAAGACGCGAAAATAATACCCGAACGCGTAGTGGGAATGAAAAAAGACGGCACGGAGATAGCGCTTGAAGTTACATTTGACGCGCTTGGGAACGCCACGGCGACATTGCCGAGCAGTCTTGAAACGATTGTCTATTCTCAAACAGTTTCGGAGTTTCCGCAAACACCCAAAGATATTTCAAAAGCGGAACTTGAAAAGATGCGCCAAGAAATTAGCGTGAAGCACGGCAAGGAGTTTGTGGAGCGCGTGGCGGATATGCCGGCCGAGCTCGTTTCCTTCGCGCGCTCGCTTGAGGGTGAGCCGCCGCTTGTGCGACTCGTAGCCATTGAAAAGAAAGTTCGCGAGATTGGATTTTATGATATGAAAAATCGGGAGACGCGAGAAGACAAGCGCGGACTTTCCATCGGCGAGCTGGCAAGCTTTATGCGCGACCGTTTGGCCGAGCTTCGCGCGCGAGGCGTGGCAGACATTCCCGAGGCGGCCATGTTCGCCGGAGTGTGCCAAGATTTCGGCTTGCTCACCGCCGCGCTTTTGCGCGAAGCGGGGATTCCGGCGGGGACGACAAATGAGTTTTTTGTTGGCGGGAAAACGGTGCTTGCCGGAAATTCCCACTCAAAGTCGTTTGTTTTCTGGCTGGGAGAAGGTGGCCGATACCAAACAGTCCTGATTGACGGCACGCCGGGCGGTGGCGCTTCGGCCGAAGGGTACATCTCTTCAATCCGCCTACCGCTTCTTTCGGAACGGATTAAAGAGAGCGAGAAAGCCGAGCGCGAGCTGGTGAAGGAAGCGGAGAGAGCGCTAACGGAGCTGGAAATTGCCTTGCTCAAAGAAGATACAGAGGCGATTGCACAGATGACAAATGGCAAACTTGAGTCAATCGTGAACATTCTCCTCAAGCATGAAGTTAAAGAGTCGCACCGTTCCACTGTGGAGCGTGTTTTGAGCGCCAGCCGATATTCGTCTCTTAATCTTGAGACCCTTAATCTTTCCCGCGAAGAAGACAGAAAGGTGTTTCAAAAGTTTATGGAGTCGGAAATTAGCTCTGAACGGAAAGTGGCAACGGGTACGGACTCTTCCGGAAAAGAGTTTATGGATATGATTCGCGAATATGGACGTCGTTTATCTAGAGACGAAAATATCGGCACCCTAGATAAGGCGTATGAAGTTTTAGAAAATGTTTCCAAACTGGTTAAGCCGTATCTCAACAGTGTTGAAAGCAGGGCTTTTCTGGCGGTTGCGCGTTACCTGCGCGCCAAAAACATGGCCGACAGATAGATGTTGCAACAGATATATCAGAAGTCCTGATAAACTTGAGAAACAAGGGGTTATTCGGTTCCGCGCGGTACAGAAAATTGGCAAAGCTAGCCATGCACAGCTAGTAGTATACGACGAGGTACGAGGTGGCCTGCGTATTGTAACCGCCTTTTACACTTCAAAAATAAAAAAACATTCATGAGATTCTATTACGATAAAGTTATGGATGTCGTGCGAAAAGTCGCGGTCTAAAACTGGAACAGTCGTACTTGTGCACACGCCCCCTTGGGGGCAGTTGCGCGTCATATATGCTTATGCTATGCTCTCCCCTACATGCAATTCTTCACTTCTATTCTCCCGTGGATACAGGTTATTCTTTCGGTGACCGTTATCGCCCTTGTGTTACTTCAACAAAGTGAGGCGGGTTTGGGTACCGGTTTTGGTGGCTCCGGCGATGTCATTAAACACACTCGACGTGGCCTAGAGAAGCATTTATTCTACGCCACCATCGTAACAGCCAGTCTTTTCGCGCTGGCATCTTTCTTGGCTTTTTGGCTAAAATAATATCGCTTTCCATCTTACCATTTGTATCTTCTACTACCCGCGCCACTGTGCGACCGAGCGCGAACGAGGAAGTATTGAGGTCAGAAGGCCGAATGTGCGCCCATTTCCCATTCGTATCATTAGTCCCGTTAGAGGTAGCGCATTGATACGTTACATCATGTGGCATAATATTATGCAACAACAAAAATCAAATATTACAATATTAACAATGGCAATGCGCGTAAGCATTGCCTACCTCTAACGGGATGTCCTCTTGGTTTCAAAATGTTTTTTCGCGTACTAGTCTAAAACGCCTACCCGATGGGCCGGAACTTGTGCGTATCGTACGCTCACTCTCCATAAAAGAACGGCTTTTCCTCTATGGCATGAGCTTGCTTGCTCTTGTTTCTTTTATTGTATTCTTTCATCTGCTCGGCACGAGATTCTTTGTACAAGTACCCGCGCGTGGTGGCACACTATTCGAAGGTATTGTGGGTGTGCCACATTTCATCAATCCCCTTCTTGCAAATTCCGATGCGGATAAAGATTTGGTCACTCTGGTATATTCCGGCCTTCTTCGTCCGGGCCCAAATGGCACTTATCTGCCAGACCTTGCCGAAAGCTACACTATATCCGAAGATGGTCAAACGTATCATTTCACCTTGCGCAAAGGAATTACGTTCCACGACGGCAGTCCGATTACAAGCGATGATGTGGCTTTCACCATACGCTTAGCCCAAGACAAAAATATTAAAAGTCCGCGCTTGCCAAACTGGGAGGGGGTAACGGTGGAAACTCCGGACGCTCAAACAGTTGATTTTATTTTGAAAAAAGCATACGCGCCGTTTCTTGAAAATACCACGCTCGGCATTTTGCCCAAAACTATTTGGCAACAAGTAAGTAGTGAGGAATTCGGCTACAGCATACACAACACTATGCCGATCGGGTCGGGTCCCTACATGATGGAGAGTATTGATAATGATAAAGGTGGAGTACCGACTGCTTACAATTTGAGAGCGTTTAAAAAATTTGCTTTGGGAAAACCATATATTGAACGTTTACGTCTGGTATTTTACCCCACCGAAGAAAAGTTGACCCGGGCTTATCTTGAGGGTGTGATAACAAGCGCAGCCGGACTTTCACCAGAAACGTTGATTGCCATAACAGGGCGTGGCATGCGCATTGAAGAGACGCCATTGCCCCGTGTATTCGGACTATTTTTCAACCAAAACGAAGCTACGGTACTCGTCGACCGCGCCGTGCGCGAAGCGCTTGCCAGTGTCATTGACCAACGCGAAATCGTGCAGAACGTACTTGCTGGTTATGGAGTAGCGCTTACGGGACCGTTACCACCACACACGGTAGACTCTTCAAGCGATGCAACCACCGCCACGCACGAGGTTGTACCGCTTGAAGCGCGCATCGCAAAAGCTCGGGGCATACTGACGAGCGCCGGCTGGAAATACAACGAAGAAACGAAGTTGTTGGAAAAAACCGTCAAAAAACAAACGAGCACAATCAATCTTTCAATCGCCACCATTAACGCGCCGGAATTAAAACAAGTGGCAGAACTAGTCGCAAGTGCGTGGCGAGCAGTTGGTATAACAATAGAAGTGCACTATTATGAATACGGCGACCTCACCCAAAACATTATCCGACCGCGCAAATTTAACGTTCTACTTTTTGGTGAAATTGTGGGACGTTTTCCCGACCTCTACGCCTTTTGGCATTCATCTCAACGTCTTGACCCGGGGTTAAATATTGCGGAATATACAAATCTCACAGTAGACAAAAATTTGAACGATGTTCGCAAAAACACTTCGCGCGAAGGTCGCGCACCACTCCACGCCAGCATTGAAGCGCAGATTGCCAAAGATATTCCGGCTATTTTCCTCTACGCCCCCTCGCTTACCTATATTTTGCCAAAAAATCTTGGGGGGTTGGATCTTTCCGGCGTAAGCACTCCGAGTGAGCGTTTTCTTTCAATCTATCAATGGTACCTGGAAACAGACGGGGTGTGGAAAATATTCGCTCCACAAACAAAATAAATATTTTAACAGTCATCGGATAGTTGCGATACGAATATGCGAATCATGCGAATAATACTAATAAGCTCGGGTTCGTGAGCCTTCTACTTACTACTTACTACTTACTATTTACTTTCTCTATGACTCCACCCCGAAGCCCTCGGTCCGACAGACGACACGGATCACGACGGCCAATTCATAACATTCGTGTTCATGGAGCGCCCGAACAAGCCGACCCACGCTCACATCTGGCACGCAAGGGCGATCGTGGTAAAACCCACGGTCGACCGTACATTCCGAGTCAACATAACGCGTCTCCAAGCACCGACACTTTTGGCGCGGTATCATCTGATGTAGTGCGAGTCATTCCACTCGGTGGCGTAGAAGAGGTTGGCAAAAATATGACTGTCGTAGAATGTGGCAATACCATTGTCATTATAGACATGGGTTTTCAATTTACTGACGAGGAAACGCCGGGCGTGGATTATATCGTGCCGGATACTACTTATCTCGAAACACGCAAGCACAAAATAAAGGGTGTGTTTATCACTCACGGCCACCTTGACCATATTGGTGGCATCCCCTATATGATTGAAAAATTGGGCTATCCGGCGATTTACACCCGACGCTTGACTTCGATGATGATTAAAAAACGCCAAGATGAATATCCACACTTGGCGCCGCTTCGGTTGGAAGTAGTGGAAAAAGACGGTCGCGTACGTTTAAGCGAGCAAGTTGCTATTCGTTTTTTCAATGTTACACACACCATCCCCGATTCTATGGGCATAGTTGTGGAAACACCGCAAGGTAATATAGTTTTCACCGGCGACTTCAAAATCGACCACAACGACGGTGTGCCTACCGAACAGGAAGAAAAAACATTTGATGCGATTGGCACGGGCAATAACTTGCTTCTCCTTGCTGATTCCACCAATGTCGAACGTCCGGGTTTTTCTTTTTCCGAACGTTCGGTCCACGAAAATATAGAGGGTATCATCAAAGAAATGAAAGGCCGGCTTATTATCGGCACCTTTGCTTCACTTTTGGAGCGCATTATCTTTATCATTAATACCGCCGAACGTCTGGGGAAAAAAATTAGTATTGAGGGACGCAGTATGAAAACCAATATTGAAATCGCCAAAGAACTTGGTCTACTCAAGGTCAAAAAGGAGACCTTTATTTCCAGTGACGAACTGGATACTCACCCTCCATCAAAAATTATTGTGCTTGCCACCGGGGCCCAAGGCGATGAGTTCGCCGCGCTTATGCGCATAGGCAACAAACAGCATAAGAAAATTCGCTTGAATAAAACCGATACAGTTATTCTTTCTTCTTCCATTATTCCCGGCAATGAACGCTCGGTGCAGAAGTTGAAAGATAATCTCGCCCGCCAAGGTGCCACCATTCTGCATTATCGCGTACTTGACGTGCACTCTTCCGGACACGCCTATGCCGAAGAATCCAAGTGGATTATGCGAAAAATAAAACCGCGCTTTTTTATTCCAATTCACGGTTACCACCAATTTTTACGAGTGCATGCCTCGCTGGCTAAAGAAGTAGGTATCCAGGAAGAAAACATCATTGTTCCGGACAACGGTATGATTATTGAGTTTTACGACGGTGGAAAAAAATATCGCATTGTCAAAGGTTTGGCTGGAATTGGTGTAATCATGGTTGATGCTTTGGGTACGGGCGATATTAAAGAGGTGGTGGTACGCGACAGACAACTCCTGGCCACCGACGGCATTTTTGTCATAATATCTACGGTAGATGTCGCCACCGGTAAAATGCGCAAATCACCGGACATCATTTCACGTGGATTCATCTATCTCAAGGAATCGCAGGATCTTCTGCGTCACGTGCGCATTATGACCAAAAAAAGTATCGAGGAGGGGGCGAGTGCCATGCATCCGATTAACTTCGATTACATCAAAAATACCCTGCGCGAGCGCGTAGCCAAGTTTCTCCTGCAAAAGACGGGTAAGCGCCCGATTGTTCTGCCGGTTATTTTAGAAATCTAATAATTAGTCGGCACAGATGGAAAACTTGACTCCAAAAAAAATACTGCGCACCACTTACGTAACGAGCGCGCTATTTACCCTGCAATTGGCGCTGCTCGCGTTCGTTTCGTCTTCATTCCTGGAACAATACATATCGATTCAATCCGTCGGTCTTGTTTTTACCGCTGGCTCGATAGTAACCATTTTACTTCTTGTTTGTATGCCGAAATTACTGAAACGCTTTGGGAATTTTACGGTTATTTCGGTTTCTCTTGCTGGGTCTATTGTCTCGCTCATCGCGCTTTCCACGCTTAATCAAACAATACCGATTATATTTTTCTTCATTTTGCACATGGCATTAACTGGAACTATTGCGCTTAATTTTGATATTTATGTTGAAGAATTTTCGTCGCGTGACAGCATAGGTTCTATCAGGGGATTGTTTTTAACGTTTTCAAATGCCGCCTGGATTATAGGACAGCTTTTGATTGCTATCATTTTGACTGACAACGATTACTGGAAAGTATTTTTCTTCGCAAGTTTTTTCGCTCTAGCGGCATTTGTCTGGTCTCATAGATTCAGACACGTCCCCGATATTCATTACAAGGCAGTCCCATTGAGAGAATCCGTCGAGACTGCTTGGAGACGCTGGAATGTCCGTCATATCCTTGCCTCTAGTTTACTTCTCCAATTCTTTTTCGGATGGATGACAATATACACTCCGATTTATCTCCACGAGAAAATCGGGCTTGGCTGGGGAGAGCTCGGCATAATATTTACTATTATGCTTTTGCCGTATGTTTTATTTGAATTACCGCTCGGCAGGATAGCGGACAAGCGACTGGGAGAAAAAGAGTTGCTCATGGCGGGGTTTGTTACGGCTGGGATATCAACAATCATGCTAAGTCTGGTCACTAGTGTCTCAATAGTTCCTTGGGCCATATTGCTTTTTCTTACCCGCGTTGGATCAAGTTGCATAGAAGTAATGAATGAAACTTATTTTTTCAAAAAAGTGAAAGCGGATGATGCCACATTGATGGACTTGTTTCGTATAACTCGACCGGTAGGCTACGTGGTCGCGCCGATAGTGGCTAGTATTTGTCTTTTATTCCTACCTCAACGCTATCTTTTTATCCCGCTTGGCCTCTTTATGCTCGGTGGCGTATTTTTGGTACGTCAAATTGTGGATACGAAATAGACAATTGGTAAACCCCGTTAGAAGCTCACGCAGGGCATTAAACCCCACGTTCGCAAGGAGTCGACCAGCATTCATCCCCGTGGCAAGCCACGAGGCGTTCTGCTTCTAGCGGGGTAAATAGAAAAAAGTAAAAGGTAAATTTTGGTTTCGGGGCCGGCGTATATTTACTATATTACTATTTCAAATTTTCTATCTGCGCCGCTTCCGCGCGATACACACAATACTCGCATTCTAGATTTATCGGTGGTAGTTCCCCCATTAGACATTCTTTGGCATCAAAGAGGGCTTTCTCGACCCAATCGGCCTTGCCTTCATACGGAATAATTTTCACATCAAATTCAAGCTTACCGTCGAAGGCTTCCGCGTCGCGCTTGCCATTGCAATAGACAAAATAACCGGTGTCGGACACGTCGAAACCATTAGCACGCAAAAGCCACTGGTAGATTTCCATTTGGCGCTTGTAGCCATCTTGCCATTCGGCATCAAGTGTCACCTCCGTATCTTTGGAAGTGGCTTTGTAATCAACTATATGCACCTGTCCTGCCGGATTTATCCAAAGGTCGTCCACCGCTCCGCTGAAAAGAAAATTCGTTGGTTCATGTAAAAATTGTACCCCGACAAAATTCTCCCGCCACTTGGCAAGCTCATCGTGCGCGTACGGCACTGCGTCTACGCCATAATGCTTCATCAGTGGATGCGCCTTACCGGCCGCTCGGTGCACGTCAAACTCTTTCTTTAGCAAATGGTCGACAGCGGAGTTTAGATTAAATGGATAACCCTGTGGCTGATCAATGCCAAGCCGGCGGTCGAGATAAAAACAACGTGGACAGCGCATGAAATTCTCCAGCCGTGAGCGCGAGAGCTTGAATGGCTCCTTCGATGAAGGGTCGAAAATATTACGCGTTCTTTTGCCTAATTTTTTAACGTATGACATGTTTTTTATTTTTCCAAATCTCAAAAACGACCGGAACGACTGAAATGACAATAATAGCAAGAATAATGTAATGCAGATATTTGTCCGCTTCGGGAATGGCTTGGCCCAAAAAATATCCGCCGAGGGTCATGAGAATAACCCAAAAAAGACCGCCGAAAACGTTATAGCGGATAAAACTCGTGTATTCCATCTGGCCCACACCGGCCACAATTGGTACGAAAGTGCGCACCACTGGAACGAAACGAGCGAGAAAGATTGATTTCTTACCATACTTTTCAAAAAAACGTCCCGCCCGAATGGCATGCTCCGGATTAAACAATAACGATTTCGGTTTGGAAAAAAGGCGTGGGCCTATTTTCTTACCAAAATAATATCCAAAACTGTCTCCCGAAATGGCCGCGATAACAAGTAGCACGGTTAAAACCCAAACATTCAAATAACCCTGTGAGGCCAAAAAGCCCGCGGTGAAAAGCAAAGAATCGCCCGGCAGAAAGAATCCGAAGAAAAGTCCCGATTCGGCAAAGATAATGAAGAATAGGCCAATGTATCCGGCGGACTCTATAAGACCGGGCAAGTTTGAGAACATAAAGAGATAATACGTTGTCGCGCTCCAAAACACAACACGGGCCAACTGTGTACAAATTCTTTCTAAACAAAATCAGTGGGTATATACTGTAATGTGTCCGACATTATTTTTTAAAGTATTGTTTATGAAACAAATTTCACTCGACCTCGCGCGTATTGGACTTGGTTTTATGTTCCTCTGGGCATTTCTCGATAAAACTTTTGGCTTGGGATTCGCCACTAAGCCGGAAATGAGTTGGTTGAATGGCAATTCGCCAACTTCGGGCTTTTTACTTCACGCCACCAAGGGACCCTTCGTTGATTTCTTTCACTCACTCGCCGGTTCTGGCTTAGTTGACTGGTTCTTCATGCTCGGTCTTTTGGGTGTTGGCATTTCGCTCGTCTTCGGCATTGCCATGCGACTTGGTGGGTTTTCTGGAATGCTTATGGTCATGCTCATGTTCGTGGCTGAAGCTCTCCCACCAATAAATAACCCTGTCCTCGACGAGCATATTATTTACGCTTTTCTATTCTTATTTTTCGCGCTCCAAAATCCTTTCGAACAACGCATAGGCCTCGGCCGTTGGTGGGCAAACACCTCAATCGCCCAAAAACTTATGTTCTTAAAATAAGTTAATAAAGAACAACCGCCCGAGGCCGAAGCCAAGGGCGGGGGATAAGAGGCACGAATTACTTCTCTTGTGCGAGCATCAAGTAGTGGACACACTCTTTGTCGGCAAGGCCGAGGTGCGAAAGAAGGCCATACACTTCCCTGAACTTGTCGCGCGCCGTTATGTGCTTTCTATTGTAAGGATCGCTTGGCAACCAGCTTGCTTGAACTTCACACGCGAGTTGAACGAGCTTTTCCTCAACCAATTCACCCACGGATTCACCCTCCAAGAACGAGAAAATACGCTCGGGCGCAACATTGAGAATCTTGCTCGCCTCTTCAATTGTCTCTTTGAACGACCACCTTTCTTCATCAGTGATTGGGAAGCCACTCACAGAGATGGTGCACAAAGCAATCAATGCTACCACTCCCAACACGAGAAGCCCTCCGAAAAAAACCCCCATCTCCCCTGAAGAAAGATCTCTATCGTAGTTCATGTTCACTACGATCCACCCATACAATATCCACCACGCAAACCACGCGGGGATACTGACAAAGGAAAACAGACGGAGAACTTCCACTATCTGCGGGTCAACGAGCCCGTGTTCGCGCCACGCAACTCGTATAGGATGCGAGCGGTCGGTCCCGTACGTTCCGAAAAGTCCTGCGTTCATGAGAACCTCCGACAACACGAAGAAGTAGGTGCTTCAGGCACAACCCCGCATGGCTTCAGGCCATGAAAGGTTTTTTCATTCTTCGTTGCTTTCTTTGGACTTTATATCATCATCTTGCGCAAAACACAATAGTCACAGTCTTTATCATCACAGTTGGTATCCCAAAACGAGAGAGTAAGAATTTCGCGAGAAACACGGGTGATTGTTTCTTTCAACTCTTCAATATCTGTATCGCTCACTTCAAACTTTTCTTTTCTATATTTTCCTTTTTCATCTGGCTTGCCCGCCGTAGCCGTTCCAGCGGAGGAGGGTTCAATAAAATCAATCTCCCCACTCACCATTCTGTATTTCGCGGTCTCTCCGCTTTTGGAGCGGTGAGACCGCTCGGAGCCTAATAAATCAAGCAATAATTTGTAAAAGACGAGCTGGCGATAGTATCCTGCTTTTATAATTGCATTGCGTGATTTTGGCTTGCCGGTTTTGTAGTCTACGACATTTACTTCGTGGTCGTTTAAAAACTCTATTTTATCTAGAACTCCAGTTAGCGAGATCTCCTGTTTACCAATATCAAAAAGTACTCCCTTAATCTTGAATTCGTTCAGTATGTTTCTATGCCAAATTTTTCTATAAGTATCGCAATATCCCGCGAACGCTTTATTCCCTTTTTCTAAAGTTTCCTCAAATTCACTTTCGGCAAGCGGTTGTTTTTTTAGTTTTTGTTCAAATAATTCAAGTAGTTGTTTTTTTGATAAGTCATCGTTCGTTCTGTACTTCTCGAAGAAATCCCTAAGCGTGGCATGCACCACCGTGCCGTAGAGCATGTGTTTGTTCTGCGCGTGCGGAATGCGGATAAGATTGTTATAAAAATATCGCCACGGACATTCAAGATAATTATTGAGCGCCGTAACCGAAAACCCCTGTGTTAAAAAAAGTTCATTCAAATATGTCTTGTTTTTCATGGATACTTTTCGTACCCGCGTTTGCCCCATACGCTTGGCTTGATTTTCCCGAAACGTTTTTTCAATCTGCTCAACGGAAACCCTTTCCACAAGCTCGGGATTAATCTCCTCCACAAACTGGCTCGGCAACTCCTCCTGCCCATCTTGCCCCGTCTTTGAATATGTAATTGTTACCCCCTTCCGCGCGCGCGTCATTGCCACATAAAACAACCTCCGCTCATCGTCGGAAACGCTTTCTTGGCCACCCTGCGTTGATTTTCTTTCTTTTTTCACTTTCACACCTTTATCATAACACGCACGCTCCACCTAGGCTCCCCGCCGTTGTGCACAATCTTACGCTATCGCTTATTATTGTGCACAATTCAAGTGATATCGATAATCCTAGGCCAATCCAAAGTGTTTGCGAACCCATTCGTCACCTTCAATCTGATCGACAACCATATACAATACTTCTCGCCCGATCTCAAAGTCAGCCTTCAGTAATGTAATCAAATCCTCACAGTCATACGGGTAGACCCAAACACTTTTCTGTAATTGAATAAAACCTATCGCGCGTAAAGTAACCCGTAGTTGTTCTCTGATTGTTTTCTTTCCCTCCTTAATATCAAAAATAACGACGCGATATTTTTCGTCCCACCGTTTTGGTTTACTGATTTTAAAATCTGTCCCCTCTAGTTTACGCAGGTAACGCTCGCCCTTGGGCGTGAGCTTGGCGCGCTTACCGGCAGGCGTGGTGACAAGCGTAAGCATGCCGGAATCAACCAGCCGATAAAAACTTTTCTTAATGCGATATTTGTCGTATCTTGTTTTGACCCGATCAAACGTACCAATGCGAAACTTCACATAGGCGTCTGGACCAAACGCGGTCACAAGAAAGAGTGCCGTATCCCGCACCTGCGTAAGTACGGCCTGTTGTAAAAATGCTTTCTGTCTTTTTTCTTTAACTGTTTTTTCAATTCTTCCCATTACACAAATTTTACCCCAAAACCAAAACGTGCACAATATCTGCGATAGCGTAAGATTGTGCACAAGTGGAAAAGTTTAATGTCGGTAGGAGAAAAAGTAAAAGGCCTACCTAATCGTCAAACACTCAATGTTTGACAGGTGGAAAAGAAAAGCGCCCGTCATTCTTTCGTCCACTGGGGACAAGAATGACGGGCGCGGAGTGGAGGGGTTAGTCTTCCTTCCTGGCGACAGCCATGGTGGCGGACGAGAGCTCGGCCTTGGGCATGTCTCCGATCCACCGGAGAACAAACCCGCCCGCCAGCAAAAATCCGAAAATGAGCGTTGGATTTATGCTGGCGAGTCCGGCACCGATGAAACCAACGGTCGCCAAGTTCGCAAGCAAAACCCAGCGAACCTTGACCTTCAGGTTATCGGCGGCGGCGACGGCGGTGGAGGCGGAGGCGGAGGCGGCGCCGAAGGCGGCGGCGGCGGCGACGCCGAAGGCGACGGCGACGCCGAAGGCGACGGCGACGGCGACGGCGATCACTAGAGCCTGTTCACGGGTCGCCCCATGGCCAAGCGCCGTCGCGTACGCGCCGAGCGTTGCCGCCATGACAAAGAACAAAAACATGAGGTATTTTCTCATTTTGAACCCCTGCCAAAGCAAGTATCTTTTATCTCGTTTGGCGGAAATGTCTATCGCGTTTTGCGCAGACGTCTACGAGTAGCATATCATAATGATAAATATCTGTCAAGCTTACGCCCCAAAATGGTTCGCCGACCTTCTGTTGCCCCAGTGGCCCCACCTTCGCCAAGGCTTCGGCGGGCAAGCATCTACGGCGCCAGTGATATAAACGTAGTCAAACTCCTGGCCTTTGGAGCGGTGGGCGGTCATGAGGCGAACGGCACCGGGTGCGCGTCGCTGTCACAAAAGTTCAAGAAATTCCTTTGGTGTAAGCTTGGCATCACTTATAATTGCAAACAGGAGCGATCTTTTTATTGTCTTACCACCGTGAACCGGCACGACCGTACGCGCATTTGTAACATCATTATATAAAACGAGATGACTACCTTTTTGTCGGTCTTCAACAAACCCCGCTTGCTTCAAAGCACGAATAACTTGCTTTGACGTAAGACTGGGAACTTTGAGCATGATTATGCAATATTGTGAACAGCAACATTTACCACTCCCTGAAAAGTTTTCGTTTCTCTAGGAGCTAGTTCATTGTGAAGAGTAAGACTTTCAAGATATGCCTCAATCGCTTCTCGTATATTCTTTTCTGCTTCTTCTAAAGTTTCACCTTGTGTATGGCAACCGGGCAGACTTGGCACCAATGCCACAAACCCACCCTCCGGGTCGGCTTCATACACGACGGCAAATGAGTGGGTTTTTGAAGTTTTAGTCAAAGACTTACCTTTCATCCCTTGTATTATATAGATAGTAGCCAAATGTTGTCAATCACAAAAAAGTAAAAGGCCACCGGCGCGCGGCTGGTATTACTTTGCTTATGCTTGGGGCTACTAAGCTGCGGTCATCATTTGAACATACTCATCAGCGATAGGAGAAATTTTTGTTTCTAGGAGCTTAGCAAAATCTTCGTCTGTGTACTTTGCCTTAACGAATACCGTCAGTTCGTCAAATTTTCGTTCTTTGAGAAGAGCGGCAAACTGCTGATCTTCTTCCGGAGTCAGACGTTCCACCATATCTGTATAGATAGTACCGAGAACAATTTTAGAAAAATCGTCCGCGTATTTAGCGATTGTTCCTTCCGGAATATTTTTATCTCTAAAAAGCTCTTTAAAATCATCAAGCATATTTTAATATTTGGTTAGTGCGTTTCTTAAGCCGTATAGTTTCGCCTAAATTCTTCCCTCTGTTTCTGGTTAAGTTCTTCCCTGGCACGACGATCTGTAAATTTATTCCTAATTTTGTTCATGGCCATACCTGATAAAGTTCCCACCGTAGACATGGTTATGGCACCAAAAAGTGCTTGGGCCCCTATGGTCATCGTACGCATGCTACCAGGGTCAGATTCCTGTAACCACTGCATTATTTGCTGTCCCCCAACCACCCCTATCCCTGCTGCTGCAGCCACCATCGCAACCGCTTCAATCTTTGCTCGATGTTTGGCGATGAAGCCTTGATGTGCTTTTTCTACGGCTTGCTCTGGAGTGTACGCTGATTCAATATCACTTTCCGGACTTTCGACGCCTCGGGTGGTATCTTCAATATGCCGATCTTCGAAAGATTCTGATTTTCCTCCTTCGATAACTTCGAATTTGGGTGGCTTTTTCATAACCCTCATTCTACCCCCCCCCACTGTAAAAGGGCAAGGGGATAACTGACGGGGCGCTAGGTTAGGATATATCATCTAGTTCAAAATGATTGACCGCTCTCCGGTTGCCCCAAGTGGCCCCACCTTCGCCAAGGCTTCGGCGGGCAAGCATCTACGGCGCCAGTGATATAAACGTAGTCGAATTCGAGGCCTTTTTATCTAACAGCATAATTTTTTGCTGCAAATTCGTACTGATCTACAAAAATATTTTTGATGGGTATGACTGAGTTGATTTCATAAAAAACCAACATGGCCTCACGGTAACCGTCCTCATCTACGCTTCTATATGAAAGGGGCGCCCGATCGTGCGCCAAAAGTAGCGCGTTGGCCATAAGGCGCGATGTCCTTTTATTGCCATCCTCAAAAGGTTGAACATAGCTGATGCCAGTAAGAGCGATGAGGGCCTTGGCTTCTGGCGCTCCGGCTTTTCGTACAGCAGCGATGAGAGATTCGACTGCTTCTTTGATTTGCTGTCCGTTATCTAATGGCCGATATTTTGAACCAACAACCCCCACAAGTTTATTTCGTAAACCAAAACCGATGCTCAAATCCTGAACCAAAATTGTGTGTAATTTTTCTAGATTGGCAAGCGTGATAGTTTTGAATTCAGTTTTGTTATCATGAATAAATTTAAAGGCGTTTTTATGATTCAAAATCATGCGTGCTTCACTTGTACTATGTCCCGGCGCTTCTTTGTTCTCCAATAACAACCTTTCAGTATCAAGAAGTGTGTAGGTATTACCCTCAATTTTTGAAGACTTCCAAGAAAGTTCTATGATGAGGCGTTCTAGCTCCTTTTTTTGAATCGCTTCTGGCACATCCTTGACTCTCTCTCTATATATAGCTGTTGCTCCATCCATTATTTTCATCTCCTCATCGCTAAATAAATTGAACGACAATACGGAAAAGAGGTCAAAATTATAGGTACTCAAACCAAAACGCTTGTCCGGCTCGGTGGCACAATATTTTTTAGCATCAATGTCTGCGTTAATACGACCAGTAGTGCTCACTGTATATGCGGTGGCTGGCCCGGAACCGTTTACGGCAAGTAATCCCGTAGCCACCATCTCCGAAAGCATCCTTTTTACTGTCACTAATGATAAATCTTCGCCTGTCTTAACTAGGTCAGCGTGAATATCCGACGATTTAGCTTCGCCTTTTTCAAGAATGATATTGAGGAACTTTTTGTGTTTTGAGCTAATTTTATTCATCTAATCGTATCAATACGGTGGTTCTATCGTATCAAAATGATACGATTTAAACAAACGGGATCAATTATCCTAACTCAAAGTGCTTCACCGATCTCCTGCCGCTCCAATGTCCCTCGTTAACTCCGATGATATAGACGTAATCAAACTCCTGGCCTTTGGAGCGATGGGCGGTCATGAGGCGGACGGCTCCGGGTATGCGACCTCGCGCGTCCTTCTTGACAACGAGGTTATGTTCCTGTACAAGGTCAAAATACGCGAGTAAATCGGCAAGTTTGTAATTGCGATGTCGTTCAATGAGCGCTTTGACCTCTTCAAAAAATCCGGAAAGCTTTTCAAGTTTCTCCGGCCCATCCGACTTAGCCACCAAATGGCCGAGTAAACCGGATTCACGGGAGATTGTTTCAAGTAAATCAGAGAGTGAATGGTTGAAAGAAAATCCGCGCCAGGAGGAGACGAGTTGATATAGTTTCGTAAATTTCTCCGGTCTTTCTACCCCCGCTTTTCCAAGTTCCTTCTTTGATTCAACAATTGAAAGAAGTTTTTTACCTCGAGCGTAGTCAAGGGGTTTTTTTGTCCTGGCGTGGCCAATCACTTTATACAAATCTAACTGTTCAAATTCGAGAAAATCTATGTGCAAAAGTTCAATTAACGTCCGTTCATCGCCGAAGTTCTCCACCGCACGCAAAAGTACGAGAAATTTACGCATATCCGTGTCAGACAAAATGTTCTGTTCACTCTCCACCACAAACGGCACCGCACTTTTCTCGAGCACACGAATGAGCTCGTCGGCATCGCGATTGTCGCGATAAAAAACAGCAATCTCTTCAGCAGGAGCGCCACTCTTAATTTTCCGCGCGATATCATCGGCTAAAAACTCCAGCTCGTACTCCGGCTTAGTAAATCCATACAGCTTTATCTTCTCCTCTGAATGACCTGCGCGAGCTCTAAGTCGAACGATGTTATTTCTTATTTTTTCTTTAGTTGCCATCAACCCATTCTAGCAAATTCGTAGGCACCTTACAGAGTATTGTCAATTTATCTCATGATGAAAATGTGCACAATATCTGCGATAGCGTAAGATTGTGCACATTTTCAAAAATTAGATTCAAAGCTTACCCCGTTAGCTTGCTACGGGGCTCCATTAAGGGAGGGTTTGGGAAACCGTTGGTTTCCCA
>Ga0209541_10007735_pt1 | contig 17969 bp, 17 predicted proteins | sample RifCSPlowO2_01_FD_184027 | JGI IMG/M metagenome (GOLD analysis project Ga0209541, IMG submission 184027) | Groundwater microbial communities from Rifle, Colorado - Rifle CSP2_plank lowO2_0.1 (SPAdes) (version 2) | ecosystem: Environmental > Aquatic > Deep subsurface > Groundwater | place... | reverse complement strand
AAAACCGAGATTTTTCCAAAAAGAAATACTCTTTAAAATATCGCTTGTTTTAACTAACATTTTGTTTAATTGAAATCTTTCTTTAAATAAAAGGCATATTGGAATATTAAAATACTTCATATTCCCCTGCTTAAGAGAGATATTTCCTATTTTTTTTGTTTTTATTGAATTTAAATTTTTTTCATCTAATCCTTCAAAAATGGGAATGAAATTTGATTGTCGATGATTTCCAGTTCGCCAGTTTAACAATTCTATACTTAGACTATTTTTTAGAGTAAAATAACTTAAATCATGTAGTTTGTTGAAATTAGTAAATAGCGGTTTTTTTATCTCTAAGTTTTCTATGTTTAAATCCGTGAAAATATTTTTATAACCCAAATGAGGTAATCTCCGACAATCATCTTCAAAATTGTTTGAAGAAAAAACCAAGTGACTTACTTTAAGAATCATTCTTTCAATAGTTATATTTTATCTTGCTCTCCACCAACATATTTATTAAACCCAAATTTACTAAGATAAATCTCTTCGTTACTTTTTATATTTTTTGCAACTCTATCAAGAACATTTTCATCCATATTTACTTTATCTATTTTACACATCTCAATAATTAGGATTAGTGGATTTATTCTATATTTAGCAGAATATTTTTGAATATAGGGCATATAACTAGAATGAAAATCAGCATAACCTGAAATTATATCTAAGGGCATGAGTCCTTTTCTGGTTAAGATTGGTTGTATTAAATTTTGACCTAAATCCATTATCTTAAATAAATCTAAATTTAAATTGTAACCCTTCTTTTTAAGAGCAGAGATAAAGATTTCAGTAGCGGCATTGCCTGCGCTTCTTCCCAAGCCCTGTAGAGAAGTATCTATAAATTCTATACCTAGATTAACCGCTTCAAGACTATTAGCAATAGCTAAACCTAGATTGTCATGACCATGGAATCCTATCGGAATATTTGAAACTGTTCTTATTGCTTCAAAATATTTTTTGACTTCTTCTGGAAACATACCCCCTGCAGAATCAACTATATAAACCATATTTACGCCATATTTTTCAGAGAGTTTTACTTTCTCTGCAAACTGTTCTGGAGGTAAAGCATAAGATTTCATATAATTTGCTGTAACAAACATACCGTATTTTTTAGCTCTTTTAATGAATGATTCAGATTTTTCAACATCAGTAACATTTGTACCAATCCTAATAAAAGACATGCCATGCTTAGCAGCAAGATCAATATCTTCTAATTCTGCAATCCCCGGAATGCAAAACATTCCCCATTTTGCTTTCGTAAGAGCCTCTTTTGCCGCGACCATATATTCCTCATCAGTTGCTGCCGCAATCCCATATCCTTTAATACTGGCACGCAACCCCGCACCATGCCCTACTTCTATAAATTCAAACCCTGCTTCTTCTAGTTGTTTACAAATCACTTTTGTATCTGCAGATGTAAAAGAATAGTTAATAGCATAACTACCATCTCTTAAAGTGGTTTCAAGAATAGTTATTTTTTTCATTGTATCACGACAAAAGCAATAGATTTATCCTCGTCATGGGACAAAGATACAAGGTATCTACTATTTTTAAACTCAATAAAAGGTTGTGACCCCTCTTTTATAATCTTAACGGATTTGTAATCAATCATTTTTGATCCATTATTAATTTTTAAAGCTTTAACAAAAGCTTCTTTTGCAGAAAACCTGGCTGCAAAATGAGGATACGGATCTGACTTTATAAGACAATAAAAAATTTCCTCGTCAGTAAATATTTTGCGATAGAATAGTTCATTACTTTCAAAAGGTGTTTCCCTGAATCGAGAAATATTTTCTATATCTACTCCTATTCCTGTGATTGTCACTTATTAATCACAGAAATATCTATTTAATAATCTTATTAAATAGAGTTCATTATTCAAAAACTATTAAGCATAACATTTATTAATCAGGATTAGGCAAATTTATTCTTGTAAAAAATGGAAAATCTGAAAAATAAAAAAATTCTATTCATCTTCGGTCATGGAGGCATGGAAATCTTAACTTTAAAGATTGCAAAAGAATTAGAAAAAAAATGGCAAACAAGATCATATTTCTCTGGTGGTTCACAAGGTGGAGATCAATTTCTCATAAAACAGGGTATATCTAGTGAAAATATTCATACTGCTGTTTATAGCGATTCGATTAAAAATTTTACAAAACCAAATTTAGAATTTATAATAAAATCAGAAGGAAAATATGGATTTAATTGTTGGGATATATGGCAGATAAGCGCTCCACGAAAAAAAAAGAGGTTGAAATTTTCCACAAATAAAGTCCTTTATTGGATGGAATATTATATCAGAGAAACTGAAGCATGTCTTAAAAGATTTAATCCAGACTATGTAATTTTCTATGGTATTGCCAGTTTTGCTGGAGTTATCCTATACAAAATGCTCTTACATCATAAAATCGGTGTATTAGAGATTGTTAATTCAAGAATTCCAAATAGATTTACAATTAATGATAGCTTAGAAAATAAATGGCCTCTTCTAGTTAAGGAATATAATCAAATAAAAAAAAGAACTCTTTCATCTGAAGAAATAAAAAAAGCTGAAGATTTTATTATCGGCTTCCAAGAAAAATGTTTCAAACCAGACGGGGTTGGGAAGAGAAAAACATCTTTAAAGAAAACAGTGAAAAAATATGTTTATTATACGAAAGTATTGATGTATAGAAAACAATTGCCAGATTTACGACAATTAATTTGGCCCTTCGCTAACAAATTATTGGATTATTCTGGTACTTTTGAATTGCCAATAAGAGGAGAAAAATATGTGTACTTCCCCTTGCATGTAAATCCAGAAGTTTCTACTTCTTATTACGGAAAATGGTATGTAAATCAATTAGAACTAATCGAAAATATTTCTAGAAGCATTCCTGCGGATTATATGCTTTACGTGAAAGAACATCCTTTCAATTATTCCAGCAGATCGCTTTACTTTCGTAAACAAATAAAAAAGTTTCCTAATGTTAGACTAATATCTCCCCACGCAAATTCAATGGAATTAACAAAAAGAAGTGGTTTGGTTTTGACAATAACCGGAACGACCGGTTGGGAAGCTATCCTTCTTCAAAAGCCGGTGATAACTTTTGGTGATGTTTATTATAACTTATTTGACGAAGTAATAAACGTAAGAGATATCAGAAAATTACCATTGCTAATAAAAAGTAAATTAGATTCTAAAATAGATAAAGATAAAACGCTCAAATTTGTTATATCAGTCTTTAACTCTACGTTTCCTGGTATGGGTGTAATGCCTGGAAATTGTGCTGAATCATTAATAAACAAAAATATATCCTTGATAGTTGAGGGGATAGAAAAATACTTAAATAAAAAATAAATAATTGGAAAAATGAACTTTATTACTGAGAAGAAAATAAACCTCTGCGGAAACAAAGTAAACATAGTCTTATTTACTAAAAAACATCTCTATGAACCAGAATATTTAAGTTGGCTTCATGATTATGAAACTATTAAATTTCTTAATCTTCCAGAATATCACACTCCAGTTTCGTTCGAAAAAGTAGAACAATATATTAAAAATATGATAGAAAGTAAAAACCATATTTTTTGTGCTTTACATGATTATGAAAACAATAGATTCATTGGCACATTTAAAATTGGACCTATAGACTGGCATGCTAAAAATGTAAATCTTGGAATAATGATTGGAGATAAATCCTTTTGGGGTAAAGGAATTGCCAAAGAAGCTTTCCGCTTAGGAATTGAATTTTGTTTCAATGAACTTAAAATGCATAAGATTACTGGCGGTTGCATGAAACCAAACCTGGGCATGTGTAAAGTATTTGAAGGATTGGGGTTCGAATTAGAAGGTTGCTTCAAAGAACAGGATTTTTTGGAAGGAAAGTTTAGTGACCATCTTCATTTTGGATTATTACGAGAGAGATATGATCTCAAAAAAGGATAAAAATCCAATCCCGTAAAAAATTTAATTGTTCTTATTATTATTGTTAAAAAATTCTATTGTTTTTCTTAAAGCCTCAACCTGTTTTTTAGCTTCTTCTAAATCTTCATAATTAGTCTTGAACTGCATCAGTTTAGACTGTAATTTTTCAGCTACAGGGCATAGCCCGGGTTTGTATTGTCTAAAATCACCTTTGTAAATACTTGAATCTATTGGAAAAAATCCGCCTAAAAAGTTGCGCTGTTGGAAAATCGGTTCATTGTATGATAATTGCCAAGCGCCGTAGAAAAAATCTCCCCCAAAAGAATAAAATTTTTCTCTAAATTCTTTCCAGCTACATCCTGCTTCTTCTGATTCAAATCTGCATACGAAAGTCCAATAAGAATTGGTGCTTCCCGCAGGAACAAATTGGGGGATTAACCAAGAACATCCAGAAACTCCATCTCGAAATAATTTTCCAATCTTCATTCTTTTTTCAACAAGTTCATCAATACGTTCAACTTGTTCGAGGGCTACCGCACCTTGAAGCTCAGACATACGATAGTTCCAGCCCATTGAGTCGTGCCGTATAGAATCGGGATCGCCACGTTCTTTCTTTGGAATAACACCGCCGCTTTTACTTGTTAAGGAATGATATCCAAAGCAAGAGAACTTTCGCACAGCCGTAGCGTACTGTTCACTATTAGTAGTAACCATGCCGCCATCACCGCAGGTAAGGTGTTTTGAAGCTTGTAAACTAAAACTTGCCATATGACCAATTGTCCCAACGAGTTTTCCTTTATACATGCTAAGATAACATTCCGCACTATCCTCGATAACAATCAGATTATGTTCTTTAGCAATCTCCATAATCGGATCCATATCTGCAGGGAGCCCATAAAGATGAACGGGCATGATTGCTTTCGTCAGGGGAGTTATTCTCTCTCGAATGCTTTTTGGATCAATGTTAAATGTCCTTTCATCGACATCAGCAAAAACGGGGATTGCACCATGATGAAGAATAGAATAGGCAGGAGCAGCTGCTGTCAACGGTGTAGTAATCACTTCGTCGCCCGGCTTCACTCCAGCAGCAGCCAAGCAGGAATGAAGGGTTGCCGTGCCATTACAATGAGCGATAGTGTAATTTACACCGATTCGTTGCGAGAATGCTCTTTCGAATCTTCCGGTAAGACCTGCACCAGAAGAGTTGCCAAACCCATAATCAACTACTTCTTTTAAATATTCTAATGCTTTTCCTGAAATTCTTCCTGGATGTGCCATAATATTACCTCGTCCTAATATTTATTAAATAGTTATATTTTTGAATAATATTTTTCTGATAATATTTAAAGCCGGTCATTGCTTTAGATTATTCTTCATGATAATTCTAACTAAATTCAGCTGTACTTGGCTATCAATATCTACTGCTCGACTATTAGGTGTAATTGTTGCATAGCTATTATCCGCAAACCAAGTTTTATGCTGCTTCAAAAAATTCCATTTTGCAACATAAACGAGACCATCTAGTTGATAATACTTTGGTAACTGCTGCCGATTTTTTCTAGCAACATCCTTAGATATAAAGTTTTTCATTGAATGATCTTCCGGAAGTATATTCATCCAGAATGGATGTGTAAATGCTTCTGTCACCGTTAAAATGGTATCTGCATTTTTTTCTTCTAATTTTTCAATAGCTTTATCTATATCTTCAGAAATTCTTAATGGAGATGTTGCTTCCAATTTTAAAACAATATCATATTTTTCCGACCAATTAGATTCAACCCATTGTAACATATGCTGGCAAGCATCCATCTCAACAGCAGTATCAGATGCCAATTCCGGTGGGCGTAAAAAAGGAGCTTCTGCTCCGTATGTTTTAACTACATCAGCATACTTTGAAGAATCGGTTGAAACAATAACCTTATCGACATATTTACTATTCTTCGCTGCTTCAATAGAATATGCTACCAGCGGTTTTCCACAAACATCAATGATATTCTTGTCGGGAATACTTTTGGATCCGCTTCGAATAGGGATGTATGCTAAGACGCGTTTGTTGTTGAACATTATAAAAACAGCATTTATTATAAGCTTGTTAAAAATATCAAACAACATCAGTATATAAAATTAATGAAAGATTAGTTAAGGACAATAGTTATGCATATTCATTTTCCTCAACTAAAGTTTGAAAAACATGATATCAATACGCATTACTTATGTCTTTCATTATATTAATACTGTTAAAACCGAGATTATATCCTTACAAAAAACAAGAATGATAACTCCCGGAAAAATTAATTGAGACAATCAATTAATGATGTAACACTTTGATAACTTTTTGTTAAGACGTAATAGTATGATCGTGAAATTTAAACTTACAACAAATAATAAAATACTCTTCTGTTTCAGAACATTTAAAAAAGATAATATAAATCATAAATCATGGCAGAATTTACAATCAACACACCTAAAGGAAAAAGAACAATAGGGGTTGGACACCCAACATTTATTGTAGCAGAAATGTCAGCAAACCACGGGCAAAATTATCAAAAAGCAGTTGAAATAATAAAAGCCGCTGCTGATGCTGGAGCAGATGCTATAAAACTACAAACTTACACCCCAAACACGATTACTATCGATTGTGATAAAAACTGGTTTAGGGTTGGTGGTGGAGGAAACCCAGAATTGTGGTCTGGCGAAACGATGTATTCTCTTTATCAAAAATCCCATACCCCTTTAGAATGGCATTCTAACCTAAAGAAGATTGCTGAAGAAGCGGGATTAGTTTTTTTCTCCACACCCTTTGATTCTACGGCAGTAGATTTTCTTGAATCTTTAAATGTGCTGCTCTATAAAGTTGCTTCTTACGAAGTCACAGATATTCCACTTCTTAAAAAAATTGCTAATACTAAAAAACCAGTTATAATGTCTGTGGGATTCGCTTCGAAAGAAGAAGTAGAACTTGCGATTAATACGCTACGTCAAAATGGAACAAAAGATCTTTGCATTCTTCATTGCGTTACAGCGTATGCCAAAAATCCCAGTTATGAGGAAATCAATCTACGAACTATGCTAGACATCCGTGATAGGTATAATGTAGTTTGTGGTTTTTCTGATAATAATTTTGGTGTTGAAATTCCTTTGCAGGCAGCTATGATGGGTGCTTCAGTTATTGAGAAGCATTTAGTGGGCGCAGACAATGATAAAACGTCTGATTCAGATTTTTCTATTGATCCAAAAGAGTTAAAAAAATTTGTGGATGCCGTCAGAAAAACAGAATGTATTGCTGGAAGAGTACATTATGGCACACAAGGAAAAGCAGAAGAACATAATTTACGTTATCGAAAGTCAATTTTCGTCGTCAAAGACATTGCCGCTGGAGAAATAATTACCCCACAGAATGTACGTGTAATCCGGCCTTCTTTTGGTCTTGAACCAAAGTATTATGAAACCATTCTTGGTAAAAAAACAAAAAGAAAAATAGAATTTGGTACTCCATTGTGCTGGGAGGACATTGAACAATAATATTTTTTAGTTATAAACAGACATTAAGATTTTAAAATCCATAATCTTAAAAAGTTCTGTTTAAGGGTTTTAAAAAAATTAAAGAAAATATCTTAAAATTATATTAAATAAACGGGGGGTTTGACATGGATAGCAGACTTGCTGAAAAAGAAATGGATTTGGAATTTTTAGTCGGTTTAAGAAACGAGAAAGAAAGTGTTCGTTTCTCAAACAGGGGATTATTATCTCCACAAACAATTGAGAATGATTATTTTCATACACCTGAAAATCATGCTTATGTTGTTGTTGAAGAAGAAAAAAAAAGAATAGGATACCTTATCTGTCACGCAAAAACAGAAAGAAGATATTATATTAGTGTTGCACTAATCCCAGAAATGAGAGGAAAAGGATATGGAGAATTTATGATTAGAGAGGCAGTTCGTTTATGTATCGAAAATCATGGAGCTAAAGAAGTATACACTGATGATGTGCATGCTAATAATACACCGTCCATTAGGTCTATGGAAAAAGTTGGGTTTAAAATATTAAGTCGAGAAGGACCAAAATGGGAAATGATATACATCCACGATGAAAGATAGGATATTTATTTTTGATATGGATGGAGTTTTAGTTGATACCGTCAAGCAACTTTATTCAGTGTACCATGACTTTATTTGCTCATTTAGTAAAGAAGTTGATTCCGCTGACCTAACGAAATTAAATGGTCTCAAGCTTGCTCAGATTATTACATTTGCAAAAACTAAGTACGAAATTCCTGGTACTGAAGAAGAATTAATTAAGCAATATTCAACCTTGGTGAGTAATATATATCTGGAAGCTCCTCTAATTGATAATGTGGAAACGGTACTTAAAAAAATAAAAGATGATGGATTTAAAATTGCTCTAGCCAGTTCAGCAAAAATAGATCAGATTAATCCAGTTTTAAAAAGATTCAATTTAAAGGAATATTTTGAGTTTATTACTTCTGGAGATGATGTTATTCGAGGAAAACCATTTCCAGACATATATAATCTAATTCGTGATCATTTTGGAGATAATAAATATTATGTTATTGAAGACTCTGCTAATGGCATTATCGCTGCTGATGATGCAGGGATGAATGTCATTTTCTTTAACCGTGAAAATGAGAAATATAATCCCACCGCTAGATATATGATTACTAGTATGGATCAATTTAATACTATCTTGGGGCAAATTAAAAAAGATGAAAGATAATTTGATAGAGATTAAAGCTAATTATGAGACTATTGCTATTTGTGAAAATTTTACCTTAAAACATAAGCAATGCGAACTAGAAATAACGCCAAAGCTAGAAGGAATAGTAAATAAAAACTGGGAAATTGAATGTGCCAAAAATAATAAACTATTTAACGGGATAATTATGTGTTACGGTTCTCATTATAGCACAGAATCGCATTTAGTTGTAGAGTGCTTTCCAATACAATATAAATATTTCCTTGCCCAATTAAAAGGAGTAATAGATTTTAATTTGAGACCACTAGCAGTAAGCGGATTAATAATTGATAAACAAAAAAACACTTTAATTTCTAAAAGAAGCAATACAGTAACTCAATGTAAAAGCTATTATGAATTTGTTCCATCCGGAGGAATTCCTGGTGATTCAATTAATTCAAAATTAGCACAAGATCAATTAGCACTAGAATTTGAAGAAGAAACTAACCTTAATTCGGAATTAATCGAAACAATTACTCCCTTTTGTTTAATTTTAGATAAAAAGAATAGTGTTTATGATATTTGCTGTATTATGCAATTAAATGGTGATCTTCACAACTTAATTAAATCCTGCACAGATGGAGAGTATACACATCATCAAGTGATTAATATAACTCGGGTAGAAGATTTTCTGAATCTGCATCAAATGGTACCAACATCATTAATGATGTATGATGTTTTCAAACGAACAAGGATGGGATAGTTTAATTATAGGAATAATATTATTAGAAAAGGAATGTTTATTTAACAACTTACCTCACAATTGATTTCTTGCTTGGGTATCATACTCCGCAGCTCTGTTGCAATTGGGATTTTTTATTTTAACAGCAATAAGGGATGTTAACCTACAAAAATTACTTTTTTCTGTTGTGTAGATATTTTAGCCGCCTCAACTAGATGTAGGATAGAAATAGCATTATGGAGGTTATTCATTGTTTCTGTCCTATTTTCAATGCAATCAAAAAAATATCTCAATTCATCAATATACATTGAATTTGGGTTGATAATGCTTTCGATTATCTCTGGTTGTTCATTTTGGGAACCAAATATTTTGATTATGGATTTTTCAGGAGCATTTCCAATGCTTTCCCAAGTGATAGTCTGATGTTCTCCTATTACTTCGTAACCACGCCTCTTCTGTTTTTGCAGGCAGTCTAAGTGAATATGACCAATAATTCCGTTTTTGAATTTTAGTATTACTTCAGCCAAATCTTCAGCATCAATCTTAAGATTACTAATTTTGGTTGTACTAGCGTAAATCTCTTCAACTTCACCAAAAAGCCAACAGATATAATCAAATTCATGAATCCCTTCGAGTAACATTCCACCACCAAAAGCTGCCTTTGCTGAATATGTTTGCTGGTAATCGACTTTTCTCCAGAATGGCAGAAATTGACCCACGTAGACATGAACGGAATATATTTTTCCAAGAGATTTTGAATCAAGAATATTTTTAAGTTTTTGAATAGAAGGATGAAATCTCATATTACAACCAACAAGAGTCGTACACTTACTTTCCTTTGCTACATGATTCAATTCTTGTAATTCTATCGAGCTTTGAACTGCGATTGGTTTTTCGATGAAAAGATGACATCCTGCCTGCAAAGCAATTTTGGCTGGATCAAGATGGAGATGTGATGGAGTACACACGAAGACGGCGCTAAATTCTTTAAGAGTATCCACGTTGATCTCGAGAATAACGCAGAAACCATTGTCTCTCGAAAGAGTATTGACTTTATCTGTATCAAGATCAAAAATATAAACATCTTTTCCTAAAGAGCGAAGATTTTTTGCATGCCTTTCTCCAATAGAACCAACACCGATGACCAAAACCTTATTAGGATGATTGTTTTGATTATCTGCGTTATCATTCTCTATTATGTTTTTACATATTTTGTATTCAAATTCTGTTGCTATATGGACTGATCGCTCTTGGGGCATTTCATAAACCGCCATATTCTCACCAAAAAAATTCCCCTGTTTTTTTATAAAATCTACCTTAGCTATTTTTATTGCACCATTTGGCCAATACATCTTAGGTAATTCAGTTCTAGATTTTAAAAATTTATTTCCAAAGTAAAGATGAGCAAATGGTGTATCTTCAGACTTTTCCACTGCCCAATGGAAGAAATGGGGATCAACTTTGGCAATAGATACTAATGAATCACTTAATGTTTTGACATACGTCGCGTAACTTTCTTTAATATCATTTGCATTACGAAGAGGAGAAGTTGGTTGTAAACAGATAAAATCGTCGAATTGTAAATTTTGCTCGTTGTTCAATGTATCAATAGCATAAATCGATGGGTTAACTACTTCTGTAGTATCCCCCGCAAGTTCTGGCGGGATATGAAATGGAATTGCTCCATATTCCTTAGCTTGTTCTAGGATTTTAATATCGTCAGAAAGAACATAAATATATTTACTAATCCCAGATTCTTTTGCGGCATTAATTGAGTACCAGAATAAAGGTTTCTCTTTTATCGGAAGAGTGTTCTTTTTGAGAAGTCGTTTTGAACCTGCACGCGCGGGAATAATAATAATTACTTTTCGTGTTGTATCCATTTTCTATTTAAGTATTTCTTTAATTGTTTGAATAATATAATCTTGTTCTTCTTCTGTTAAAGATGGATAAATCGAAAGGGTCAATGTTCTTCTAAAAACACTTTCTGTTACTGGATAATCTTCTGCTTTCCAGCCAAATCTTTGGTGGTAAGTAAAATGATACGGCGGAATATGATGGACATTAACACCTATTCCTTTTTCTCTCATTTTTCGAAATAATAAGTTCCGATCATAATTTTGTATAAGGATTGGATAAAGATGCCAAGCAGATTGTACTTCTGATCTTACAACTGGGGTGACTATGTTAGAACAATTTTGAAGTTCTTGATCGTATTTCTGAGCAATTTCTCTTCTTCTTTTAAGAAAATATTCTAACTTCTTCAATTGCGATAGACCTAAAGCGGCTTGGAAATCAGTAATACGATAATTCCTTGCAAGACTCGTGATATCATAAGACCAATCAGCATTTGGTCCAAGTCTTTCCCTTGCTTCCTTATTGATCCCGTGGTTCCTAAGAATTTTAAGTTTTTCATTAAAATATTTATCATTTGTGATAACCATTCCACCTTCTCCAGTAGTGATGTGTTTTACTGGATGAAAACTGAGGATGGTTAAATCTGCAAACCCACCTATTTTTCTTCCATTGTATTCTGCACCGAGAGCTTGGGCAGAATCTTCAATAAGAAACAAATTGTGTTCTCTAGCAATCTGTTGAATATTCTTTATGTCACATGGTTGCCCAGCATAATTAACATAAAGGATTGCTCTAGTATTTGCGGTTATTTTTTTTCTGATTGATTGCGGATCTATATTATAGGTGTCAGGAAGAATGTCAACTAATATCGGCGTTAAGTTATTAAAAAGTATACTATTAATTGTAGCAATAAATGTAAACGGGGTAGTAATTATTTCTGAACCGGCCGGTAGATTCAAAGCTTGTATAGCAATATCTAAGGCCGCAGTTCCACTGCTTACTGCTATCCCATATTTCACGCCACAGTATTTAGCTACAGCATCTTCAAATTCCGCTACTTTTGGACCAGAAATAATCCAATCGCTTGAGAGAACATCGTTAACTTCTTTCAGATCTTCTGAAGATACTGAATGCTTTCCATAAGGGATAAACCGGTTCATGGCGTCCCTACAAGATTATTTTTCTTTAAGAGTAAAGATAATTCTTCTTTATTAACCAGAAAATCTTTTGAGCTTAACTCGTCGAAATTTATGAACTTTGATTCTTTTAAGCATTCATAAAGAGGATTTGAATTTGATCGTTCAATTTCTGATTTAATAATAAATAAATCTTGAAATTGATAAGTTCTTCTGGATTCAACATCGTTTAAAAGTATTTCATGAATTTTTTCTCCAGGCCTTATTCCGACTATATTAATTCCCGGATTTTTATTGTAATGCTCAACTAACGTAGAAATTAAATCCTTAACTTTAAAGGATTTTAAGTGTGGAATAAACACCTCTCCGCCAACCCCGTATTTTATAGCTTTAAAAATAAGATCAACAGCTTGATCAGGAGTAATAAAAAAACGAGTCATTTCATCATCAGTAAGAGGTAACGGTTGATTCTGTTTAATATTGTTAATAAAACATGGTATTACTGATCCGGTACTATCCAAAACATTGCCATAACGAACAATAGTAAAGATTGTTCTAGAATTGCCTCGATTATAATTAAATCCAGCAAAAATTCTTTCGCCAATAAACTTACAAGCCCCATAAGTATTAACTGGAGAACAAGCTTTATCGGTGGAAATAAAGATTACTTTCTCAACATTTTCATCCCAAGAAGCCCTAGCAACATTTAATGTCCCAAAAACATTAGTTTGAATAGATTCTTCTACATTATATTCTAAAATATCTATTCTCTTAAGAGCTGCAGCATGAATCACGATGTCAACACCGTTTAATGCTTTCCTTAACCTAGAATAATCACGCACATCCCCTATAAGATTTCTTAACAAAATATTATTAAATTTATTATTAACCTGAAAATGTTTAACTTCATCGCGACTAAATAAACGAATACTCTTTGGTTCATATGGAAGAAGCCTCTTCACAATCTCTTGCCCCAAAAAACCAGTCCCACCAGTAATTAGAATAACCTTACCTTTAAATAAATCTTTATAAAGCATGATTATCTCAGTTAAAATATATTTAAAAACGTTTGGGAACTAAGATCACATCGATAAACTTCTCCAATCAACACATTTCTGGAATAAAATTGTTTATCTGCTTTACATAAGCTTACAACTTCCCACGCTGGACTTTTTTCCGGAAGCGGCGGCCAGTGCAATAATAATATTGTACCATCATCTTTATTTATATGATTTAAAACAATAGTGTTGTCGCTGCCAATTTCATTGTCACCAAAGCCCTGCGTTATTTTATTCTGCCAAAGATAATCATGCTCAAAATACCATTGGATACCCTGGTCATTAGTATAAATTGGATAGGGTAAATTATTCTCTTTAACATGATTAATCATTTTCCACTTAACGTCACTAACATCAACCCCGGTTGGATGAAATAAATATTCCGAAACAAGGAATATATTAAAAGAAATAGATATCATTAAAAAGATCATAAAGAAAATAGAACTGGCATGCTTTTTCTTCAATAGAATAAAAAACAATAAAGACAAAAATGCTAATGAGAAAGAAATTAAAATTGTTGCAAAATTCACTCCGAACGTCGGACCAGATGCTGAAGTATATGAAAGCAGAAAATTGAAGTTAAATGATTTTAATTCATTAAAGTAAAGATCCGGAAATCTAGCAACATATTTTATATTTAAAGAATTTAGATAAAAAAACAAACCTAAGAACATAATACCCACCGTAGAAAAAAACATTAGTTGTCTTTTTGTTAGAGTAATTTTTGAAAGAATCGTCCCACCAATAATGGCCATAGCTGGGATTGTATTCATAAGGTATCTATCTATAGATCCATAAGTAATTACAATGGAATAGAATAATATTGCTGTCGATATCCATAACTGGAAGAGAAAATGGTTTTTATCTCTTTTACATAAAGCAATAATGTAAAATCCAAATAAAAGTGGTGTTGACCAAAGAACTAACATTGATACCCCCAACAAACTAAACATTTCTGGACTATACATCGATTCAAATCCATCTGCCCAAGAAAACAAAGGGACAAATTCTAGCCAATTTGATGAAACTACAGCAGCAAAAACCATCAAGATCAAAAAGATTAAAAAACCTACCAGATAAATCATAAATAAATCGTCAAATAATTTTTTTAAATTCCATTGCCGCCGAATTAGAGAATATATAGCAATAGGGATTATTATATATATTGAATTATATTTGCAAGTAACAGCTAATCCCAAACCTATTCCTGCCAAAATCTGCCAACCCAATCTTCTTTTAGCGTTTGTTGATTTTTCATATTCTAAATAAGAGAAAAACATTAACATCACGCTGAACATTACAAGATTTCCTTCAACATCAAATTGTAAGGATGCCAGGGTAGGATAAAAAGATATTAGCATCAAAAAAGCTGCCCAGAAAGCCACGTTCTTATTCCAATTCCTTTTTGCAAAGATATACACAAATAAGACATTAATTATTCCAAATAGCCACGGAACAATCCTAAAGACCCAGGTTTGGAGACCAAATAGGGCAACAAACGGTTTATATAATAAATTGAAGGGCTGGGGAGACGAATAATCATGATTAAATCCATATTCATCCATAACTGTCAACGAATAAGCAAAATTAGATTCGTCATCATATATAGCTTCATTTATATTGAATAATCTTAAACCGAAAACAAGAAGTCCAAATAAAATTAGAAATAACATCTTCTTATCAACTGTCATTATCTTTCATTACCTCTAATGCTATTCTTAAAGCATCTAATCCAATCTCACCAGTAACCAAAGGTTTTATTCTATTCTTAACACAATCAGCAAAACTTTTCAATTCCAGATAAAGTGGTTCTTCGTTTTCAATACCAACTTGAGTCTTGTTTGGGATTCCAAATTTAATAACATAATCACCATATTCATCAACTTCTTCACGAGTATAATTACTCTCATAAATTACTAACTCCTGTTTCACGTAATCTAACTCAGCATAACCTTTAGTGCCAGTTACACTAAGACCCCTAATTTTAATAGGAGTTATCCAATTTACTTGGATAAACCCAGATCTTTTTCCTTTAAATTTCATAAATATTTCCGCATAATCTTCACGCTTTTCAATAATTGCTTTGCCGATACTGCCTTCAATTTTTTCCGGCTGAAGATCATATAAATAGCTTATAATATCAATGTCATGCACTGCAAGATCTACTATAACATTAGCATCTCTAACTTGAATTGGTACAGTCCCAACCCGACGAGCAATGATCGAACTTATTTCTCCCAATTTTCCTTCTTGAATTATTTTCTTCAGGCGTTGCACGGCAGGATTGTATCTTTCAACATGCCCAATCTGTAAAATTACATTTTTTTCTTTTGCTGCTTCTATAATCTCTTGGGCATCTTCAATGGTAATAGCTATTGGTTTTTCAACTAAAACATCGATATTTTTGTTAATACAATACAAAGCAACTTCTTTATGATAAATTGTTGGCACGGCAATACTCACGGCATTAATTTGCTCTTCATTTAACATCTTCGTATAATCATAATACGCTTTACAAGAAAATTTTTGGGCGGTAATATTAGCTAATTCCCGATTTAGGTCACAAACTGCAACCAATTCAACATTTGGTAAACGAAAATAGTTTCTAGCATGATGCTTGCCCATATTTCCTAGCCCAATAACTGCTACTTTCATTTTATAATTGCCTCTTTAATTGCTGAGACTATCTTCAGAAGATCTGTTTCGATCAAAGAAGGATGAATTGGTAAAGACAAAACTTCCTTTGAGAGTTTCTCCGTTATCGGAAAAGACAAATGATTATATTCTGGATATGCCTCTTGTTTGTGAACAGGCAAGGGATAAAATACAGAAGAAGCAATACCTTTTTCTAAAAGAATCTCGGCTAACTTATCTCTAGAAACACAACTTGACGATGTTACCCTAATTGTGTATTGATGAAAAACATGACCGGCATCAATTTTTGGAACTATGATTCCCGATATTTCTGAAAGATGATTATTCAGAAATTCAGCATTTTGTATTCTACGACGATTGAATTCTGGAAGTTTTTTTAATTGTTCAATTCCGATTGCCGCAGCAACATCTGACATCCGGTAATTATATCCGACAAATCCATGATAATATCTTTTTTCTGAACCATGAGAGATTATTTTTCTCAATTTATTAGCAATAACTTCACTATTGGTGGTTATAATTCCGCCTTCACCAGTAGTCATGTTTTTAGTTGGATAAAAAGAATAACAAGAAGTGCCAAAGGATCCAGTCATCTTATCGTTCCAGGTTGCACCATGACTCTGGCAAGCATCTTCAATTATCAAGAGATTATGTTTTCTAGCAATTTCTGTTATCTTACCCATGTCACAGGAAAGACCGAATAAATGGACGGGAAGAATGGCTTTAGTGTTTTTGGTAATAGCTGCTTCGATTTTATCTGGATCTATGTTAAAAGTTTTTTCATCAACATCTACAAATACGGGAGCAGCTCCGGTCATTCTAATAGCATTAGCGGTCGCTATGAATGTAAAAGGGGTAGTTATAACTTCATCACCTGCGCCTATATTGTGTGCAAGAATTGCAGCATGAAGAGCTGTTGTCCCGCTGGAAGTTACTACCGCATGATTTGTGCCTACAAAATGCGCGAATGATTCTTCAAACTGTTTTACTTTTATTCCTTGTGAAAGCATTCCAGATTCGAGAACCTCTATAACCGCTCTTTTTTCTTCCTCGCCCATAATGGGTTTTCCCATAGGAATCATGAAAGAAAATACTTAATTTTTCGTTTATAAAGTTTAAGGAACTGAGGATAGTTAATTATCAACAATTGTTACAATCTTCTCCTGCTTCTTTCCCATCTTCTAATTTTCTCCCACAAGAACAAACAAATCCAACAAGTTTCGCTGGAACACCTAAAACTAATCCATAATCTGGAACGTCTTTTGTCACAACGCTTCCAGCTCCAATTAGAGCAAACTTTCCAATCACAACATTTGGCAGAACTACCACTCCTGCTCCAATGGATGCGCCTTCCTTAACCAAAACTGTTCCAACTTCCCATTCAGCATCGGTTTTTAATTTTCCTTCTTTGGTAATAGCTCTAGGATAAAGATCATTAGTAAATACAACATGGGGTCCAACAAAAACTCCGTTTTCTAAGGTAGTTCCATGATAGATAGAACAATTATTTTGAATTTTGCAGTTATTTCCGATGGTCACGTCCTTATCAACATAGACATTCTTGGCAAGAATACAATTATCTCCAATCTTGACGCCTTCACGGATCTGAGAATAATGCCAAACTTTAACATTTTCTCCTAATTGTGCATTTACAGAGATATCGGCTGTTGAATGAATCATATATACTTCCTCTTGATTATATTTATAATGTTCTCACTAACATCTTTATGTAAGGGAGATAATCTTTCTTGAATTAACTTCAATTCTTCATCATCCATTAATTTCCAAGCAGTTTTCATTATAGAATCTTTTTCAGTACCTACTAAGAAATTTTTTCCAGCATCAATTAAACGCATCCACTCCGTTTCTTTTCTTGGAAC
>Ga0209541_10007734_pt1 | contig 17970 bp, 11 predicted proteins | sample RifCSPlowO2_01_FD_184027 | JGI IMG/M metagenome (GOLD analysis project Ga0209541, IMG submission 184027) | Groundwater microbial communities from Rifle, Colorado - Rifle CSP2_plank lowO2_0.1 (SPAdes) (version 2) | ecosystem: Environmental > Aquatic > Deep subsurface > Groundwater | place... | reverse complement strand
CGGCGGCGGCGGCAATTTTACCGGCAACTTTATTGATTTGCAGGAAGCAGCGACCACGTTCTTCAAAGTCACGAGCGTCGGCACCACCCACGTGAGTTTGCCCGGGACGCAGACGACAATTGCTCTTTGTCACGCGACAGACGGGCAGGTCAACAACGACGCAATCGTGGACTGCTCTGGCGCTCCCTCGGACTTGGCGGAAAATTTCGGGTCGTCAGACAGTACGATTGAGGCAGGAGATATAGTAGTGTCTACAGGGAACGCAAGCCCCACGACAACTAACGACTTTTTCTCCACTCGTGCTTGGATGGAGAAGGCGACAACCACTTACGCGACCAATCTTTTGGGGATAATTTCCACTCAGCCGAATCAAGTCTACGCCGAGGATTCCTTCACAGCGGAAGAAAATCCTCTCCCCGTAGCTCTGGTCGGCCGGGTGCCGGTCAAGGTTAACCTCGAGAACGGCGAAATCACAACCGGCGATTATCTGACTTCTTCGTCTGAAGCTGGGGTGGCGATGAAAGCCACCCGCCCCGGAATGGTAGTTGGGCAGGCGCTCGGAAGTTATGACGGTACGCAGGATGATAACAAGATAGTCGTCTTCGTGAATCCGTTCTACTTTGATCCGACGACATTTGTGGATGCCACGGGCAACGTCATAATGCAGAGAAACGAGGCATCCACCATCCTGAACGCGACGAGTACGGACGCGGCATTCATCATCAACCAGCGCGGGGTAGGCGATCTCCTCTCTCTGCAGAGCCAGGACAGCGTGCGGTTCCTCGTGAAGAACGACGGCGCGGTGAATATAAATGTTCTCTCCGAGGCCGAGGAAGCAGAGCTCCTGGTGGTTACGGCAAATGATGAGGCGGTATTCAACATAAATGTCCGCGGTGACGTGGCGATCAAGGGCGCGATAGTTGTCCGGGACGACAGCTTCGCGGGAAGCACTGCTACCAACGAGAGCGGCGAAGCAATAGTGGACTTCACTTACCACCTCGGCACGGGCAAGCCCGTGGTCCAACTGACTCCTGAAGCGGATTATCCGGTATTCGCGCAGGTTCTCTCCTGGGAGCAGGACTACCAAAATAACTATACTGGTTTCACTATCAAAACATTTGGACTCGACGGCAACGCGGCCTCCGCAGTTGTGCACTATCAGGTAGTGGCCAAACCGGATGGCTATGACACTTTGGGCCAAGCGATTTACGTCCCGCCCGCGCCGGTCGCTCCTTCTGGGGGCAGCAGCACCCCGACCGACGGTGGCTCTGGAGTAGTTGATTCGGGCAGTACCGCACCGACAGAGGAGCCGATTAGCACAGACGGGGGAACAGTCGCGGGAGACACCACGACGACTTCCGACACGATAACGACCGATGCCGGTACCCCGCCACCGGACACCTCCACGACAGACACCACTACCCCTGCGGATTCGACAGGAACCACGGACACTTCAGGGACCACCGATGCTTCCGGAACAACAGACACTTCAACCCCGCCAGCCGAAGAAAGCACCCAAACCGACCCGCCGCCGGCTGACAGCGGAACGGTCACCGAGTCAGCACCCCCGCCTCCAGAAGAGGGTACCGGAGGAGTGTAATTTTTTGGTGAACTAATATGCAGCTGCGAAAAACTACAATTTTAATGCTCATCCTCCTCGGATTTTTTTTCGGCATCGGATATTGGACTGCAGCAGCCATACACCGCCACGAGGAGTGCGGCGAGAGCTATAGGTGGCTCAACCAGCAGCTGCTGTGCGCCGGCCAGCCGGTGATCAGCAAAGCTGCTTACATTGGATTGCGAAGTGAGCTTCTCGAAACAATTTCGAATCTGCAGAAAGACGGCAAGGTTGGCGATGTGGCCTTGTTCTTTCGCGATCTGCAGAACGGGCCGACCTTTAACATCAACGAGCATGAAGGCTTTGTGCCCGCGAGTCTTCTGAAAGTTCCGCTGATGCTGACGTACCTGCGGCTGGCGGACGATGACCCCTCCCTGCTTTCCCGAGAACTTGTTTTCCAGGGACGTTCGGATAATTTTACGCAGACGTTCCCGCCCAAAGAGGCGCTCATCGCCGGGCGGTCGTACAGCCTGGACGACCTGCTCTTCCGCCTCGTCGCCTATTCGGACAATGACGCCTGGGAGCTTTTGTATAATTATCTCCGGCAGATTTCTCCCGACTTTGATCTGCTCAAAGAGACCTATCATGAGCTGGGGATCATAGAGCCCGAGGATTCCGCAGATGCGATCATCACGGTGAAATCTTACGCTTCGATCTTTCGCATACTTTATAACGCTTCATATTTATCGAAGGAGAACTCCGATAAAGCGCTTCAATATCTCGCGAAGTCGCAGTTCGCGACGGGGCTTCGGGAAGGCGTGCCGCAGAGCATCGAGATCGCGCATAAATTCGGCGAGCGGTTCACCGAGGATAAAATGCAGCTACACGACTGTGGCGTTGTTTATTATCCGCAGAACCCTTATCTGCTATGCGTGATGACCGAGGGACGGGATTTCGGCGACCTGTCGCTAACTATCAGTTTGATATCCGAAGCGGTTTACGAAGAAGTTGATTCGCGCCGAAATTGATATGGAGAAGAGACCAAAAATCATGGGGATAATTCTCGCCTACAATTGTGCAGAGCTTTTGGCGGGTGCTTACAAGAAAATTCCGAAGGAGTTGTTCGACGAGATCATCCTCGTTGACGACGGTTCGACGGACGACACTTTTGCCGTGGCGCAGAAGTTGGGCATCCGTTCTTTTACTCACGAACATCTCGGGTATGGTGGTAATGTCAAATTCGGCCTCCGGAAAGCCCTCGAAGCGGGGGCGGACTATATGGTCGAGATACACGGCGACGGGCAGTATGATGTCGCGCAAGCGACCGTGGCAATCGAAAAGATGCAGCGCGAAAGAATAGATTTTTTGCTCGGCTCGCGCTTCACTTCCCTCGGACAGGCCCGGCGCGATGGGATGCCGCTTTCGCGTTATCTCGCAAATCTCGGCCTGAGTTTTTTTGATCGGCTCCTCCTGCGACTGCCGCTCACGGAGTTCCATAGCGGATTTCGCGTTTACACGAGGCGGCTCGTGGAAAAGGCCGGTCTTGCGGGGACCTCCGACACTCATTTATACAGTTTTCAGATAATTGCACAGGCAGGGTACCATCGTTTATCGGTTGCGGAAATCCCGGTGCGATGCGATTATAATACCGAACACACCTCGATCAGCTTGGGCAAATCCGCGATCTATGCGTTTCAGACATTTTGGGTTTTGTTTTTATACCTTCTCGCCAGGATTGGTCTAAAAAACCGTTTATTTCCATGACAGTCTCCCAAAAAATCAATTTTTGCCGCGTGTGCCTGAACCGCGACCTCAAAAAGGTTCTGGATCTGGGCGAACAGCCACTCGCCAATTCGTTCCTCACGCGTCCGGACGAGCCCGAGCAGACATACCCGCTGGATGTTTATCTTTGCGAGCAGTGCGGTCATGCTCAGCTTGGCACCAACGTAGATCGGCAGGAAATTTTTTCCAACTATATCTATTTTTCCTCCCCCAATCCCACTCTCCGCGAGCACTTCAAGGCCTATGCCGACGACGTGAAGCGCCGAATACCGACATGGTGGGAGGATTTGGTGGTAGAAATCGGCTCTAATGATGGATTGCTTCTCAAAAAATTCCAATCCGACTCCCATAATGTGCTGGGCGTTGACCCGGCACAGAATATCACCGCAGTGGTACCCACAAAACGGGAATTTTTCAGCTCGGATACCGCGCGGCGGATCATAGAAGAGAAAGGGAGAAAAGCTAAGATCATCATGGCCAACAACGTCCTCGCCCACACGTTGGATTTGCGGGACACTGTATCCGGGATGGCTGAATTGCTGGACGATGGTGGTCTCATCGTGGTCGAAGCGCCATGGCTCGGGGATATGTTCCAAAATAATGCTTATGATACCATTTATCACGAGCATTTGTCTTACTTTTCTATCTCCTCACTGTTATTTCTTTTCTCGCAATTCGGTTTGGTGATGACCGATCTGCAGTTCAATCCCGTCCAAGGCAACTCTTTCCGCGCGTTTTTTCAGAAAGCTGACCAAGCAAAGAGCTCAATCGTTGCCGACCATACCGCCGGGCAGGAGCAGGAAGCAGGATGGACAGAGCGGAGCGCTTTTTCGCGGCTCGCCGGGCGAGTGGCGGACAGCAGGGATATTTTAGTAGCAAAGCTTCAGCACCTTCGCTCCGCAAAAAAAAGTATCGCCGGATATGGCGCGCCGGCCAAGGGCAACACAATCATTAACTATACCGGCGCGGGAGAGTACCTCGAATGCCTTATCGAGGGGATGCCCTCCAAAATCGGTCTGTTCGCTCCGGGTTCGCGCCTTCCCGTCGTTCGTAGGCAGGATGTCAGCCCTGACGCGTTCGTGATGTTTGCCTGGAATTACCGTCCGCACATCTTGGCAAAAGAAAAAGATTTCAAAGGGGAATGGGTAATCCCGAATGAGGTTTAGACAAACCCCAAATCGCAATGACCAATGACTAAGAGAAACCCGAAACCTCAATGACCAATGCTCAAAAAAATCCCAAATTAGAAAAACCCAAATATGACTTGGAAGAGCGGACCGCTAAGTTTGCGGAGCAAATCGTCGATTTTTGCAAGAAAGTTCCGCAAGATACTATCACCAGACCCATAATAAATCAGCTGATTAGAGCCGGAACCAGTATTGGTGCAAATTACTGCGAGGCTGATGAAGCGAGTTCAAAGAAGGACTTCCTGAACAAGGTTTTCATCGCCAAAAAAGAAACCAAAGAGACGAAGTATTGGCTAAGGATAATAGCGCATACTGTCGCTGATACGAAACCGGCCGCGACGGAATTGTGGAAAGAGGCCAATGAGCTAAATCTGATTTTTGCAGCGATTATTCGTAACACGAAGGCCAATCTTTAGTTCGCCATTGATTTGATTGGGAATTGGTGCTTGGACATTTGAGTTTATGGGTAGATACATTGTTACCGGCGGGGCAGGGCATATCGGCAGCCACGTCGTGGACGCGCTCATCGAGCGCGGCGATGAGGCGCTGGTGGTAGACACTTTGAGCGCGGGAAAACAGAAGAACCTCAATCCCAAAGCCACTCTGCTCGAGTGCTCGGTGCTGGATCTGCCGGGTAGGGAAGAACTCAAAGGGGTCTGGAATGGGGTCTTTCATCTCGCGGGCTCGGTGAATGTCCGCTCCGCCAGTCAAAATCCTCTCCTCGCTTCGCAGCATGGAGCAAATCTGACTGTGGCCGCGCTCGAGGCCGTCCGCGCCTTCCGAATACCCAAATTCGTGTTCGTGTCCTCGGCGGTCGTAGAGTTCAATCCCTTTACCCCTTACGGCATCGAAAAAGAAATGGGGGAGCGGTATTGTTTTTACTACCAAAAACAGTTCGGGCTGGATGTTTCTGTCATCCGTTTGCAGAGCGTGTACGGTTCGCCCCGGCATTCGCCGGTTTCTGGTAACGTAATCCCTTCTTTCATCGAACAAAAAAAGAAAACCGGAAAGCTGCAGGTGTCTGGGGACGGTTCGCAGTTTCGTGATTTTGTATATTATACAGACATCGTGGCCGCTATCCTCGAAGCGGAAAAGCGCCAGGGGCTGACGCAGATCGGGACCTGCGAAGGTCATTCGATTTTGGAAGTTGCCAAGTATTTCAGCTGCCCCATTGAATTTGTCGGCAGACCGACCGGGGAAGTCGACCGCCAAGTCTGCGAAAAATCCGACTACGAGACAAAGGTGAAGTTTGAAGAGGGGATGAAGCGGACATTAAAATTGACCTAATTTCTAATTATCTAATTGACCTAACTTAAGCTCGTATTTGTTTAGGGTTTAGAGTACTTAGGTTAATTAGAAATTTTCTTTGAATGTCTAGGCAAGCGGCAAAAACAACTGAAGAAGTTTCGACGACGCGATGGGTGAAAACCACGGTCTTCGTTCTGATTTTGGTTTTTTATGCTTCCCTCTTGGTCCACAAAATCGAATTGCCGGCGGCGGATGATATCGCCCGGCACGTGAAAAACGGCGAAATGATTTTGGGCGGGAATCTGGATATCCTGAAGTCCAATGTTTATTCTTACGCTGAACCGGAGCATCGTTTTATCAATCATCATTGGCTTGCGGGCGTAGTTTTTTATCTGCTTCACCAGGCCGTTGGCTGGTCCGGGCTCATCATTTTCAAGGTTATTGTTCTCCTTGCGGCGTTTGTTCTGTTGTTTGCCGCGGCCGTCAAAAAAGCGGATTTTTGGCTGGTGGCGTTTTTTTCAATTCCCGCGATATTGGTTTTGAGCGAACGCTCGGCTCTGCGGCCGGAGATCTTCAGCTACCTGTTTGTCGCCGCGTTTCTGTATCTGCTTATTGATCTAGACGAGCATCCCGAGCGAAAGAGGATTTTTTGGCTAATTCCGCTGCAGATTTTGTGGGTCAATACGCACCTGTTTTTCATCATCGGGCCGCTGCTCACCGCCGGGTATTTGTTAGAAAAAATTATTTTGAACCGCGGCGAGCTCAGAGGTAACCCCTTGGTCAAAAAACTGGGTTTTCTATTGGCAGGACTGTTTGCGGCTTGCCTTGCCAACCCAAATTTTGCCGTCGGGGCGCTTTATCCGCTTCAGATATTTCAAAATTTCGGCGTCGAAGTAGCTGAGACGCGGCCGGTCGCGCAGTTCCTCCGGGAAGAGCCCCCGTGGTCGAGCATCCCGGTGGCCATTTTTCAGCCGTTGGTTTGGCTCCTTGCCGCGAGCTTTGTTTTTGCCGTTCGGTCAAGGCGGATATTTTACTTTTTGGCCAGCGTGGCCACCGTTGTCGTCGGCTTTCGCATCTTCCGGACCATTTCTTTTTTTGGGATGATTTTTTTACCGACGATTTCGGCAAACCTAAACGGCGCATTTATCCAGCTCCGCGAAAAAGCGGGCAGGGCGGCGCGCGTGGTGTTATTAACTCTGCTGGCCTCCTCCCTTTGCTGGCTGATCATTCTGGGAAGTCGCGGCAAGATTTTCCAATACAATGAGCCGGGCATAGGACTGGCCGAGGGCGCGAATGACGGGGGGGGGTTTTTCAAACAGCAAGGTTTGCGAGGGCCGATATTTAACGACTTCGATATCGGCAGTTACCTCATTTATCATCTCTATCCCGATGAACGCGTTTTTGTAGACAACCGTCCGGAGGCTTACTCCTCCTCCTTTTTTGAGGAGGTTTACCAGCCGGCGTTTCGCGATGAGAGCGAGTGGCAAGATGCGCTTGAACAGTATGAGTTTAACGCGATCGTTCTGCATCTATATAGCCAGAACCCGAATATTCGCCCGTTCATGTATCGGCGGTTTACGGATCCGGACTGGGCGCTGGTTTACGCGGACAGGTACGCGGTGATTTTTTTGCGGCACACCGCGGAAAATCAGGCTGTGATAAATAAGTTTCAAATTACTTTGGAAAATGTTTCGGAGCGGCTTATGCCCTTGACGAATTCTCCGACTCTGGACGTTCAGGTCGCGGCCGCGGACGTGTTGAGTCTGGTGCATCTCGAAGACGAGGCGTTCGCAATATTTCAAAAAGTCGCGGCGAACTGGCCGGAGCGAGGGCGGATTTGGAAGGTGATGGGAGAGCTGGCATTATTGTATATTGACGAGCCCGATCCCTCTCTGGCGGCAGGGTATTTGGAGAAAGCCGTCGCGGCAGGGGAGAGAAGCGATGACGTGTACTGGATGCTTGGCCTGGCGTACTATCGTACAGGAGATGCTCCCCGAGCGGCGGAAGCCCTTCAGAACTCACTCAAGATAAACCCGGACAAGCGGGAAGCGCGGGAACTGTTGGAAGAGATAATGAGAACTAATTAAAATTGACCTAAATTTAGGTGTTTGTTTAGAAATTAGCGTAATTAGGTCAATTAGAAATTTCCCTGATGACAAAGCAAAAAAACAACATCGAAGAGGCGCCGCGGAAGTGGACATGGCCGAAGGTCCTCGTTTTCATCCTGCTTCTCGGTTTTTACGCCTCGTTCTTGGTGCACCCCATCGCCCTACCGGTCGGGGATGACCTGCCGCGCCTCATCAAGAACGGGGAGACGGTTTTCCGAAACCCGGACGTCCTCACGAAGAATGTTTACTCATATACGGAGCCGGACCAGCCGTTTGCCAACCACCACTGGTTCTCCGGCGTAGTTTTTTACCTTCTGGACCAGGCGGTCGGTTTCTCCGGTCTGATCATCTTCAAAGGCATTGTCCTGCTTGCCGCCTTCAGTCTGCTCTTTTTTGCCGCCACAAAAAAAGCGGATTTTTGGCTGGTCGCCTTGTTTTCCATACCGACCATCCTGATCTTGCGGGAACGGACTTTTGTTCGTCCCGAGATATTCAGTTATTTTTTTATCGCCCTTTACCTCTATCTCCTCACTGATCTCGAAGAGCATCCGGAGCGCAGGCGCATCTTCTGGCTCATCCCGCTGCAGCTCTTGTGGGTCAATCTTCACCTGTTCTTTGGCGTCGGCATTCTGATGGCTGCGGGTTTTCTGTTTGAAAAAATCCGGGTCCACCGCGACAAACTTCGCGGGAGTCTCATCGTCAAGAAACTAGCCATCCTGACACTGGCCCTGATTCTCGTCTCGCTCATCAACCCGTTTGGCTTCCGCGGCGCGCTTTTTGCGCTAGAACTGAACATCGGCAAGGATTTCCCCGTCACCATCCTCGAAACCCGGTCAATGAGCCAGTTCCTCAAACAGTCCGCGCTATGGGCGGATATATCTGTAGGCCTTTTTAAGCCGATGGTCGTTGCCCTGGCCTTGAGTTTCCTTTTCGCTTTCGGAAAAAAGCCGATTTTTTATTTTCTGGCGGGTACAGGCACCGCTATCCTGACTTTTGGCCTCGTCCGGGCTGTTCCGCTGTTCGGGATGATGTTCCTGCCCGCGATTTCCTCGAACCTGGATGAGGATTTTGGCGCGCTCCGGGGGTGGCTACGAAGGAAATGGGAAAAAATGGAAAATGTTTTGAGGAAAGCGATGATCGCGGTCCTGGTCGCTTCCCTCGGTTACCTCACGCTCTTTCATGTCCCCGGGAACATCCCGAAATACTCCAACTGGGGAGTGGGGCTGACCCACGGTTCCGTTGGGGCGGCGCGGTTTTTCCTAGATAACGGCCTCAAGGGCCCCGTTTTTAACGACGCGGATATCGGCAGTTACCTCATCTACTATCTCTACCCGCGAGAGCGGGTATTTGTGGACAACCGTTTCGGCGACGCCTACTCGGCCCCTTTCTTTCGCGACGTCTATCTTGCGGCGTTTGCGGATGAGCAGAAGTGGCTAGAGACGGAAGAGCGCTACGGCATCAATTCGATATTTATTTTTCAGTATGACAAAGGAGAAAATATCCGCCCGTTTTTATACCGGAGGACCGATGATCCCACGTGGGCGCTCGTTTACGGGGACAGTTATTCGCTCATCTACCTCAAGCGAAATGAAACAAATCAGGACCTCATCAACAGATTTGGAATAACAAGCGAAAACGCTTCGGAGAAACTCGTGCATCTTTTGGATTCGTCCGAGTCGGAGAACCAGACTGCGGCTGCCGACATCTTCAATCTCCTACGGCGCGAAGACCTGGCCTTCGCGGCTTTTCAAAAAGTCGTGGCGAGATGGCCGGGGCTGGGCTCGGTCTGGCGGGCAATGGGGGAAATGGCGCTTGAATATATTGATGAGCCCGACCCGCGATTAGCGGCCGAGTATCTTGAGAATGCCATCGCGGCTGGGGAAGTAACCCCTGAAGCATACTGGCTTTTGGGTCTCGCTTATTCTCGAAGCGGAGAGTCGGTAAAGGCGGAAGAGACACTGCGCAAAGCGCTCGAGATGGATCCGGACTACCAGAAGGCGGACAATCTCTTGCAGGAGATAAAGAGCGGCGGCCGCCGCGAGCCGTCCAGCACAGAGGAGTGGTGGAAGCAGCAGACGGGGGAGTAGAGGCAAAAATTTTCTAATTCCTAATTGACCTAATTTCTAAACAATGACCAATCCCCAAAACTTAAACCAAAGGAAGTTTGATCTCGAAGAACGGACTGCAAAATTCGGAGAGAACGTTATAGGGTTTTGTCAGGCACTTCCCAAGAATGACATCACCAAACCAATTATTAACCAGCTAGTAAAATGCGGAACATCCGTTGGCGCCAATTATTGCGAAGCAGATGACGCAGAAAGCAAAGCTGATTTCAAACACAAAATCGGCATCTGTAAAAAGGAATCCCGAGAGGCCAAACATTTCCTGCGTATGTCAGCCATAGCCGAGCCAGCCATGAAAGATCAGGCTCGTAAATTATGGGTAGAAGCCAAAGAACTGAACCTAATCTTTAATTCTATTTATAGGAAACTCAAGTGATTAGAAATTGGGATTTGTTTAGGTCAATTAGAGTAATTAGAAATTAGGTTAATTATTTTGCTCTAGACAAACGTAAAAATATATGTTATAGTATTTATACAAGCTAAGGGCTTGTTTTTTTGAAACCCCGCTTCGCATACAGCTACGCGGGGCAAGCAAAAAGATCTGACCCCAGCGGCGAGAAACAAAAATACCCGCCCAAATTTGCGAAAAAGCAAATTTTAGTCGGGCGGGCAAAAACCAAAATAAAACTTTAATGCCCCTCGAGTTACTCCCCAGAAGGGATAAGTCTTTCATCCGCAGGACGCGAGCGATCCTGTTGTTTTTCGTTGTATCTTTGATTGTCACCAGTTTTGCTTATCTGCCCCAGTCGCCTTTAAGCAACATAGAGAAAGCCAAGGCGGTAGATACGACAGTTTTTATACTCAATGGAACGACCAGTTGGCAGGTGCCCAGTGACTGGTCCGATGTGAATACGATTCATGTGATTGGCGGCGGTGCCGCGGGGAATGATGGCGGCGCATCGGGTTCGGGCGGCGGCGGCGCCGGCGCCTATTCCACGGTATCGAACGTGACGGGGCTTACCGGCGGCAACAACCTTACTGTTCAGGTGGGGGCCGGCGGCACTACTGACGCACAGTCTGGAACGGTGTCATGGTTTAACGGCAATGATTGCGGATCGTCGTCAGTTTGCGCTATGGGCGGCAATGGCACTACCGGCACGACCGGCGGCGCCGGCGGCAATGCCACAGGCGGAGTCGGCACTCAGGCGGCCGGCGGCGCCGGCGGCAACGGTCTAAGTAACGGAGACACGGGCGGCGGCGGCGGAGGAGCGGCTGGTCCCAACGGGGCTGGCAAAAACGGCGGCAGCGCGGTCGCCGGGGGGGGCTCGGGCGGCGGCGGCGGAGGAGGAGCGGACGGCGCCTCATCCACTGTCGGGGCTAATGGTACGACTAGTATTGGCGGCAACGGCGGCGCAGGGCCGGGGGGAAACGGTATAGGCACGGGCGGTAACGCATCATCTGGCAATGCCGGGGCAAACGGGGGCGGCGGCGGCGGGGCAGATACTGGTTCCGGCCTCACTGGAGGGAACGGCGGCGCCGGTGCCGTAAGATGGACGCAAACCTCCAATAGCGCCACTGCCGGCTCGGGTGGTGGCGGCGGCGGAGGAGGTAACACGGGAAATGGCGGCAGGGCCGGTTTGTATGGCGGCGGCGGCGGCGGGGCAGAGGGCGTACACGGCAACGGGGCAAACGGCATCATTGTCGTTGTTTATACTCCGACCGTGGCGATCACTGTCTCCGGCACAATTTTTTCCGATGGCGGCAGTACGCGGTACGATTGCAACGCAGATAACGTCACCGTGGCGGTGAGAGTGGGAGGCAGCGGCACCGCAAGCGGCACCTGTAGCTCCGCAGTAGGGGCGTATTCAGTAAGTGTCACCGGCGTTTCCGCTAACTCCATCCTCACGGTGTATGTGGATGGCGAGGACGACGGCACGCCCTACAAGGGCGTGACGGTCACCAAGGCCGCCAACGGCACTTCGAATATCGACAGCGTTTATTTATACAAAGACCGCGTCATCATCAAGAATGAAACGACGGGCAGTATCACCAACGCCAATTTGTCCACGGCCGACAGTGGGGACGCGGATATTGTCTATGCCGTCGCGAGCAGTAATCTCACCGTTGACAGCAACATCAGTCTTTTGGTCTGGCCCGGCGACACTTACGACCCCGGCGGCACCGTGACCACCCAGGGCACCGGGGACTTCACGGTTTCCACCTCCTCGGTGGCGTATCTGGACACAGCCAGCAACACCATCGCCGGCGATGTCATCGTCGACAACAATCCTTCCACCTGCGCCTGCGGCGGCACCCTTTACTTTGACGCCGACACCACGGTCAACGGCGGAGCCATCAGCGCCACGGGCACAGCCAACCTTTTGTATTCCGGCGGTACCACCCCAACAGTCACTCTCTCCGGCACCGGCACGGTCGCGGACAACGGCTCTGCCACCTCCACCTTTTACAATTTCACCACGAGCGGCTCGGGCACGACCACGTTCGGCTCGGATATCAAGATCAGCAACGACCTTACGGTGGGTTCGGGCACCACGCTCAACAACAACGGCCCGCACAGCATCACCGTGAGCGGGGGAGACGCCACCGGAGACGGTACCATCACTCTGGTGGGAGGGACATTTACCCTCACCGGCACGGGCAGTCTCGGCGGAGCATCGGCTTGGACCTTTGCTTCTACCACGATCGGCAATGCCACACTCGCTTCCACCACGCTGACCGGCTCCATCACTTCCACCTCCACCCTGACCATTGGGAGCGGCTCTTACCTCTTTGCCAGCAACAAGACCATTGTCCTCTCCACCTCCACCTCGCCATTTACCATCAACGGCGACTTTGAGCCGGGACTCTCCACCCTGAGCTTCCGCGGCACGGCTTCCCAGACCATCACCGCCACCTCAACTTACAGCATTGATTTCTCGCCAACCTCGCTTTCCCCGACCTACACTATTTCCCCTCCTTCCCTGTGGTACGACAAATACTCTTACCGCAAGACCATCACGATCGACGCCACCAAGGTCACCTCTGACTTTACCGATTTCCCCACTCTCATCTCCCTGGCCGACACTGACCTTGCCGCCAATGCCCAGGCCGACGGCGACGACATCGCCTTTTACAACAGTTCCGGCACCCAGCTCGACCATGACCTGGAGTTGTACAGCTCCGGCGGCCTCTCTGCCTGGGTCCAGGCAAACCTCGCCTCCACCACGGACACGGTCATCTACATGGCCTACGGCAATTCTTCTCTCACCGCCCAGGAGAACCCCACCGGAGCGTGGGATACTGATTACAAAGGGGTTTGGCATTTGGGAGACGGGGATTCAACCGCGGCAAATTTCTATCAGGATTCCACGACGGGCAACAGCGACGGCACGCTGACGGACACGGATGGAGATGTAACCCAGACCAACGGCAAGATCGGCAAAGCGATGAACTTCAACACCGGCGACCTTGACTTCATCACCACTGTCGACACCGCGGAGGGGGCCTCGACCATTACCGTCAGCGCCTGGTTTAAACGGGCGATCTCTACCGATTACCACGGCATTGTGAGTCATACCAATGGCGGTGGAACGAACGGCTGGTGGATGACGCAGCAGATCAACCAAACATACCCTGCCGTTGCCTTTGGCGGTATCGATTTTACTGGTTCAGCCGCTTTTCCAACCACGCAGTGGCACTACGCCGCGGTGACGTTTGATACTTCCGCCAATCGGCTCAAACTTTTTGCCAACGGGAACGTGAACAGTTCCCAGTCGACAGCCACCAACATCACAGAATCCGTGGATCCGTTAAGAATTGGCAGCGAGGATGGCGTCGCGCCCTTCAACGGCGTGCTTGACGAAATTCGCGTTTCCAGCACAGTACGAAGCGAACAATGGGTCGCCACAGAATACAATAATATGAGCGCGACCTCGACTTTCTACACCGTGGGCAGCGCGACCACGTCCTCCTCCGGCGGCACCGTCGCCGTCGCCGGCAACTTCTCCCTGGGCGGCACAGGCAATGTCACGGTGGACGCCAATACCGACGACCCAACGATTGACATCGGCGGCGATTTCACGGTTGGCGCTTCGGACGTGTTCCTGCAGTCCAATACCGCTTCTACCACCATCGCCGGCTCTTTCACCAATTCCGGCACTTTCACCCACAACGGCGCCATCACCTGGTTTGACGCTAACGGTACGGGCAAGACCATCTCCGGCGGCACTTTTGACCACGTCACCTTCAACAACTCAAACGGCGGCTGGACCTGGAGCGGCAGCAACACCATCGCCGGCAACCTCACTATCACGAGCGGCGCCGTCACCGGCAGTACCGGTACCGTAACCATCGGCGGCAACTTCTCCCTCAATGGCGGCTCTTTCACCCACAACAGCGGCACCATCGCTTTTGCTTCCACCACCCCGCACACCATCACCGGCAGTGTTACTTTTTACAATTTCACCGATACCACGGCCAGCTCCAGCATCCGCTTTGACGACAATGATTCCTACACTTTCAGCATTGCCGCCGGCGGCACCTGGACCCTGACCGGCACCCAGGGCGCGCCCGTGGAGATCCGCTCTGACTCGGCCGGCAACCAGTTCACCCTGGACTTTCAGGGTTCCGTGTCCTTCAACTTTGTGACGGTCAAGGATGCCGGGTGCTATGTGAGCAGTGATACGATAGTGGTGGTCACCGACAGCGTCACCAGCCAGGGCAATAATGGGACCTGTTGGGTGTTCATCAACCGGGGAAATGCCGGCACTTCTATTGGCGGATCCGGCGGCGGGTCCAGCCAGACTGGCGGCGGCCAGTCTGGCGGAGGGGCGACCGATGGCGGCTCGGGGGGAGGAGCCGGCCAGTCAGGCGGCGGCCAGGGCGGTGGCGGGGGATCGACTGCCGGGGCGTCTACACCGCGGACCGGGATGGACCCGCACGCGCTTGGCTTGCTGTTTGTTTTGATCGTCGGCGGCGTGTTTGGTTTCTCTCGGAGACGAAAGAACGCAAGAGCCGAAACAAAAAAGCCGTGAGGATTTTATTTTAAGCTAATGATTATTTAGTATGAGGACATGAATACGTCAAAAAAATTGGTTCTCGGGATGTCTGCTATTGTTATAGTCGTCGTTTCCGGTTGGGTTTATTTTTCAAAAAAAATATCTGTCGATAGGCAGGAGAGCGAGGCCGCCTCGAGCAATGTCTACCTGTCGCAGAGTGCCGCCGGGTCGGGCGACGGGTCGTCTTGCGCCAATGCCCGGGCCGTTTCGTTCTTTAATTCCTCTAGTAACTGGGGAGCGGGAGCGACACAGATCGGACCTGGGACCGTGGTGCGCCTGTGCGGCACGATTACCTCGGACATGGTGACGGCGGGTGCTGGCGCGGCTGGCAATCACGTTGTCATTGATGGCACCGGCTCGACGCAGCCCGGCGACTGGAACCTCCGGAACAATTTCATCACCCTGCGCCGGATCAATATGCCGAGCGACGGCATATGGATCGATAAAAGTGCCCATGACATCGTGATAGAAAACAGCTATCTCGCCAACGACTGCGATAGCTCCCCAGGCGACATCGTGCGCTCGGACGGTGCCTATAACGTAACCATCCAGGGCAACCGGTTCCGCAATTGCGCCACGTCCAACGACAACCATGACGACATGATTCAGACCTGGGGCGGTGTGCGCGACTGGGTCATCCGCCACAACTGGTTTGAGATGGATACGCCCGCCGAGAATAACAAATCCTGCCACATGCTCGAAGGGTTCAACGGCAAGTTGGAGATTTACGGCAACGTGTACCTGGGCACTCGAGGAGCGGGCGCGGCCAACTGCATAAACATCGGCGCCAACTTGTCCGGGATGCAGGCGTTCGTCTACAACAACACAATGGTGCAGAAGCAGGGCGGATTCCAGCCCATGTGGAACCTCAAGGGAAGTGGCTCTATCCAGCTTCGCAATAACATTTCCTATTCATCTGGGGCGAGCAATATCGCCATCGGCGAGGGATTCAACGGCTCGATGGTGACGCGCAGCAACAACCTGTGGTTCGGCCCCGGTTCTCCATCATGTAAGGCAACTGAGATCTGCGGACAGAATCCCCAGTTCGTAAACCTGGCTGGGAATAACTTTGCGCTCCAGCCCGGCTCTCCCGCTCTCGGCAAGGGCACGACATTGGGAGCGCCGTATACTACAGCGGTGCTTCAGGGAGCGACCTGGCCCAACCCCACACTCGCCACCAGGCCAGCGGGCGCATGGGACATGGGAGCATTCATCAACAGCGGCGGGAGCGGAGGCGGCGGGACCACAGGTTCCTCTGACCTCAACACCGACGGCAAAGTAGACGTCGTGGACCTCGGTATTCTTCTCTCCGCTTGGGGACAGACCACCAAACCCAAGGCCGACATCAACCAGGACGCCAAAGTGGACGTCGTGGACCTCGGGATACTCCTGGGGAAGTGGGGGACGAGCGGATAGCCCCCACACCAGAACAAGTTTAGAATTATGTTTTTTGTGTACATCCTGAAGAGCTTGAAAGACAGAGACCTTTACATCGGCTACACTTCTAATCTCCGAAAAAGGCTCGAAGAACATAATTCCGGGCTTTCTCGCTCGACCAAAAGCAGAGCCCCACTTCATCTAGTTTACTACGAGGTTTATGCGTCTCAGACGGAAGCAAAGCATCGCGAAGAAAATTTGAAACTCCATGGCCGCGCCCGATTGCAGCTATTTCGGAGAATCAGAGAGTCCCTAAAAACATAAACTCGTTTGGTGTGGGGGGGTAGGAGTTAGCTTGTGGCTGGCCCGCCTTGCCTGACGCCCGCTTCGACTCAACTCGACTCGAGGCGAGCAAGTCGAGGCAGGTAGCTTGTAGGTGGTAGATTGAGAACCCGGGCTTGAAAGTGCGGGTTTTTGTTTGACCACTACACGAAAATTGTCCATAATTACCTCAAGATGGACGAACAGGGACAGACGCAAAACTATCCTCATCACCGCCCCCGGAAATTGTGGTGGTTCGGGTCGTTTTTGCTTCTCATCGTTTTTGCCGAATTAGTAGCGGCGGGAATGTTTCTCTGGATTAGTTCGAAAAGTAATTCCACTCCCGTTCCCGCCCCGGATAAATATCAGGCAGTATTTCTGCAGAACGGACAGGTGTACTTTGGCAAGCTCGCGGTGGGCCGCGATTGGCTGGTTTTGCGGGAAATCTATTACTTACAAGTCCCTTCGGCTCTTCAGCAGGGCTCGGGCAATGCCAGTCAGAATTTCCAGCTGGTTAAACTAGGCACCGAGCTGCATGGCCCCGAGGACGTGATGCATCTGCCCCGCGAGGCTGTGAATTTCTGGGAAAACCTCAAGGATGATTCCCAGGCGGTACGGGCGATTCGGACGTATCAGCAGCAGAGTCCGTAGGAGAGAGTAGTATACCCCCACACCAGAACAACTAGATGTTTGGTGTAGGGGTAGAGTTGTAGGTTGTAAGTAAAAACTTCGGGTAAAAAGCCCGATTTTTTTTGCAACTTACTTCACTTACTACTTACCAACTTTTTGTGTTGACAGGTGCCTCCTTTTTTGCTATAATATATTCACAAGCTAAGAGCTTGTTTTTGAAACAAAAAGCTTGATTGGCAAAAACGCCAGGAGAGCAGAAAACAAAAATTTACCCCGTCAAATCGTCCCGATTGAAGTCGGGACGGTCGCAAAGCGGCATTTGACCGGGCGGGCAAAAATAAATGGCAAGTCCGATACAAAAACGTGTTTCACGTCGCGCTAACGTAAGCGCAAAAGTAGCCGTAAAACCCACAGTCTGGCAGGCTCTAAACGAGCCAGTTGTTAAACTCCCGGAAAGCTTCGGCCGGAGCGTTTTACTCGTTTCCGTCGCGATTATGGCATTTGCTTGGATGTCACCCTACTTGGGACAAACCGGCAGCAGCCAGCTCTTTACGGAAGCAACGCCTTCGTATTCTTTTGGACAGGTTGCCGGGGCGCAGTTGGAAGCAGACGACTCGTCAGTATTGGCGGAGACCATGG
>Ga0209541_10007733_pt1 | contig 17971 bp, 21 predicted proteins | sample RifCSPlowO2_01_FD_184027 | JGI IMG/M metagenome (GOLD analysis project Ga0209541, IMG submission 184027) | Groundwater microbial communities from Rifle, Colorado - Rifle CSP2_plank lowO2_0.1 (SPAdes) (version 2) | ecosystem: Environmental > Aquatic > Deep subsurface > Groundwater | place... | reverse complement strand
ATATATCTTACTGATAATGATTATCAATAAGCAACTTGAAAGGTTGAGGGGGAATGGAGAAAAAAATCGCAGAGAGTGTGTTTTTGACTTTTGTTTGGAGGGTATTTTGGGAGAGAAGCGGGGATTTCTGACGAGAAATATGGTTTGCTTTGCGTGTGAGACTTTATGTTAAGCAGCTACAGGGAATAGAATACTTTATATATCTTATTGATAATGGGTATCAATAAGAAGTATCAAGAAGAATATGAGGGGTGTGTCTCAAATGAAGAACGAAAAATTAAAAACACGGTTTACTTCGCAGAAAGTGATTTTAGAATCAGAAGTTGAGGAGTTTACATCTTTTTTTACCGCAGAAGAATTGCATGGAAAAATTAGGCGCAGTTTTCCTAGAATGGGGATTGCGACGATCTATCGGTATCTAAAGAGTGCAGTTGAGAGGGGAGAAGTTCATTCGTTTCAATGTGAACGTAAAACGATTTATTCAACAAATAGCAAGAATCATTGTCATTTTTATTGCGAAGTATGTTGTGAGAAGAAGCATATGAGTTTGAAAAATATTGGGGCGCTGCAGGGGAGTATCAAAGGGAAAATGTGTCATTTTCAGATTGATGTGACAGGGATTTGTGAAGGATGTTTGGGGAAGAAATCGGTTTCTTGAGCAACAGCTTTTTAACTTGTCTTTGTTTTGGTGTGTTTATGATTCCATTGTCTTTAGAGGTGCAACAATTAGTTGAAAAAGAGAAGAGGACGTTCTATGCGATTTTGAAGAAAGCGTTAAAGATTAAAAAAGAACAAGTGTTGATTATCAGCGATTATGGAAATGCTGATCGAAGCATTGCGCCAATGGTTGGGTATGGATATTATTATGCAGCGATGCAGAAGAAGTTGAAAGTGTCGTTGTTATATCAGCAACCAAAGAAAGGGTTTATGGTTGCTGATGACCATATTCTTACGGCGGTTGAGCATTTGCCGAGAGGAAGCGTGATTATTATTGCAGTTTCAAATAAGCTTGGACGATTTGGGGAGGGGAAAAGTTTTCGATCTTTTTGTCGAGAAAGAGGGCATCGATTTATTTCGGCAACGGGATTAGGAGATTTGCAGCGAACACGTTTTGAATTATTTTTAGATTGTATGAATGTTAATTATAAAGCAATGAAGAAAAAAGGATTGGCGATTAAGAAGTTATGGGATAAGGCGAAAGAGATTCGAGTGAAGACAGAAGAGGGAACAGATGTATTGTTTAATGTTGAAGGGATGGAGGCGGTGGCGAATATTGGTGAGTATCATTTGCAAGGAGAGGGGGGAAATATGCCGGCAGGAGAGGTGTATATCCCGCCTTTTGGGGTTGAGGGAGTGGAAGGGAAAGTTGTATTAAATGGGAGTGTGAAGACGGAGCAGGGGGCGTTTTTGTTAGATGAGCCGTTGACGTTATTTATTGAGAAAGGAAAATTAGTGCGGATGGAAGGAAAGCATGCAGAGTTATTGGAGAAGACGTTTGAGAAGTTTGCAGAACGATCAAAACATCCGGAGCGGATTCGGTTTGTGTCGGAACTTGGAATTGGCATTAATCCGGCGGCGATTTTAGTGGGGTCAACATTAATTGATGAAAAAGTGTTAGGAACGGCGCACATTGCACTTGGAAGCAATTCGTGGTTTGGCGGAGAGATTAAGTCTATTTTTCATGGGGATTTTGTGTTTAAGAATCCGGTGTTTTATGTGGATGGGAAAAGAATGGAGTTGTAAATGGGTTATTTGTGGAGGCGGGAGAGTTTTTGTTTTTGAATCCAAACATTTTAATATACTTGCGTCTTTTTTCTTTTATGGCAGTAGTTGATGATGCAATGGAACTTTTGGATAAAATAAGTATAATCACAATCAAAGATCCAGAGAAATTGCATACGCAGATTAAATGGTCGAAACATTCTTTTGATTGCGCGGTTGCGTATCTTCTTTGCGAAAAGTATATTACTTCTGAGTTGGAGTTGACAAGTAGGGCTATAGAATTACTTAAAGCAAGACAAACAAAAGAGTTTACTGTCAATATGAATGCGTTTAACACGAAATGGGGGTAGAGTTATCTTTTGGTGGTTATGTTTTCTATCGTATTAATTATCTTCGATGGCCGTGCTTCTTTTGGGCCTTCGTAGATGAGAAAGTCGATTTGGGTTTCGATAGATGGGTCGAGGTTTTCTAAAGAAGTCATGAATGGTTCGTTGTGTTTGTTTGCAGAAGTGGTGACGAGAGGTGTGTTTAGTTTTTCGACGATTTTATGAAACCAATGGTCTGGAAAACGGATGCCGATGCTGGTGGTGTTGGGATGGATGGAGGGGGCGATGGATTTATTGTTTTTCAATTGGAGAATTATTGTGTAGGGACCGGGAAGAGAGGGTAGGGCTTTTGTGCTGTCTGTTGTGAGCATACAGTTTTGTTTTACCCAATCTATTGATGGAATCCAGATTGAGAAAGGTGTATCAGGGCGTTGTTTGATTGCTCTTATTTTTTGAACGGATTTGTCATTTGTGGCGATGCAGCCGATGCCGTAGATTGTATCTGTGGGGTAGATGAAGATAGCGCCTTGTTTAATTTTAGTGATGATTTCATCGAAACGTAGTGTGAGTTCGGTTTTAGTGAAGATTTCCATTACTTATTAAAAAAGAAAAAGAAAGTTTATATGTGTTGTGGCACATATAAACTTTCATGAGGTGGTGTCATTAGGATTTTTTTGAATTAGATAAATATTAAAAAAAATAATTGGTACTTTATCTATAAATATGCTTCTTGTGCATATTCATCGATAAAGTGCTGTTCGCCACCGTAGATGTTGTTGCCGTTCATCTGGTCGTATTTATACAACAAATACTGTATCCGTCCGTTTATATCCATTTTCATCTTATCCACCCCCCACTGAGCTGATAGTCGAAGGAGTCTTCACGTTCCATCAGTGTTTTTCGAGTCATGTCAATTACTTGTTGTTCAAACAAGTGCTTTATAGTTTTGTGCGAAAGATCTACCATCGCTATCACCTCTTTTTTTTGTTTTTTAGTTAAAATCAACAAGGTGAAGTAAGCATGGCTACTCACTTCATTTGTGATGTTTATAGTACTGTTCTGGGAGGTATATAAATCCTGTCCGCAGTTGTCCAGTGACCAGTGGCTTTGAGAATTGAGGTTTTAGGGGTTGTAGCTTTAAAAATTGGGGGTTTGAAGGGGTGTCCAGTGGGTTTGGAAAAATGGAAAAATTGTGTTATCTTTTTAAAGTAGTTACAATAGAAAGATTAATAAAGGAGTTATTTATATTTTGAGTTATGGTAGATACATCTTATTTAGGTAAACTTAGAACATATCGAGGTATAGATGAGGCGGTTGAAATTATTGGAGATAGGGGGAGTCTTACTCATTTATTGCAAAATTCAAAACACCATAATAGAGATGAAATAATTGAAGCAGTTATGTCTTGTTATTCTGGTTTAGCTTATGGTGATGCAAATTGGACAAAAGTAATTAGTGCGTGGGGTGATAGTCCTGAAAGAATTACCATTCATGGAATCTTTGCACAACATTCCCACTTAACACAATTAAATTTGGATCAAGGAGTTGTTACGCATTTACCTGAATTTGTAGAATTTTTAAAATCACGAGAGCAAAGTGATTATTTAGCAGCAAGAGAATCATTTAAACGCGATTTAGGTTCTAATACCGTTTGGAGAGGGATGGTTTTAAGTGATCAAGAAGCTGAAAAAATGAGATATGAGGGAATTGAATCTGATTTTTTAAGAAAATCTGGAGATATGCTATCTGCAATAGAAAACTTTGAAGCTAATGTATTATCAGTGTATTTTAATGAATTAGTCGAAAGACATTTTCACGGGGAAAATTATTGGTCTCCATTAGTCTCAGTTTCATCTCATAGAGATGTAGCAATTGCAGTGGGTAGGCATTTTGGGGGAAGAGCATCTGCTCAAGAAGGGAAAAATCTTCATTTATTTAAGATTCAAATTCCAGAGCTTGATTTGGTGTATTATACTGAACATGCTGCAAGATTACCTGCTAAATTACAGGATTTAGTTCGAAATGGGACTCATCTACATGTGTCAGTTAATGGAACGGAATCGTCTTTCCCATGGGATAAACATACGGAAAGTTATGTCATGTATAAAATTAATCCTGATGAGATTGTTGATGTCTCCACGCCAGAATTAAGTAGAACTTCTTGGAATGGCAAAGTTTCACAATAAAAAATTCAAGTGTAGCTCAAAAAGTAATTTAACAAACATTTAAATAATCCTTTTCTTTCTCTTATCTATGCCTGATGTTCATTCACATTCAACTCACCATATTCCTCTACCGCCGGTGTCGAGAGGGGTGCCGCACAAAAGTGGAAGTGCAGTGCATCATTCAGAATGGTGTTTTGTGTCGATGGTGCTTGGGGTATTTGGGTTGGTGTTGCCGTTATTTAGCGCACTTGCAATTATTGTGGGTATTGGTGGGTTGATGCATGTGCAGCGAGAAAAAGTGGCAGGAAAATGGATGGCGTTACTTGGGATAGGATTAGGATTTTTAGGAATTGTGTTAGTGTTAGTTGCGATATTATTTCAGGTGAATATTTTGCAGGATTATTTATTGCGGTTTGGGACAATTGAGACGTTGGTTGGGAAAGCGTATAGAGGGTAAAAAATTTATTAGGTTTTAAAGATTAAAGGATTAAAATTTGTGTTTGAGTCATAATAATCTTCTTGTTCCGCTTTCTTTAATTTTGCAACTACTCCGTATGTAAAAGGAGTCATAACTACTTCAATTACAACTTTTAGCAACCACGCTGAGAGAACGGAGGTAAAGAGCAGACCGGTTGGAATAATTGCATATAACGCAATAACATAAAATAACAACGTATTTGCGCCTTCGCCAAGTATTGTGGAACTAATTGTGCGTAACCAGAGATGCTTGCCTGCAGTCCATAATTTCATTTTTGCCAACGTATAATCATTTAAAATGCCACCCACCCAAACGGCAATCCAGCCCCCTACAAGGATTCTAGGCAACTGCCCTAATACACGAGTATATGCTTGATTTGCTTCAAAACCGATTGCAGGAGGTAACATTACTACAATAGTGTAAAGCGCTCCGGCTAGTATTGAACTTAATAACACAAGCCAGATGACACTACGTGCTTTGGCATAGCCATATACTTCTGTTAAAATGTCTGAAAAAATGTAAGTTAGGGGGAAATAGAGGACAGTTGCGGAAACGGTGAATATTCCTAATTGGACTATTTTTCCGGCGCTGATATCAGAGACGAGTTGGAGGGTGATATATATTGTGGTAAGGAGTCCCAAATATTTATATGATTTTGGAATCGGTTGTTGTTCTCCAACTTTGTTCAAATTTATTTTATTTACTTTCATAGAGTAACAACTAAACGCTATTTGTATTTATTATTTGTGCCCCCCCTGAGAGGGTGCAGATGGAATAATTTATAAAGAAAAGGTACTTTAGAGGTGAAGTGATACTACAATGGATATAAAACCATTAGAGCGGATAGGATTGACGAAGTCGGAGATTGGGGTCTATTTGGCACTACTGAAATTAGGGCAGACGACGGCGGGACCTATTGTTGATGAGGCGAGGGTGACGAGGTCTAAAATTTATGATATTTTGGAGCGGTTGAAGAATAAGGGGCTTGTGAGTTATATTACAAAGCAATCTACCAAATATTTTAGTGCAGCGGATCCGCATACGATTCTTCATTATTTGGATGAGAAAGAATCAGAAATTAAAGAAGAAAAGTCGTCGGTGCTTAAGATTCTGCCGCAATTACTGTTAGAACAATCGCTTTCAGGGGCCAAAAATGTGGCGGAAATATTTGTGGGAATACGCGGGATGCAAAATGCGTTTACTCAACTGGTGCAAGCATTTGATTCTACTGAGGTATATTATGCGTTTGGGGCTGGCAGCGGGGAAAATACGGCGCAGATGCAGGTATTTTTTAGCAGATTACATCACGAGCGACTGAAGAAAAAAGTGAGAACAAAAATTATTTTTACGGAATCTTCACGAGGGGTATTTCGCTCGCAGGAAAAATCGTTGTTTGTGCAGGCGAAATATGTAGCAAATACTACTCCTGCAGCGATAAATATCTACAAAAATTATGTTGTCATTGCGATTTTAAACAAAGAACCGATTACTATTCTTATTAATAATCAAGAGACGGCGGATTCGTTTCGAGAATATTTTAATGTGATGTGGAATGTGGCGAAGAAGTAATTAGCGTCAAAGAATTCTTTAAAAGAAAAAATAAGAGATATGATTAAAACCTAAACTAACACGCCGTTAACCACACCTTCTTGACCTGGTCTTGAAGTAACGCGAGCTCGGCCGAGTTTTGTTTCGACAACACAGCCTTTGGTGATGACGTTTCGTCGTACCAAGTTAGCGTTGGCAGGATTTTCTACTACGTTGACAATTTCTGTTTTTTGGGATTTGCCTTGTTTGTCGGCAACATTCATTTGTTTGATTGTAAGAAGAGCTTCACGTACAGCGCCGCCACGGCCACGTTTGTGTTGAGCTTTTTTGGTATCTGCTAATTTGGTATTTGCAGGGAAACCAGCTAATTCGTAACTCTTTTTTCCACGGGAGAAATGATATCTTCCACCGGAAACTTTTCGTAATGATCTTGAGGTTGTTCTTGCCATTTTTTATTTACTTTATGCAGTGCTTTTTAAAGCTTTTGCTTTTGGAGAGAGTATTTTCTTTTTAAGAGCTTCATTTCCGGTCCAAACCAAAGCGTGTTCTAGGACTTGTTCAAGACTTGTCACAGGAATAATTTTTACTTTTTCGAGTAACGCTTTTTCGATGACGATGTCTTGCAGATTAGATTTAGGAACAATGATGGTTTTTATGCCAGTGGCGATGGCGGCTTCGACTTTGGCGGAAACGCCACCGACGGGCAAGACTTCGCCGCGAACAGATAATGAACCAGTCATGGCGATATCTTGACGAACAGGAATTTCTTTGAGGGCGGAAATAATAGCGATAGCGACGGCAATGGATGCGGAGTCGCCTTCAACGCCTTCATACGTTTGCAGGAATTGGACAAAGATGTCACGAGTTTCTTTGATGTCTTCACCAAAGTAGCGCATGATGATCGCAGAGACGTTGGTGATAGCTTCTTTGGCAATTTCACCCAATTTACCGGTGGCGATAATTTGGTGTTTCTTTCCGCCTACAGTGACTTCGGATTCAATTGGTAATAATATACCAGAGGCTAATGTATCTCCACCACCGATAACGGCGAGGCCATTGACGCGACCGATACGTTCGCCGGTTGTGATTATAACTTCATATTCTTTTTTACGTTCAACATATTTGTCAGCAATTTGCTGTTCTAAAGGACGAGCGAGTTTCAACGCATCAAGAACGTGTTTTCTTGTGGCAAGTTCGGCGTTTTCTTCTTTGGCTAAGTCGCCTGCGGCTCTGACAAGACCGCCGAGCCCGCGAAGATGGAGGGTTAAATGACCTTTACGATTGGCTCTTCTTCTGGCTTGATCGATTATGGCTTTAAGACCGTCTTCGTCAAAGTGAGGAATTTTGTCGTTTTCTTTTTGTACTTCTTGGGCGATAAAGCGAGCGATTTTGCCGCGATTTTCAGGAGTATCAAGCATAGTTTCGTTCATATGAATTTCATAGCCATAGCCACGGATTCTTGATCGTAAGGCAGGATGCATATTTTTGATGGTGTCAAGATTGCCTGCGGCGACTAAGACGAAGTCGCAGGGGACGGGTTCAGTTCGTACCATGGCGCCGGCAGAGCGTTCGGATTGACCGGTAATTTGGAATTTTTTCTCTTGCAGGCCGGTGAGTAATTCGTGCTGCGTCCTTGGATGTAATGTGGCGATTTCGTCGATAAAAAGTACACCCAGATGAGCTTTATGAATCATTCCTGCGACCACACGTTGATTGGCAGGTGTACCTAGGCCACCTGATTGAAATGGGTCGTGTAAGACGTCACCTAATAATGCGCCAGCATGAGCACCGGTGGCATCAAAGAATGGTGCTTGTTTTTTATTGAAATTATCGACGATAACTTTAGGTACGGAAAATCCTTGTGATTTAAACATACGCGGACCCATGCTGAGCATGATGGAAAATGAAGCAAGAAACATCATACCACCAAGAAAAAATGCGGTGAACATGATGTCAGATTTGTAATAATATCTCGCCCACCAGGGAGCGATAAATGTGAGAATGGCGACGACAAATAAGAGAATATTATTATTTTTTACAATTTGGGTTGTGTCTAAGGTTTGTTTTTTTACTTCTTCGCGACCTTTGCCGGCAGGCAGTTCTTTTATGATTGGGTTATTTTCATCGTTGGCGTTTTGATAGGCTAAGATGTCTTTTAATTCGGAGTTGGGGAGAAGTTCAGCTAAGGCTAAACCTAACATACTTTTTCCGGTTCCTGGTTCGCCAATTAATAAGACGTGACGGCGCTGCTGGGCAGCTTTACGAATAATGTTTACCGCTTCGTCTTGGCCAATAACTTGATCGACGATCTTTGTAGGAATTTTTATTTGTTTGGTTGTTTTCATGGGAGATGTATTTTTGGTGGTGTTATGTTCATTATTCTTAATTGTCTTGAGAAACCACGTTTTTCACGATTTTTACTGTTTGAGGGGTTATTTAAAAAGCTTATGGAGGAGTTTACTTGAATTTTATAAAATGGGAAATTGATTAGAAGTATTTATTGTGAGAAGTTTCCTTTGCCGTCGTTGTTGAATTGGTATAATCTCCCTTCATCTGCACCACTGATTTTTGTTGCTCCGACAATCAAATCTAAATCGCCATCACCATCAAAATCTCCACTTGTCATGGCCAGACCAGTATTATACACCATTGGGACGGTTGCAAAGTGTGATGGTTCTGCGAATTCTTTTGTTTGATTTTCACAGCCAAGAAGACCGGTGAATGCGGCAAGTACGCTGCTTCCAATGATTATTCGTTGATATAGTGTCATACAAATTAGAAAGGAGAGGGGTTTATAAATCTTTTGTTTATTTTACTACTTTAAAGTGAATTTGGAGTAGTTCTTTAGGCCTGTTTCGTCTTAGAATTAATTATTGAGATATAAATCTCTGCAAAGGGTTTTTCTTGTTCTAGCTCTATTTTTTCGTGATTTTCGAGCTGTAATAAAGGAACAAAAGTGAATACTTTATCATGGCGCGCGGGCTGAGGAGGGAGAAGTTGGGTGAAACTAACTTTTTGAGAGGGATCTTTGGCGCTATAATACATGACTTTATGATAGACTTCGCGAATAGCGTCCATAATATCCATTTTTCGTTGAGGCATGGTGAATTTTACGGGGCGAATACGGGCAAGCACTTTCTTTTTGGTGGCTAATGCATGCTGCAACGCTTCAACGAGGTCGGTAATGGAGACTTTGCGATTGCGTGGTTGGGGATTTCTGGGGATTAACGTGAATTTGTCACGGGCTTTTTTGGTGGGATGTTCTTCAAGAGAATTGAGGAGTTCTTCTTCGATTGCTTCTTCGGTATCGTGAATAAGAGTGTCAAATTTGCTGCAGTCGTTTTCAATGAAATGGTCAGATTTCATTTTAAGCAGAAACGCGGCGGCGAGAAGGATTTTGCCTGAAATACGAAGGTTATTTTCTTTCATGGCTTTAATGACTTCGATATAACGCTGGGTGAGCAGCGTAATATTAATATCCCAAGGGTCCATCTGTTCTTTGTGAACGAGATCAACAAGAATAGTTTTCCAGCTGAGTTCTTCTTGATTGAGCAATATGTCGAAGATTTGTTCTTGCATGGACTTGGAAAATAAAGTGTATTCTTAAATCATTCGGGAAAAGTTTAAAAAGAGGTGGTTTTGGTAACTTATTTATGGAAAATAAATTAAAAGGTGTGGTTATATTATTAGTAGGTCTGCTTTTTTTTTCAGTTGTATTTGCAGATGAAATTACAGGGGATGCGACGGCTCCGGTTGAAAATGAAACAAAAACGCAGCCTGCAGCAGAACCTGTAGAAAAGACTGTGCCTGTTGAGAATGCAAAGCCTATTTCAGTTGTTGTTAAAGCAGTACCTGCGATTGGGGAAGTGCCTTTAGCAGCATCATTTGATGTGGCGACGACAACGGTACCTGTAAGTTATTCTTGGGATTTGAATGATGATGGAAAAGTAGATAGTACTGAGCCAAAGCCAAAATATACATATACCACTGAAGGAACATACAAAGCGAGTGTTACGTTTACCGCACAAGATGGAAAAATATATACAAATAGTACAGATGTTGTTGTTAAGTCTTTGATGACGGCAACGGTGATTGCAAATCCGTTATCTGGTTCGGCACCATTGCAAGTGCAGTTTACGGTGGCCGCGGCAGGAAAAGCACCATTAAAATATAGCTGGGATTTTAACAGCGATGATTCTATTGATAGTACAAAACAAAGTCCAGGGTTTACGTATGAGGATGTGGGAGAGTATAATGTGACGTTTGTTGTTACGGATGCGACGGGAAATTCGGTAACGAAAGTGATACCAATTACAGTGAGTAATTTTGATTCACATTTGAAGTTAGATTCTTATTTTCCAACGACATTAAATGTGGGAGAAAATCAAGTAACGTTTATTGTTATAAATGAAGGGAAACAAACGGTTAAAGATATTTCAGCAAAAATTGTGGGGAATGGGATTACACATTTGAGTTCATCATCTATTGGATCGTTGAAAGCGGATGAGCAGGATTCGATTGTGGTTAAAGTGAATGTGGCAAATACGGATAAAATAGATGCGAAAGTGAAAGTGTCTGATAAAACGTTTCCATTGAATTTTACGTTAACGAAAAGTGCAGTGTATAATAAACAAGAATTGCAATCAACACTTGATGGATTAAAAACAAAAGTGGTTGCGCAGGAAGATTTGTATTATGAGAAGAAAGCGCAGGGATTTTTGGTGACAGAGCAATTTGATAGTATTAAAGATAATAAAGCACGTTTAGAGCAGGTGCAGCAGCAGTTGTTAACAGGAAAATTGGCAGATGCAAAAGTGGGACTGGAGTTAGTAACATCAACAATTGAGGATACCAATACAAGTTTAACCAAAGCGAAAAAAGAAGAGAAGAGTTTTTTGCAATGGTTAGGAGAAAATATTGGGACGGTGGCTGCGATTATAACTGGACTTGCAGCAATTGGAACGGGAATGAAGTTTGCTTTTGATCATTTCAAGAAAGCAAGTGATAAAGTAACCGAAAAAGTCAAAGAAAAGATTGCGACGAAGAAGGAAGCAGGAAATGAAAGTGCGCAACCTAAAGAAGAGCATGAGAAGAAAGAACATGCTGCAGAACATCATGCTGAAAAAGTTGAGGAAGACAAAAAAGAGCACCATGATGGGAAGAAACACAAATAATTAATTTTTTGTTTTTTTTATTTTTATTATTTTTTTAGTTGAAAATTGTTAAGAAAAAAAAATGGACCTGCCCGGACTTTCGTGCAATAATCTATTTTTACCTAGATTACCTGTATTTGAACCGGGGACATCCGCCTTGTAAGGGCAGCATCATAACCGCTAGACCACAGGTCCTTAATCATTTTGAGAAAGCTGTCCCTTTAAAAATGTTTCTTGAACAAGAATGAGGAGAAAGGAAAGGTTTATAAAGGTTGAAAAAATGGTTAGGATATGGAAAAAAGAGGGCAGTTGATTCAAATTGAATTTCATTATTTTATTGTAGGATTCTTTATCGGGTTAGCGTTAGGAATAGTTCTTGTTGGTTTGGGTACAAAAGGGATTATTCCGTTTAAGATACCATTTGTCTGTTAAAAACGTAAATAAGAGAGGCTTTTATGAAGGATCGAAAAGGTCAATTGGAGTTTATTGAGGCCAAATATTTTATAATTGGCTTACTTTTTGGTGTAATTGCAGGGTTAGTGTTAATTAAGCTTGGGATGGTGAATGTGTTGCCGTTTAAGATACCGTTTGTGTGTTGAGGAATCAGAAGAGTGTGTTCTATAGAGGATTTTGAATAATTCATCTTTTACAGAAGGCACTGCCTTCTTATGTTACTAACGCAACATCTTGTCAAACTCCTCTAAGAGACTTTGCAATGGCGCAATTTTAATCTTATTTGTGCACCAATTGGTGCAAACTAAATATTACAAATTGCTTTTTGCAAAGTTCTCTATAGCGGAGGACATAATTAATTGAACTGTTTGTTATGTCCTTCGGAACACAAGGTGAAACTACGATTTCACCTGTGCACAGATGAGGTCGTTGCCTCATCTTGTGTATAGTGCAGGTAAAATGACCAAATAGTTGTGTCCTGCACTATATATCTAGCAGAATAGAAAATATTATAAGTGAATTATTCTTGAGACTTTAAAAAGAGATGTTATTGGCTGTAGGGGAGCTTTTCGACGTTTACTTTTATAATAGAAAAAAATAAAAAAGAAGGTGTAAATTATGGATGTCGAACAAATTCAAAAGATTAATACCTTGGCCGTTGATTTGATGCGTCGAGGATTGGCAAGTGATCGGGAAGATGCGGTGCGCCAAGCAGAGCAAGTATATCATAGCCGCGATCCAGAAGGTTTTAAGTCGATGCGAGAAACAATGTCAGGTGTACAATCTGAGGCACGACGAGGGGATGCGTCGTATACGGCGGGTTCTTCAACAAATACGAATACTGGAGATGGGGATTTGTCGTCTGAGAAAGTGAAAGATATTCTTGAGAAGAATACCAAATATATCATCACGCAATTGAAAGCGTTTCAAGAGAAAGTGGAAGCGATGGATAAAGAGATTGTGAGTTTACGATCGCAATTGTCGTCGGTGCGTGCGTCGGCGATGAGTTCGGGGAATAGTATGGGAACAAGTTCTGTAAATTCAGGAAGTGGTAATAGTGGTTCGGGGCAGAGAGCGGTGGGTATTCAATCGGCGTCACCAGAGAAGCCGATTCCAGATCATGTGGTTGCGAATGGGAATGCGAATACGCCGACAGGACCACATCCGCGTTCGGGGAATTACAATGTGGGCGATGTGTCCATTGAGAAGTTCTTTTATGCGGGCGGGAAGAGGTAATTTTTTTTTATTTTTGTTTTTTTGTTGCTTATTATTGTTAGTGAGTAATTTTTTTTCAAAACATCTTTTGTTTCTTTAAGAATTCTTTGAAGCCTGGTGCGAGTAGAGGTTGGTTGTTAATGAGTACGTAGCGGAAGGGTAAGATGATGGATTCTCCTTTGGCTATATTGATTTCTATTGTGTCTTGGTAGTTGAGATCTTTGAGGGATTTATGGTGTTCGAGTATTTCTTTAGCAACGTAGATGGCGTTGTCGGTTGAGAATTGTTCTTTACCAAGATGTCTTGTGGGGATGGTTTTGCAGAATTTGCTGAGTTCTTTTTTTGTGCGAGCTTTCATGGGGTGGTCGCCCAAGATGCCGCCGAAGATGATGTAGTTGAATTTTTCGCAATCTGAGGGTTGAAGAGGGGAGGAGGCAAAAGGATCGAGGATACAGGCTTTTTGTAAAGGGATGTGGCGAACGCTTTGTTCGTGAACGGTGCCAAGAGAAGATAATTTTTTTTTATCTTTTTTGGCGATGTTTGTAAAAAGGAGGTTGTCTTTTCCGACCATTTTAGAAATATGGGTGTATTCTAAGAGGCACCAAGGATAGAGTTTTTCTTCTAAATGTTCGATGATGTATCTCATGGGTATTGTAGAAGTTGCGGTTATATATAAAGGGCGATTATGACTTTGTGTTGTTTGTATATTTATCCATATTTTCATCAAGCCATTGTAGGGTTGCGGTGAGTAGGGGGTCATCTGGAGCCATATCAAGAAGTAAAGGAGTAGTGCTGACATCCCAAAAGTGAGGACCAAATTGAGAAACATACGAAAGACTTTCACTTGAGATTGAGACTAAACTAAATTCAGGAACGATGGCTTTCACAACATAAATCCAATTTTTATAAGGCAGTCCATCAGGTAAATGTAACGAATTGAGAAAATCGTAATCCTGTTCTTGTTCTCCTCTTTCTTTATTTTGAAGATATTCTTTGAGGGTATCTACTTCTTGAGCAAGTTCTTTACGAATCATAGGCAAAATTTCTGGCCCCATCCCAACTAGAGTATGATAGGGATCATAGGCAACATAATGATAAGGAAAACTATGGTGCGCATTTTCTTTACAATGGGTTTTCCATTCATCTACGGCTTGGGTAAAGAGGTCTTCTAATGCCATATAATAGATAAGGAAGAGTATATTTTAAAGATATCGCTTGTTGAGGCTCTGTAGAAAGTCTCGAAAAAGTCGCCTGGGCCGTACTTCTCGTGCCGCTTTGATTTTCGTTTTGAATGGCGGCACCTACCAATGAGTGCAAGCAATAGTAGTTCTCGAAGTACCTTTTGGCCTGTGACTTGCAAGAGCTCGACTCTTGCTCGCTCACGTACCGGCGACTTTTTCTACAGAGCCGCTTGTTGAAAATTGATAATAAGTTATTAGGAATTTGGTATTAACCATGTTTTCTTAAAAATACTAAAAATGAGCCTTTCTACCAAAAGGTTTAAATATAAAGTAACTACTTTAGAATAAAAACTTTAAGGAGTTGATACCATTACACGAAACATATTATTAGGATTCTTACTGGTCTTTCTAGTGCTACCTGTCGTTTATGCAGATATTACACTGTCAGATGGCAGTACGTCTGTCACATTAGATGTGAATTATGACAAGCTGCGAGATGGGGCTAAATCGTTAGATGTCGATGCGAAGACGTTGACGTTTAAGACAAATACAGTTGATGAAAATGTCACGTTTGAAATTACGGCAAATTCAGGATATACAGCTACGCTTAATAGTGATAAAGTAAATACGTTTACGACTCTGGTTGGTGCAGCAGGAAAAGATGTTATTTTAAATTTGAAAGTGCCAACTAATATTGATGAAGGAGTTATTTCATCGGTTGCGAAGTTGCGTGTGAAATCGGCAACAGTAGATAAGACATTTGATATTAATACAAAAGTGCTCTCCATGCTGGAGTTCAAAGAAGTTGTGGTTTTTGTCAATGGTAATGAAGAAAAAACAATTGATAGTGATGGAGAATCGGTGAAGAAGTTGAAGCCAGGGGATAAAATTAAGTTACAATTAGTTGCGGAAAATCAGTTTGATACTGATTATGATTATGGGGATATGGAAGGAACATTTTCAGTGAGTCTTGATGATTCTGATTTTGGAGAAGATGTTGATGAAGAAACTGATTTTTCAATTGATGCGGGCGATAAGATGGATTCTTCCACTGAAGGAGTTGTAGAGTTTACGATTCCAACTGAAGCGGAAGATGGGGAATATACCCTTGATGTGAAAGTTGAGAGCGAAGATGAAAATAAAGCGCAATATGAAACGAAATTAAAAATTGAATTAAAAGTAGAGCGAACCAAAGACGATATACGTGTTGAGAGCGTTACTGTTACTCCTATAGAAGTAAGTTGTGCGCCACGAAATATTCAAATTGTAACTAAAGTGACGAATGAAGGGAGTAATAGTCAGAAGCATGTTGTGTTACAGGTGGAGAGTGTCTCATTAGGATTGAAGAAGAAGGAGGATTTTGCATTGGAACGTGGTTCTTCAACGAATGGAAATTCATATACTTCACAAATAGTGATGGAAGTTAGTCCAGATTTGAAAGTGGGAACGTATAAGATCGATGCAAGTACTTTTTTTGATTATACAGTGCCCGCAGATAAGAAAACGGCTACGTTAGTTGTGAAGTCATGTGCTGCGATGAAGAAAGAGGATGTGAAGGAGACAACTCCGGTTGTTAAAGAAACAACGAATACGACTCCTGTGCAGCAAAGTGAAGGGAAAGTGGCTGTTGGGGCAGAGAAGAAAGATTCTGCTCTTGTAGGGACAGTCAGTACGGCAACAGAAAATACAAACGGCTTGAAAGCGGGAACGATTGTGGAAACACGAGAGCGAGAACCGTATACGGCAGAGGATTATTTGATGGGAATCATCATTGTTGTCGTTGTGTTTGTGATTTCGCTGATTATCTTATGTTTAGTTTTATTATTTAGATAGATACAACTTTGAAAAAATAATGTTTAGGAGAAATATACCATGAAAAACAAAAATTACAAATTAATTGGAATGAGTTTAGGAATTGTGCTATTGCTTGTGTTGAGCATGTGGTCAGCTTTAGCGGCTGCGCCAGTGATTGGAGCAATTGCAGATCAAAAAGCAACGGTTGATGAAGAATTTTCGATTGTTATTCCGGCAACAGATGTGGATGCAGGAGATACATTATCAATTTCAGAAGCAGATTCCACGTTGGATTTTTTGAAAGTAGATGGTACAAATAAACTAAAATTAGTTGGTACGCCAGCTAAAGGCGGCGATGTGACAGTAAAAGTTGTAGTAACTGATGGCAAAGAGAAGTCATCTGTAGTTTCTTTTAAAGTAAGTGTTAATGGTGTAGTATTAGGTTTGAAAAAGGATGATACATTAAAAGTTGATGTAAATGGGAAAGTGTATAATTTTAAAGATGATGCAGCTAAATTAGCAGTGTCTCCAGGAGATAAAGTTAAGATTACATTCACGTATGCAAATAATTTTGCAAAAGAATTGCTTGGATATGTTGAAATTACAGGAGTTAGCAATGTTAAAGAGGATTTTGTAAAGCATAGCAAGAAAGTGTGGGCTGTAAAACCAGGAAGTTATACTGATAGTTTTGAATTTACTGTGCCAGCAACAATAGTAGATGATAAATTTACATTGAATGTGAAAGTTGCGGATGAAACAGCTTCAGGTAAGAAATATGGAGATAATGTGGATTTGAATTTTGCAGTTACAAAAAAAATTAAGAATGCAATTATTGAAAGTGTAGTTATTTCAGATGATCTATTAACATGTGTCAAAACGACAATGATGGATGTTAAAGTATTAAACAATGGTCAATTTGATTTAGCACCAGAATTCTGGGTTTTAAATCAGCCAGCAACAGGAATTGTTCTTGATGTGGATGGAAAAAATAAGCCAGTTACGAGTGCAACTGTAAAAGTGCATTACCCAGATGATTTTGTGGGAGAAAATCCAGCGAAAATTAAGAAGGGTGAAACAGTAACGGCCAAAGTGCCAGTAAATTTAGCAAGTGTGACGGGAGCTCAAACATTATATGTATATGCAGTAAGCCCATGGTTTACCAATGATGGAGGCGTTAGCTTTTATCTTTCAGAATCTAAGCAAGCGGCTGTGAAGAATGTGGGAGCATGTTTGAAAACAGATGTATTACAGAATACATTAATCATTGCAAAGAATGCGCCTGCAGAAAAAACAGTTGATTTGTTTACGAAAGGAGCAGATGGCAAGTATGCATATATTGATGAAGATAAAGATTATGAGAAAACGTTAGTTTTTTCTATTGCAAAAGATGCGACAGGTAAAGAATTACAAACAAACACTGAGTTAGTTTCGTGTAAAGTGAATGTGGATGGTAAAACGGTTAGTTGTGCAAAACCAGCAGCTAATAAAGAAGGAACGTCTGATGTAACACTGAAATTTGATGAATCAACATCAAAGTCTTCGTTGACAGAGAAGGTAGTGGTAAAAGTAGCACCAATTTTACGATTAAGTGTTGTTGATGTGAATGGAAAAACGCCAAGTGATTTAGTGACAAGCGGGTTGACGGTTGCACCATTAGATACATTGATGATTAAGTATAAAGTTGCAAATGCGTTAGATGAAAAGTTAGTGAATGGAAAAGTGTCGATGGCTGTGAAAGATGCGAAATTAAATATTGCATCTTTATCACAAGGATTCAACTTGAAGAATAAAGAAGAATCAGCAGTGAAAACATTTAAAGTTGATATCCCTGCAAATGCAGTAGATGGAAAATATGATTTTACATTGTTATCTGAAGCGGTTACTGATTTAAATAATGATAAACATCAAGATTCATTCTTGTTTTCATTGAATGTTA
>Ga0209541_10007732_pt1 | contig 17972 bp, 16 predicted proteins | sample RifCSPlowO2_01_FD_184027 | JGI IMG/M metagenome (GOLD analysis project Ga0209541, IMG submission 184027) | Groundwater microbial communities from Rifle, Colorado - Rifle CSP2_plank lowO2_0.1 (SPAdes) (version 2) | ecosystem: Environmental > Aquatic > Deep subsurface > Groundwater | place... | reverse complement strand
GTGTCCTGGCTTATTATTTCAGTCAACAATTCTCAAATACCGGTACTAACGCGAACGTCAATTCAAATGTCAATGTTGGCTCAAATATTAACTCGAATACGAATACGAATGTTAACGCCAATGTCAGCATGAATATTAACGCAGATATTAACGCGAATACTAACGTTAATACTAATGCGAATTTGAACGCGAATGTCAACGTAAATGCTAACGTTAATGTAAATGCCAATGCGAATACCAATGCGAATGCCAATGCGAATGTCGATGCCAATCTTGATCAGGCGGTTGATTCAAGCCGGAACCAGCCCCTGCCTTCGGCGCCGGATAAAGACGGCGATGGGCTGACTTTGGAAGAAGAAAAATTATTCAATACCAATCCGGATAAAGCGGATACCGACGGCGACGGCTTTAGCGACGGGGCGGAGCTTTTGGCCGGCTATTCCCCGATTAAAAAGAACGCGGCTTTGGCCGCTTCCGGCCTGATGCAAAATTACAGCACCCCGCTTTATTCTTTGGCTTATCCGAAAAATTGGCAGTTAAGGGAAGAAGACACGAGAAAAGAGCAGGTCTTATTTCTGGCCGAAACCGGAGAATTCGTTGAAGTCTTGGCGGTGGCCAACCCCGACAGTCTGACTTTGGAAGAATGGCACCGCCGGAATTTTCCCGACGCGGGTTTAGGCCAATTAACCGCTTTGCAGATTAACGGCTTAGACGGCTTGCGCGCGCCGGATAATCTGACCTATTATTTGATTTCGCCCCAGGATAAAAGCCAAATTTATATTTTAACCTATAATATCGGCAATTTCTTAACGACCAATTTTTTGACGACGTTTAATCTCGTGGTGAAAAGCTTTAAGCTGCAATAGCGATCGGCGATTAGCGATCCTCTTGGCGAAACTTGAGGTTAGCGATCAGCGATCCTCTTGGCGAAACTGAAGCTAGCGATCGGCGATTGATAATGCGAAAAATTAAATAAAAAGTATGATTAGATTTGATGTTAATCAACAAGCGGGGAAGAAAATTCCTTTGAGTATCTGGCAAAATTGGCTCAAAAATATTGAAAAAACTTTGAAAATAAAGAAAAATGTTGAAGTTTCTCTGGCCTTGGTTTCAAATAAAGCCATTAAAGACTTAAACGCGCGCTATCGCGGGAAAAATCAAGTAACCGATGTTTTGAGCTTTAAGGAAGATAAATCCGGGCCAGCCAGCCAAGCCGGCTACCTGGGCGAAATCATTATTTGTTATCCGCAAGCGGAAAAACAGGCCAAAGCGGCCGGCCATTCGGTCCAAAGAGAGATTGAAGTCCTGTTAGTTCACGGCTTTTTGCATCTTTTGGGGCATGATCATAAGCGGGCAGAGGAGGCGGCGAAGATGGATAAGTTGCAGGTGAAAATATTAGGTAAAAAATAAAAGCAAAAATTACAAATTCAAAATCTCAAATTCCAAACAAATCTCAAATTACAAATTACAAATTTCAAACACTATCCATTAAGGTTTGTAATTTTGAACATTGTAATTTGCCTGCCCGCCATGCCGTTTAGATTTTTTTGTAAATAAACCCATTAAAACTGGATTAAAATATTCATTAAATAATCCAAGTTAATGGCGAGGCAGGCGGGTTTGGAATTTGTAATTTGGAATTTGTAATTTTCTCTTTATTTAAAAAATAAATCTCAATTTATCTTGCCAATATCTATGACCCAACCCTCAAATTTCTCCAAAAACTTCATCAAAGCCATCGCCTCAATTTCCGTCCTCGTGCTGGTTTTCGTGGCCGGCTACGATTATCACGACCGGCAGATTAAAAATGAATTGAATAAAACTCAAGCCGGCGGCAAGCTAATAAATCGCGAAGCCAAGCCGGAATTTTTGTCCCAAGACGTTGATTTCCAGCAATTTTGGCAGATTTGGAATTATGTCAAAGACAATTACGTCAAGCCCGATGTTTCCGAGTCCGAACTTTTTTACGGCGCCCTGGCCGGCCTGGTCGCTTCCTTAAAAGATCCTTATTCGGTTTTTTTTGACCCGGAAATTTCGGAAAAATTCAACGAAGAGCTGGCCGGCAGTTTTGAGGGCATTGGCGCGGAAATCGGCATGAAAGACGACCGCATCACCGTGATTTCGCCGCTCCCCGGCACGCCGGCCGAAAAGGCGGGTCTGAAAGCGGGAGACAAGATTTTTGCCATTGACGGGACAGACACCGCGGGCATGGCGCTTGATTACGCCGTCAGCCTCATCCGCGGACCCAAAGGTACGCAGGTTAAATTATTAGTTTTAAACACCGGCGCGGATAAGCCAAGCGAGATTGCCATTACCCGCGATAAAATCGAAATTGACAGCGTTAAATTTTCCCGTAAAAATTCAAATGGCGAAGTTCAAAAAGAAGAAGACGGCTTTGTTTTGGAAGAAGGCGATATTGCCCGCATTGAATTGCTTTATTTCAACGAAAATACTTTGGCCGATTGGGACCAGACGGCGCAAAAAGTCCTGGCCGCCAATCCCAAAGGAATAATTTTAGACCTGCGCAATAATCCCGGCGGGTTTTTATCCACGGCCATTGAAATCGCCGGCGACTGGATTGACGGCAAAGTCGTGGTTTATGAACGTCTGCGCGACGGGACCAAAACCGGCAATCAGGCCGATCGCCAGCCGAAATTCGCCGATATGCCAACGGTCGTTTTAATTAACGGCGGCAGCGCTTCGGGCGCGGAAATCGTGGCCGGCGCCCTGCAGGATTACAAAGCCGCTGTTTTGGTCGGAGAAACCACTTTCGGCAAAGGCTCGGTCCAGGACTTAAAGGAATTCAAAGACGGCTCGTCGGTCAAACTGACCATCGCCGAATGGCTGACGCCGAACGGCCGAAACATCAACCAGGAGGGGATTAAGCCGGACATTGAAGTCAAACTGACTAAGGAAGACTTTGAGGCCGGCAAGGATCCGCCATTAGACAAGGCACTGGAGATTTTAAGGGAGAAGACGCGGTAAGCCCGCCTTCGCATTCTGGTTTCGCTTCGGCGCTACGGCGAGGCAAGCCCGCCTGCGCCTCTCTAAAATAAAGAATATGGAAACGACAAAAATCGCGTTATTTAAAGGCAGAAAAATTCGGAAAACCATTTATAATAACGAGTGGTGGTTTGTTATTATTGACGTGGTTGAAGCTTTGACTGATTCTATTCAGCCTGACGGCTATATTAAAGACATGCGCCGCCGCGATGAGGAGCTTTCTAAAGGGTGGGGGCAAATTGCCACCCCCCTTTCTATTTCTACGGCAGGCGGCGTTCAGAGGATGAATTGCGCCAATACAGAAGGCATTTTTCGCATAATTCAATCAATTCCATCCCCTAAAGCCGAGCCGTTTAAAAGATGGCTGGCGAAAGTCGGCTATGAGCGCGTGCAAGAAATTGAAAATCCGGAATTGGCGACCAAGCGGACAAGAATGCTCTATAAGCTGAAGGGGTACAGCGAGGGCTGGATAGAAAAGCGGATGCGCGGCATCGCGATCCGCGAAGAATTGACGGATGAATGGCAAAAGCGCGGGGTAAAAGAACAAAGAGAATATGAAATTTTGACCGCCGAAATTTCCCAAGCCACTTTCGGCGTGACGCCGAGCGAATATAAAAAATTAAAAGGATTGAAGCGGCAAAATTTGCGCGACCACATGGATGACCTGGAATTAATTTTTAGCATGCTGGGCGAGCGGGTGACAACTGAAATTTCCCAGCAGGAAAGGCCGGATACATTTGTAAAAAATAAAAAAGTGGCCATCCGGGGCGGAAGCGTGGCGGGCAATGCCAGAAAGCAAACAGAAAAAGAAATCGGCCGGAGCGTGGTTTCCCGAAAAAATTACTTGCCAGCGCCCGAAAGCCGAAAACGGATTAAATCAGCCGGTTAGACAAGAAAAAATGGCGCGGTAGCGAGAAAAATTTTAAGGGGGAAGAGAAGATATAATCTTAAATATGCCTAAAAAATACGTCACAATCGTCGAGGATTATAACGTGCCGCTGACGCCCTGGTATATATTGGTGGAAAAAGTTTTCAGGGAGATGACCGAAGACAAGGCCGGAATCGACAGCATTATTATTCATAAAAAAGATTTTGTCACTTGGTCGCCGAGTCTGGAAGATTTCAACCGGGCCGGCGATTATTTTAATAAAAAAATAGTTCAAGACGAATCATTCGCCAAGTTCTTGCATGGCAAGGAAGTATATTATTTCAAAGAGATTGAAAAGCTGATCGATTATTTGTCTAAAACTGACCTGAAGGAAAAGACCAACCGGCAGCTGTATGAGATTTATTTGAAATATTACAATGCTATCGCTCAATGCTGGCGCTTTGGCATGGCGATTCAGTTTTTGGACATGGGCGAGAATAAGTATTCGGAAAGAATAAAATCCGGGCTTTTGCCTAAGCTAAAAAAAATCGGCAATCCCGAGATTGTTTTTTCCAAATTAATCACGCCCCGGCAGGAAAATGCCATTCAGGCCGAGAATAACGAGTTTTTAAAATTTCTGGCCGCCATCCAAAAAAATAAAAAACAAGCCGGGCAAATTAAAAAAGACGTGAGATTTTCGGATTTGGACAAGGACTTGATCAAAAAAATAAAAATGATTGCCAAAAAATACGGCTGGATTCAGTTTTATTACATCGGCCCCTCGGCCGACGCCGGGTATTATTATGATTTATTGAAACTAAAAATCAATCTTAACGCCAAAAAAGTGCTTGATAAGATAAAAAAAGAAAGAAAAGAAATTTTGGATTTTCAAAACAAATACGAAAAGTTTTTTGATTCCGGGGAATTGAAGCAAATTAAAACTCTGCGTGATTTCATGTATTTAAAGGAAGCCAGAAAAGAATTTCAGATTTATCGCTTAAGCCCCGCCATGCACCGCTGGTTTTCGGAAGTCGGACGCCGGTTTAGCTGGTCGCCGCTGCAGTGCCGCTACATTATTAAAAAAGAATACGAAGATTTACTGGTTAAAAACAAGAAAATATTGAACGCCGATATTTTAAACGAGCGCTATAAAAAATGCGCGTTCTACTCGATTAACGGCAAAATTCGCCTGGTTACCGGCAAAAAAGCGGATGAGATTGAAAAAAAATACATCGTCAAGATAAAGGTCAACGCTAATATCAAAGAATTGAAAGGCACGGTCGCTTATCCGGGCAAAGCCAGGGGCGCGGTAAAAATCGTCAATTCCACCTCGGATTTGAGCAAATTCAATCAGGGCGATATCTTGGTCAGCTATTCAACCAATCCTTCTTTGGTGCCGGCCATGAACAAGGCCTCGGCGATTATCACCAATACCGGGGGCGTTACTTGCCACGCGGCCATTATTTCGCGGGAATTGAAGATTCCCTGCGTCATCGGCACGAATGTCGCCACCAAAGTCTTAAAAGACGGGGATTTGGTGGAAGTGGACGCGAATAAGGGGATTGTGAGGAAAATATGAATAAAATAATTTTCGAAAAATTAGGCTGGGAGGAGGCAACCAGAAAAGGCGTCAATTTTGAAATTCTGCTGATGAGTTTGGTTTGTTATGGCTGGCGGCAATGGAATACCAAAAAGAAAAGGTATTTCGGGCCTTTCTACACCCGCTATTATCGGCAAATTGACGGCCATCGAGATATCTTGAAAAAAGACATCTCACAATTTATCAGACAGGTCAAAGAAAGAGAAAGGCAGCGACCCGGCAGTATTTACCGGTCTTATCGTGACTTTTCAAAAGTTTTATTAGCGGCCGAAAAATTTGCAACTGTTTTACCCCGATTGAATTTTTCTCAATATTCTAATCAAGAATTGGCAAAATTTTTGACTCCTTATGCTAATGCGATTAGTAAAACCATCTGGTATGATTATAATTATGTTTTTTTGCAGCATTTAGGACAAGATCTTTATCAGATTATCAGAGTCAAAATCGCTGATTTGAAAAAGCAAAGTGAATTATTTGATATTTTTACTCTAGCCAGGCAATCCTCAATGGTTCAGCAAGAGCAGAAGGCAATTTTGCAATTAGTCAGAAAGATTAAAGAGCAATCAATTAGTCTAAACAGTCAAAAGGCTAATCAATTAATCAGTCGGCATTTAAAGCAGTTTGCCTATCTTGGTTATTTTTATTTTCGCGGCCGGCCGTGGGTCAAGTCGGATATTTTAAATCGGCTAAAAAGCCTGTCAAAAATTAATCCGGCGGAAAAAATCAGTAAATTAAGCATCGCCGAGAAGAATAACAAGAATTGGCAAACGCTGGCTAAACAATACAGTTTTGATAAAAAGGAATTATTGCTGATAAAAACGATTAAGGAAATGACTTATTGCACCAACTTATTTGATGAAGTTTGGAGTTATTGGGTTTGGAAAAGTGAAAGATTGCTGTCAGAACTTCAGGATCGATTAAAAGTTTCCAAAAAAGAATTAATCGAAATGGATTTGCCGGAAATAAACAATTTTTTACTCCTTGGTCGGCCAATTGACGCAAAATTTAAAAAAATAATCAGGCAACGCTTTAAGGACAGCGCTTATTTGATGATCAATAATCAGATTCGCATTTTAAGTGGAGAGCAATTAAAACATTATCGCCAAAAAGTTATTGATTCTGTATCGGCGGTTAAAAAAGTAAAAATACTTAAAGGCCAGCCGGCATCGGCTGGATCGGCTAAAGGCAGAGTCGCCCTAGTCTTTGGCATCTCTGATTTAAAAAAGGTGAAAAAGGGTGACATTTTAGTGTCAAAGGCGACTTTGCCGTCGTTTATGCCGGCCATGGAACGAGCCTCGGCGATTATAGCCGAAGTTGGCGGATTGCTTTCCCACGCGGCCATTGTTTCGCGCGAGCTTAAGATTCCCTGCGTCGTGGGTATTAAGTTCGCCACTAAAGTCTTAAAAGACGGGGATCTAGTGGAGGTGGACGCGAATAAGGGCGTGGTAAGGAAGCTGAAGTAAGCGATCGGCTTGGTAAAGCTTAAATTAGCGATCAAGCGATCAGCGATCCGCTTAATATACCTTAAGTAAGCGATCAGCAATCAAGCCCGCCTCGCCTCGACGATATAAAAATATGGTCCGGCGAGTCGAGGCGGGCGATCGGCCCGCCTTCGCCCTTCGGGCTTCGGCGTGGCAAGCGATCAATAAATTTATGCCAAAAAATATTAAGTATTTAAACGATTCCGATCCCTGGTATTTAGCCGAGAATATCCCGGACGTGATTGATTTTCATTTTTCGGAAATTTGGCTTTCCAGCTTTGCCAATGATTTGGAAAAATCCTGCGGCCGCAATTATAAAAAGATTTTGGCGATTTTTCGGCCGAAGTTTTCTTTGGATTATTATTTCGGCGAAAAAGATTCTTTGGCCATGGAAAAGCACTTAATCGGCAAGATAAAAAAAAATCCCGAGTTTGGCCGGTTAATCAATAAAAATATCATTAAATTTTCTGATGGTCTTAACCGCTTCGGCCAGAAAATTTCTAAAATTGATTTGGCGAAATTATCGTCTGAAAAGCTGGCTGATTTAATGGCTGAATCGGACCTGGTCCATACGCGCCTGTATGAATGGGGCTGGCTGTCAAACGCCACGGACATGTTCCACGGCACTTTTACCTCGACTTTGAAAAAATATCTGGAATCAAAACTGCCGGCCGATCTGGATTTAAATGAGGCATTTTCCCTCCTGACTTCGCCGGATAAAAAATCGGTGGCCGCCAAACAGGATGAGGAAATATTAAAAATCGCTAGTCTAATAAAAAATAAAAAAAGCGCCAAGGAAATCAACCGGCTGATTACCCGCCATCAGGCCCGTTATTTTTATTTGAAATATCTTTGGCTGGGCCAGGCCGGCGTTTATTCCCGGGATTATTTCAGGCGCGAGGCGATCGGGCTGGCCAAGGACGGAATTGATCCGTTGGTAAAAATCAGGCGGCTGAATCAGGAATTGGTTAGGATTAAAAAGGAAAAAATCCGCCTTTTTAAAAAAATAAAAATAGACCGCCGGCATATTGATCTGTTTGAAATTTATGCCGATTTTATGCTGACCAAAATTTATCGCCGCTACGCTCAAATTTATTGGGCTTATCAAATCGGCCGGGTGCTGAAGGTTGCCGCCTGCCATTTGGGTATAAGCTTTGACGAAATCCGCCATCTGACCGGCAAAGAAGTCGCTTTTGCCCTGCGGTACGACGGCTTAAACCGCCCGGCTCTGAAAAAACGGCTGAAGTTCTGCTGGCTTTACGTGGAAAAAGGCGTGGAGCTGGTTTCCACCGACAAGGACCATCCGGTTTTGAAATTTCTAAAGAATAAATCGAAAGTTTCGGTCAAAGAACTGACCGGCCAGATCGGCTGCCTGGGTAAAGCTCAGGGCAGGGTGAGAATCATCAATTCCCACAAAGATTTAGCCAAGATGAAAACAGGCGATATTTTAGTCAGCATCGCGACGAATCCCGATTTGGTGCCGGCCATGAAAAAGGCGGCGGCAATCGTCACCGAGCAGGGCGGCGTGACTTCGCACGCGGCCATTGTCTCGCGGGAAATGAATATTCCCTGCGTCATCGGGACCAAGATCGCCACCCAGGTGCTAAAAGACGGCGATTTGGTGGAGGTGGACGCGAATAAAGGAACGGTGAGGAAGCTGAAGTAAGCGATCGGCCCGCCTTCGCCCTTCGGGCTTCGGCGTGGCAAGCGATCAATAAATTTATGTTCAAAAATAAAATCAAACTCATCGCCCTGGACGGCTACGGCATTCTTTTGAGCCGAGGCTATCCCCAAACCGTCGCGGTGATTGCCAAAAAAACCGGCTTGCCGGAAAAATGGCTTTTTGACGTGATTTACAAGAAATATTTCAATCAGGCGGCTTTGAAGAAAATCACCCAAAAGCAGGCCTGGGAGTCAGCCGTTAAGGAATTGAAATTGCCGATGAGCTGGCAGGCCTTGCGCGCGCTTCATTTAGGCCTTTTTAAAATCAATCAGCCGGCTTTCAGGCTGGCCAAGGAATTAAAAAAGAAATACAAAGTCATCATGCTGTCCAAAAACACGCGCAGCCAGTTTGCCGACACGAAAAAGAAACTGCCCGCGGTCTGGCGGGAATTGGAAGCGATCAATACCTGGGAATACAATCTGCCCAAAGCCTCAAAAGAAACCATTAATTTTTTATGCCAAAGATATCGGGTTAAGCCCCAGGAAATTCTTTTGGCCGACGACCAGGCGGTTAATTTGGCGGCCGCCAAAAAAATGGGCGTTAAAACGATTTTTTATAAAAATTTCAAGCAATTTAAAAAAGAATTGGAAAAATATGCCTAAAAAAATTCTTTTGCAGAATCCGCGAATCATCAAAGCCTTCAACCGCGTCAGAAATTTTTACCTGATCGGGCCGTATACCACGACCAATCATTGCGTCATGCCGATTTACGTCGATATCCGCGCGGTTTATTCCGATCCAAAGAGCATGAAAGTAATTACCCGCGAATTGGTGAAGTTTATTAAAAAATCAAAGATTAAATTTAATTTCATTTTAGGCGGAGCCACGGCCGGCATTCCGATCGCCACGACGGTCGGTTATGCTTTGGGCGTCCCGACCGGCTATGTCCGCAAAGCGCCCAAGGGCGGCGGCACCAACCGCACCGTTGAAGGCAGCTTCAAAAAAGGCGCCAAAGCGCTTTTAATTGACGATGCCCTGGGCCAGGGCGCGGGCAAGCTTGATTTCTTGAACAATATCCGGCGCTCGGGTTTTAAGATTGATACTTTAATGGTGGTGTCCAGCCGGGGCTATCAAAATCCGGAATATTTCAAGTGGTTTGCGCCGGCCAAGGTTAATTTTATTTCTTTTTGCGATCTGACCGGACTGATTAAAAATGCCGTGAAAGATAAAATCATCACGCCCGAAGCGGGGCAGCTGCTTTCTTATTACAACCAAGACGCCGCCGGCTGGAATCAGGACAAGAAAAAATGGCAGGAATTTCTGAATTATAAAAAACAAAAAAGACACGAAAGTGTCTCGGGAGTTTAGCTAGTCAAGCAAGCATAAATGATTTGAGGGCGGTACGCTTTCTGCATTCCGCCCTCATTGTTTTTTCGGGGAGAGGAACTACCGGAGGTAATTCTCTTCCACCAGCTCACCCGCACTGGTTAGGATGAGCTCGACGGCGCCGCCCATTTCGAGGTACTGGATCGGTTGGCCGGCTTGCGGCAAACTGGGTGTTTCCGGGTTCTTTAGCAGAAGGATTCCCGGTTCAATAAGCCCGCCGTGGCCGCAGGCCAGGATTGTTTGGCCCGTATTCCAGCGGGCCAGGACGCGCCATAAGGCGGCGTGCTCTTCCGCGCGTTTCAGAATGTACCCGCGCACTTCCGGCTCCGGGCATTCCACGCAGGCTTGCTCCGAGCCGATGCCTTTTTTTTCGGCATAAGCCTTAACGATGGCCACAATTTCGGGCTTGTCGTTGCTGCCGTCGCGCATCCTTTCGTCCGTTCGAAAAGAAGGAAGGGATTCGCCGACTTTGCTGTTGCCTTCGGCGCAGGCGAAAGCGGCTTTGACCGCTCGGCCGCGCGGGGACATCACCACTTCGTCCAGCTTGATGCCGCCGGCGCGAAGCTTGAAACCGAATTTGAACGCCTGCTCATACGATTCATCGCAAATCGTGTCCTTGGGCCGCGAATCCCGGTATTCACCGTTTGTCCCATGACGCATGATAATCAACCGGCATTCTTTAGCTTCCAATTTTCTGAAATTCATCGTAATTCTCCTCGTAGGTTGAAAGTTTGATTTCCCAATTAACTCACATAAGCAGGAATTTGCCTAAGCAAATTACCGCTTAGCTGAGTTAATTGGTTTTAGGTTTGAAAGATCAAATAAATATATTTTTGGATACTTATTTCAGCTTTCAACAGGGGGATTGGGGTGCGGAGCGGAGAGAACTGATTTTTCAGTCTCTCCGCTCCGCGATTTTGTGGCTGGCCTATTTCAGCGGCTTGACGGTTACCGTCGCGTCCGCTACTTCGAACTCAAGGCCTTCGAGTTCCGCCAGTGGTGGCACGTCTTCGAGTTTCATGCCGGCGCCGATGGCGGCCAATTCGATGATCGGGCTATGGCCGAATCCGATTACCACGGATCCATTGGACACTTGGGCGGCCACGTTCATTACGCCTTGCAGGGCATTTTGAGCCGCCGCCATGAACTCTTCCGGCGTCAGAATCGCTGCCAGGCCGCGGATATTGCTGCCGGTCTTTTTGACCGCGTCCGCTAATCCGCGATCCAGCCAGCTCTTGAAGAGCGTGCCGTCTCCGAAGTTGGCGACGGGGGGCAGAGCGCGTTGGCCATGCTGATAATTGGCCAATCCGAGAAGGAACGAGGCCAACGTTTGCCAGGTTCGGCTTTCGTTGCCGCCGACGACTACGTCGTAGTCGCGACTGCGGCCGAGTTCAATGCCGAGAGCTTCCGCCGCTTCCAGCCCTTCTTTGGAAATGTTGTTGCCGTTTTTCAAACCGTGGCGCCGATATTCGAAATTCATGTTTTCTCTCCTTAACCGTTTGTTTGTTTTTTATCAGGCTACATACTAATAGCCAGCTTAATCTAGCAGCAAACCACATAAGCAATTTGCCGCTAAATTGAGCCGGCCATGGATTAGCTTGTTGTAATGATCAATAGATTAGTATAGCATATTTTATTAGTTTTGTCAATGTTTTAGAGAAAAATTATGTTATTTTGGCTAATTTTAGGTATAAAGCGATGGAGTTAATAAGAGCGATGATTTATCAACCCCATCGTTTCATCGCTTGCCTCGCCGAAGCTCGCCGACCCTCGTCAAACTGAAGCAAGGCGAGCGTAGGCGGGCTCTCATCGCTTTATCGCTCTATTTGTGCTAAAATAAAATCATTATCAAACACCCCTATGCCCCAAACCTTCATCCTCCCATTTTCCAAAATCTCAAAACGAGACGTCAAGCTCGCCGGCGGCAAGGGCGCGTCTTTGGGCGAGATGACGCAGAATAAAATTCCGGTGCCCCCGGGATTCGTGATTTTGGCCGGCGCCTTTGACCGGTTTTTGGCAGAAACCGACTTGAAAGCGGACATCCCCACCCAGCTGAAAAAAGTGAATTATAAAGACATCAATAGCGTGGAAAAAGCCTCCAAGACGATTCACGATCTGATTCATGATGAACGGATGCCAAAAGACCTTCAACTCTTAATCCTGGGCGAATTTAAGGATTTATGGTCCAATCCCGCCTACGCCCCTCGTAAACTCTGGGCTTCGGCGGGTAAATTTGTGGCCGTGCGCTCGTCAGCCACGGCCGAAGATTCGTCCACGGCCAGCTGGGCGGGCGAATTGGAAACTTATCTGAATACCACGGAAAAAAATCTGCTCGGCCGGGTCAAAGACTGCTGGTCTTCGCTTTTCACGCCGCGGGCGATTTTTTACCGCTTTGAAAAAGGTTTGAGGAATTCCAAAGTTTCGGTGGCCGTGGTCATCCAGCAAATGGTTGATTCGGAAATCTCCGGCATCACTTTTACCGTCCATCCCGTCACTAAAAATAAAAATCAGATGATTATTGAAGCGGGCTTCGGCCTGGGCGAAGCGATTGTTTCCGGCCAGATTACGCCGGACAGCTACGTGGTTGACAAGCGCGATTTTTCGATTATCGATATCAATATCGCCGAACAGAAAAAGATGCTGGTCAAAAAACCCGGCTCGGGCAATGTCTGGAAAGACGTGCATTGCCGGAGAAAAGAATGCCAGAAGTTAAACGGCCAGCAAATTATCGCTTTGGCCAAGCTTTGCCTGCAGATAGAAAAGCACTACGGCAAGCCGCAGGATATCGAGTGGGCCTTTGCGGGCGGGAAATTCTATATTACGCAAAGCCGGCCGATAACGACTTTGTGAAACTTTATAGCGATCAAGCGATCCGCTTAAGTTAGACTTAAGATAGCGATCAGCGATCGATGGCAAAACAAAACATTCATGAAAAAAACCTGGTTTGTCGCGGAAAGCATTCCCACCATGAATTATACCGTCATGCTGCCGGTTTTTGCCGAGTATGGCCGGTTTATCGCGCGCCAAGGCGGCGGCGATTATTTCAACGAAGTTATTTGGATCTTCAGAGACAGCAATGCCGATTTGTGCTACGCGCGGGAAGATTTTGAGACCGGCATCAATTTTCTCCTGAAAAAAGCCCTGAAAAATCCCGCCTGGCCGGAGAAGCTTAATCAATCAATTTTTCAATACGCCAAAGATTATTTTAATTTCGCCAAAAAGCTGGAAAACAAGGATTTTTCAAAATCATCCAATTCGCAGCTGCTAAAGATTTATTGGCGCTTAGTGATGAATTATCAAAGGAAATCGCATAACTCCGGCCAGATCACCACTTGGTTAATCGACGCGGAAAAAAATTTATTTTCCAATCATTTGCTGAATTTGCTGAAAGAAAAAATTGACGCCAGCCGGCAAAAAGTCAATTTGGCCGAAACTTTCGCCTGGTTGACGACGCCAAATCGGCCCGGGTTTTTGGACCGAGAATCACGGGAATTTTTAAAAATCGCCGGAATTTTTAACCGGGACAAAATGGCCAAAAAAATCGTTTTGGTTAATGAGCCGGCCAGAATATCCTCGGTTTTGAAATTAAAGCGGCCGAAGCTGGAAGACCTGATGCGCCGGCATTATAAAAAATACCTTTGGATTTATTATACTTACCAGGGGCCGGTCTTGGAGCCCGATTATTTTTATGAAATTCTGCGGGGGATTTTTAAAACAGGCGATTTGAAGAAATTTCAGGTCCAAAGGGCCGGGCGCTTTAAAGAAATCAAAAAACAAAGAGCCGATTTGTTTAAAAAACTGAAATTCAGCCGGGCGGAAATTCGCTTTTTTGATATTGCCGCCGATATTGTTTACCTGAAGGCTTTCCGCAAGGATTGCATGTATTTTGGGTCTTACGTGACCGATAAAGTTTCCAAGGAAATTGCCCGCCGATTAAATTTAACTTTAAAACAGGTGAGATATTTCGCTTACTGGGAGATGAAAGACGCGCTGTTGAAAAATAAATTTAAAGTCGATGTTTTAAATCAAAGATATAAATTCAGCGTGGTTTATACCGACAGCTTCAGGCCGAAAATTTATACCGGCAAGGCGGCGCAAAAATTTTTAAATAATTTGCGTTTTGAAAAACAAGATTTGACGGAAATTAAGGAGTTGAAAGGATTGACGGCCTATCCGGGCAAGGTTAAAGGCATCGTTAAAATCATTGAGACGGCCGATGATCTGAAAAAAATGAATCAGGGCGATATTCTGCTTTCGGAAACCACTTATCCGGCCCTGGTTCCGGCCATGAAAAAAGCGGCCGCGATTGTGACCAATGTCGGCGGTTTGACCTGCCACGCCGCGATTGTTGCCCGGGAGCTTAAAATTCCTTGTGTGATCGGCACCAAGATTGCCACCAGAGTTTTAAAAGACGGCGATAAGGTGGAAGTGGACGCCAATGAGGGCTGGGTGAGGAAATTATGAAGAAGCGCCTAATTTTGAAGGTTAAAGGCCAAGTCCAGGGCATCGGGTATCGCTATGCCGTTCAAAAAGAAGCCAAAAGACGTGGTTTTACTGGCTATGTCAAAAACACCGACGCCGGCGGGGTGGAGATTGTCGCCGAGGGCGATGAAAGAGACTTGCAAAATTTTATTTTATTTTGCTATAATGGGGTAGTAAATGCTGTTGTCCAAAAAATAGATGAAAGCCGGTCAGAGGCGACTGGCGCGTTTTCTGATTTTGTGATAAGGTATTAAAGTCAAAAACATGAAAAAAGCTATGAAAGTAATTTTGCTGAAAAATGTCCCTAATCTGGGCCAAGAGGGAGATGTTAAGGAAGTCGCTTTGGGCTACGTCCGCAATTTTTTAATTCCCCGTGGCTTGGCCGAAGAAGCCACGCCGGAAAAGATAAAAGCGGCCGAAGAAAAGAAAGCCAAAAAAGTTCAAACCGCGGAATTGGATTTGGCCAAGGCCCAGGAATTAGCTTCAAAGTTTAATGGTCAGGTAATTGAAGTTTCGGCCCGGGCTTCAGAAGAAGGCCGGCTTTATGCCGCCCTGCCTTTGGCCAAGATTGTGGCCGCCCTGAAAGCCAAAGGTTTGGAAGTCAGTAAAGACAGCATTAAATCAAGCCACATCAAGGAAATCGGCGAGCATCTGGTTAAAATCGAGCTGGAGCACAATTTGGAAGCGGCCATTACCTTAATCATTAATCCGGAAGTAAAGTGATTTTTAAACCGGTAAAATCAAGTTTCTTTAATAACTAAACCCACCGACTGAAGGTGGGTTTGTCGCTTTATAAAGTAAATTAAGTAAATTAAGCGAGGTAAGCTGACTTTACTTAATTTACTTAATTTACTTAATTTACTTAATTTACTAAACTTATGTCCAAATTCATCTTTGTTCTGGGCGGGGTGATGTCCGGAGTCGGCAAGGGCGTCACGACCGCTTCCATCGGAAAAATTTTGCAGGCGCGCGGCTTTAAAGTGACGGCCTTAAAAATTGATCCTTACATCAATGTTGACGCCGGGACCATGAACCCGACCGAACATGGCGAGGTTTTTGTGACCGAAGACGGCGATGAAACCGATCAGGACGTGGGCAATTACGAAAGATTTTTGAACGCTGATATTCTGCGGGATAATTACATGACGACGGGCCGGGTTTATCAGTCCGTCATCCAGCGCGAGCGGAATTTGGAGTATGGCGGCAAATGCGTGGAAGTCGTGCCCCATATTCCCGAGGAAGTCATTCGGCGGATAAAAAAAGCGGCCCAAAAAGCCAAGGCCGACATTACGATTATTGAAATTGGCGGCACCGTCGGCGAATATCAGAATATCTTATTTTTGGAAGCCGGCCGGCTGATGCATTACGCCAATCCGAAAGATGTTTTGTTCGTTTTGGTCAGTTATCTGCCGATCCCCAGCACTTTGGGCGAAATGAAAACCAAGCCGACGCAATACGCGGTCCAGCAGGTAAATGCCGCCGGCATCCAGCCCGATTTCATTATTTGCCGCTCCCGCCTGCCGGTTGACGAGCCGCGGCGGCGAAAAATGTCAACTTTTTGCAACGTCGCCAAGGAAGATATTGTCTCCAACCCGGATGTCAATTCAATTTATGAAATTCCTTTGATTTTGGACAAAGAAGGGCTGGGCGAAAAAATATTGAAGAAATTAAGCTTAAAACCGAAAAAGAAAAATATGAGGGATTGGCAGAAAATGGTCGCGGCCCTGAAACGGGATAAAAGAATCGTTAAAATCGGCATTGTCGGAAAATATTTCGCTACCGGCGATTTTATCCTGCCGGACGCCTATATCTCCGTGATTGAAGCGCTAAAACACGCGGGCCTGGCCAATAAAGTAAAAGTGGAAATAGACTGGATTAATTCCGATCTTTACGAAACCCGGCCAAGCGCGGTTAAAGAACTGAAGAATTATGACGGTATCGTCGTGCCCGGCGGCTTTGGCAAGCGGGGGATTGAAGGCAAGATTTTGGCTATTAAATTCGCCCGGGAAAATAAAATTCCGTTTTTGGGACTTTGCTACGGCATGCAGCTGGCCACGATTGAATTTGGCCGCCATGCCTGCGGCCTAAAAAAAGCCAATACGACCGAAATTGATCCGACGACCAAATTTCCGGTTATACACATAATGCCGGATCAAGCCGAGAAGCTGGCCAAAAATCAATACGGCAATACCATGCGCCTGGGCGCTTATCCCTGCGTTTTAGATAAAGACTCCAATAGCTTTAAATTATACGGCACTAATCGTATTAGCGAGCGCCACCGCCATCGCTACGAGTTTAATAACGATTTCCGCGCCCGGCTGACGAAAAAAGGTTTGGTTTTGGCCGGCTTGTCGCCGGACAAAAAATTAGTGGAAATTATTGAGGTTAAAAATCATCCGTTTTTTGTCGGCACGCAGTTTCATCCGGAGCTGAAATCAAGGCCCTTGGCGCCTCATCCGTTATTTGTCGGTTTAATTGCTGCCTCTAACAAGAGAAGATAAAATTACAAATTCCAAACTTCAAATTCCAAACCCGCCTGCCTCGCCATTAACTTGGATTATTTAATGAATATTTTAATCCGGTTTTAATGGGTTTATCTGCAAAAAATCTAAACGGCATGGCCTGCCCGCAATGCCTGTTCCCTTATTTCTTATTTTAACCCAGTATATCTCGACTAATTTTTTCCTTAAAAAATATAGTAAATAGCGAAGGCAGGCGGGCGGGCAGGCAAATTACAAGCACCAAATCACAAATTCAAAACGCGAAACCAAGGGTTTGGTCCCGCATTGAAAATGCGGGATTGAATATTGGGATTTGTTTGGAATTTGAAGTTTGGAATTTGGTGCTTGCTCTTGTTAACTTGCCCAAATAAAAAACCAGATAGCGGCTTTTTAAGCTATTATCCGGTTTTTATTTTTTCAGCGGAACGACGTTGGCAAACTTTGACCATTCCAGCTTGCCGTTGAATTTTTTCATTTTCTTCCGGGTAAATTTAACAATACCCGCGGCCAAAGCGAATAAGGTGTCGTCATTGCCTCGTTTGACATTCAGTCCCGGCCGGATTTTCGTGCCGCGCTGGCGGACGATAATGCTGCCGATTTTGGCGAATTCGCCGGCGTAAAGCTTGGTGCCCAGGCGTTGCGCTTGCGAGTCTCGGCCTAAACTTGTGGAACCGCCGGCTTTCTTGTGAGCCATAGATTTATTTAGTGGTAGGGGCGTATAGCAATACGCCCGTACAATTAATGATTAGATTGTTAGCCCGCCTCGACTCGCCGTTGGTTAAATCATTGATGAGTCAAGGCGAGGCGGAGTTGTTAGGATATTAGATAATATAAACGATTTGGCAAAAATTGTCAAGGGAAATGAGTCAGTTTGACATAAATTGCAAAATATGCTATACTATATTATTAGTTCTTTTTACGCTTATTTTTACCCCATTAGAAATGAAATTTTTAACGGGGTAAACTTGTAAAAGCAGGTAGCTATAGC
>Ga0209541_10007729_pt1 | contig 17975 bp, 17 predicted proteins | sample RifCSPlowO2_01_FD_184027 | JGI IMG/M metagenome (GOLD analysis project Ga0209541, IMG submission 184027) | Groundwater microbial communities from Rifle, Colorado - Rifle CSP2_plank lowO2_0.1 (SPAdes) (version 2) | ecosystem: Environmental > Aquatic > Deep subsurface > Groundwater | place... | reverse complement strand
CCCGCCGTAATTAAGTTTTTCACCATAAGTAGAGCCCACCGATACTTTCTCTCCAGTTAATTCATAATTATAATATTTTAAAACCGTATTTATCTCACTCTTGGGATAAACTGATATGGAAAAAACTGTTTCTTGGCCACGATTAATGCCCCAATTTTTCTTTAAATTTTGAGATCCCGTATTGATTTCCCAAATACTATAAAAATCATCTTCTGAATATCCAAGTGGATATTTTAACTCAAACCCATACTCCTCATTCCGGTAGGTTTTCCAGTCACTGATGTCAATTTCTTCCGTTTGGTTAGTATTGATATTCTGGTTCTGATTAATATTTTGATTGACATTCGTATTTACTGGCGCCACCGGCTTCTTCCAACACCCCGAAACAACTACCGTGGTGGCTAAAAGAATTAGGCTCAAAATTAAGGTTTTTTTGCTTAAATTAGGCATATTTAGCTAAATCTTCATAAAAATAACACAGCAAGCGCTATGTTTGATTATTAATATTGGATTTATCTATAATATATTATAGCGCTTTTTTAAAAATGGTGTCAAATTTGAATAACAGTTGTAATTACCGATCGCCGGGATTCATCACCAAAGGCGGAGAAAACTGAACGGCGGGCCAACTGCGCGAATACTGGTCACCCCAAGGATCCTGGATGTAACCTTTAGCCGAGAAACGGTCAAGAGTGACAGTTTGATAAGCTTCGGCTGTGAAACTGACTCGGAAAATATCACCGATAACTGTCAGGTGCATGCCGTCAACAATTTTGAACGGCACGTTAGGATCTGGCCGAGGGGTCCAGGTGGGCGTTGGAGTAACGGTCGGCGGCACTGGCACAAAAACCGTTACCACATTACTTCGGCCTAAAACCAGATCGCTGGCAGTCAATGCCTCGCAATAGAAAGTGTGGCTTACGCCTGTCTGCAAACCGGAAAACGACCAACTGGTTGCTGCCACCTTGTAACTTTCTGCGCCGTCATTTCGAACAAAACAATGAAATGGGGCATAGGGATACAAGGTGTTTTCAACAATTTCCACATCAACGGTATCGTAATCACCAGAACGCAACTGAGCAGTGATAGTGTAGCGGTTGGGATTAGCTGGGGTGGTAACTTCCAAGACCGGTGAACGCATTACCACGCCGTTATCGCTACTAGTGGCTTGGACATAATACCGGTAAGTGGTGTTAGACAAAGCCGTATTGTCGGTCAGCAATTGGTCAGTGGTAGTATGAATTGGCCAGTCATTGCGGTAAACCACAGAACTGCCGGCAAACGGCAAAAGCCAATTGAGAATCACTTGGTTGTAGCTGACCGAACTGGTCCAGATGTCAATACTTTCCTGGCCGCCTAAAGCGATATGGAAACCGTCGCTGGGCGTATCCACCATTTGAATGCCAGTGGCTAGGTTCCAAATCAGGGTTTTGCCTGTCTGGAAATCTTGACGGACGTAAATCTGATTGGCTGGACCGAAAAGGCCATTACTGTCAACAAAAGCTCTTTCGTCGCATAATGGAGCGTTCAGCGTACTTGGGCCATAACCAGCCAGCTGATCCATATAGTACCAACGGAAACCGGCCTTAAGTTCAAAGGCTGCGCTCATCGCTGAACTTTCAATAATGGCCGAGTAGAAATCATATCCCGGATGGTAGAAATCTTGGATGGTAACAAAGTTGCTGCCATCCAGACTATACCAATCGTGGACATAGACTCCGCCGCCATTATTGTTGAACGGCTGGCCAAAGTGGTCAGCACCGCCATTGCGGTTGAAACAGTCAAGGATGGGCTGATTGAGGGCGCCATTGGAGTAACGAGCGACCGTGGAAGGTTGGTTATGAGCCTCGATGAAATCCAATGGATCATAATAATTATCCACTGAATCGTTTGAACAATCAGAGTCTGGCAAATAACCACAACCATCATTATCTAGTCTTTTCACCTCAAAATCCAGATGTGGATTCGTAGAATAACCAGTGCTCCCTACTTGACCAATAACTTGACCAATAACAACCGTACTATCTTTGGAAACCGTTACGCTACCATACAGCAAGTGTGCAGACTGAGAATAGTATACGGTTCCATCTGGCAATTGGTGACGGATACGCACCATTGTCCCCCAGCCAGTGGTCGCCTGACTATATTGGACGTCAGCAACAATACCGGCGTCTATGGCATAAACATCACCGCCGCTGGCATTGTTGTATGTGGCCAAGTCTACACCTAGATGAGTTTTTTCGACCCCATCCATGACCCGAGTCGCCAAAAACCCCTGTGTTATAACATACCCATTCCCACTGTCAAAACTGGTAGTTGGTTTGACAGCCATATCCCCAATAGGGTAAACCATCCCAAAACCAGAACTACAAAACAAAACAAACAGTATTACGAGACCGAACGAACGTTTGGTAAACATCGTAGTTTACCTCCTTTTTTGTTTTGGTTGTCAAAGAACAACCTTGTTAGATGCCTAAGGCATTCTACCTAGACAAAAACAACATAGCTTTTGCCTAAGATAAAAGATCCTAGAAACGCTATGTTGATTTCCTAAATATATTTAAAATCTTATTCTACAAAAATTTTGGCTGTCAATACAATTTTACCAGTTAACCCAACCTATCACTTCTTTTTTATTAACAATATCATCCAAAAAGATTTCTTGAGAATTATCTGTTAAATCTTGCGCCACAACCCTATAACGATTGTCGTCTGTCTGGGAAGAAGGGCACGTTTTTTTCCCTCCCGAAATACATTCTCTGTAGTTAGCGCTATAGTAATCCACAAAAGCGAAGTAAGTTTGGCCATCTGATTTAATTATATTTCTATCCCAGTATAGATAACTTTGCCCAAGCGTTAAATCATTGTAAATTGTTTTTAGTTTATTAGTTTTAAAATCTAAAATCGCAATTCTGTTCGTAAAGCCAATTAGCACCCTCGTTTCATCATTCAACCATTCCAAAGAATCAATATCAGGATTTGTAATTGGCCCATATTTATCTACAGCATTTGTAAGATTAAAAGTATATAAAGGTGTTGTAATATCACTTAAAGATACTAGTTTAGCTATGATTTCACCGCTTTTTGATTCCACGTAGAAGCCAACTTTGAGATCCGGATTCACATAAAAACATCCCACAGAACCCCCTTTTTGAAAATTTTTATCTTCAATTCTTTGGATAGTATTGTTTATTAAATTAACAACAGCGATATCACTGCAGCCAATTCCTTCTCCCGTGAGTTGGAAGAATGCTCTTTGATTGTTTTCATTAAGACCAAGAAACTTATATCCTCCAAAATCCCCTATATTGTCACTAAGCAACTTTCTTGCTTGCTCAATACTCCTTGCTTCTTCAAATGAATTTTGTGAAAAAGAAAATAGATAATCCCTCCTATCTCGTACTGGCCTATCTCCAAAAAATTCATTAACTTCGTCATACATATTATATGTAAAAACACTGATAAGAATTTTATCTCCGTCGCTAATCGGCGCATGATTAATATAAAGCGTTTCATATACATTACCTTCCTTTTTAAGAGCGGGGAAATTCAGCGACATATAATTTTTTCTCTCTGGTTCATAACGATAGTAAGTATTTGTATCCTTATTTATAAAAACTAAATTTTCTTCATAAAGACCACTGAACTGATAAGGTGATTGAGTCATTTGAGCTACTTCTTTTACTACAGGATCGACTAAATATACTTTCATCTCTTTTCCCTGTTCTCCTGTACCAAAAGTAGAAATTATTAACTTATAAGTTGACAATTCCTGTGTCGTCGGTTCTGACGTATTCAAGTTCTGATTGGTATTTTGATTCTGGTTTACCGCTGGTTTGCCAAAACACCCAGCCAAAAACAGGGGTAAAAGGATTAAAATTGTGATTTTTAGTTTATTCATAGCTGTGAACCAAATTCTAAATTCTAATATCTAAATTCTAAACAAATTTTAAATTATAAATTACAAATTTTAAACTACTTAGTTTTTTCAATGATTGAGCCAAAAATTTTCATTAACTCTATAGTTTCATCGATGAGATCATTTTTAATCTTTTCTAGTTCTTGATTATCTTTCGTATCAATCAACTCTAACCAAAACCTCGTTTCTTTCGCTTCTTTTTTGGCGATTCTAAGGTGCATGATAAAATCCTTTTTACCCAAAGATTCATTAGCTTCAATATAATTAGCACCGATTGAACCAGAAGATCTAATTAATTGTTTTCCGTCTTCAAAATTACTTACGGATTTAGGCAAAGTCTTCACGAAAAATCTTGTCTGCTTGGCAAATTTTAGCACCCTATCCTCCAAGTCATACTGTTTCGAATTTGTGATTTGGGTCATTAATATTTGTTTAGAATTTAGGATTTAGTGCTTAGGATTTACAAATAAAAGCGCCTTTGGGCGCTATGTTGATTGGTGTCATTTCAAGATTAATTTAGGTGATTAGCTTACGCTCTATCCGACTTAATCTATTTTCCAATCTTGGGTGAGCATCATGAAGATGAGTATTCCATTCCTTATTTAAATAAGAATCTACCTTTTGAGCCAAGCCATCAACACTAGTTGTTAAATCATCAACCTGTCCTTTCGTGGCCAAATGGCCTGTTTCATCTTTAATCACCCGTCTCAATGTTTGTTCAAATTGTTTTGGAGTAACATTCATATTAACTATAATTTTATTGCTTAATAATTTTATCAACACCAGACAATGATGTCAATTCACCAAATAAGTTGATATAAATTACTAGATTGAAGATTTTTTGCAAGCCCCAGGCTCCCGCCTACGTCCCGATGATTCATCCTCCGAAGTCATAAAATGACGAAGGAAGAAATCGGGACTTCGGCGGACAAGCAACCCCGCACCAATAAAATTAATGTCTTTTTCCGGGCCCTAGGCTCAACATAGCGCGAAAAAGCTCAAGAACCCGGAAGAAAACATCAATTTTAATTTTATGATGCGGAATAGGCGCCGCGCCCGCTTCGCCGAAACATCGCTAAATATCAGCGAGGCGAGCGAAAAAGCTCAAGAACCCGCGAAAAGTCTACAAATTATACAAATTTTCAGTGAGCTAATCTCACCAACTGGCAATCAAGGGTTTTGCCGTTAGGCAATTTCACTGTTACTTTTTCCGGATAACCTTTGCCTAAAATCGCCTGGGCAATTGGGGAAAGCCAGGAAATTATGCCTTTGGCCGGATCACCTTGAGGCAAATCAACAATTTCAAGCTCTTTAGCTTCATTATTAATCACCACCAAAACCTTGTCACCAATGCCAATTTTTTTAGATTTTTTTAACATAGTACGAATCCCATTTAATTTGTCATTCTGAGCCCCGCCAGCGGCGGGGCGAAGAATCTTTAGATCCTTCACTTCGTTCAGGATGACGGTATTAATAGAAATGGCAGTTATACACAGTTTATCACGACGGCGCGAGAGATAGACGGCGCAAACACGATTTTCTTAAAAAAATCCCCCAACCCTCGTGTAGCTGGAGAAATTTTCAAAGTCCTTGTTTTATTTTTAGCTTCATGCGACGGCTCTAGTTATAGCGACGGCTCAGCTCTAACTTTATTTTAGCAAGCCTGCATAAAATGTCAAGCGCATCTTCCCCTATTCATCTTCATGCTGAATAAACTTCTGGTAATTTTCATCAGCATCAATCATATCTTCGATCATGTCGCGCAGATAATCGGCTTTGGAAATTTTGGTATTATGAGTCTTCCAGCGCAGATAGCGTTCGATCCTCGGAGTAATGCGCAAAGTAAACTTAATCGAAGGCATCTGCCGGTCTTCCCCTTTTTCTACTAATTTTAAAAATTCGATAATTACTTTCTCTAAAATACTGTCAGTATATGTTTCTAATTGCAAAAGCTTGGCGGTATTTTTGTCTTCTTGTAGATGAAGCAGATTTCTATCAAACGCCTTACCTTTTTCCAGTAAATACAAAATTGGTTTTTTGTGAGTTAGAGCTAAGGCGATTAGATAACCGCTTTCTGGAATGGTGCGGCTACCTTCAATAATCAAAGCATCAACTCTTTCCAACAGAACTTCTCCGCTTCGACTAATCTTTTCTAAATCCTGATTAGAAAATCCGCTCACATTTTTCTGGGCCAGATTGCTCATCACTAAAACCCCGGCATTATTTAAAATGTCAACAATTTGGGAAAACCGCTTTTGGAATTTTTCTTCAGCTTGACTGTCAGCTGTAAAATATATTTTCATATTTTTGTGTCATCTCGACCGACTCCACCCTTAGGCGGAGGAGTGGAGACCTGCCTGCCGGCAGGCAGGGATCTCATTATAGTTAAGATGAGATCCTTCGACTCCGTCCCACCGACTTGTCAGGGGGACTCCGCTCAGGATGACATACTAATAAATTATCTCCTGGGCAATATTATCCGCCATCAGTTCTTTAACTTTCTTCACGTTTCTAGCTTGAGTTAGAGCCCACATCAATTTAACAACCGTCGCCTCCCAGGTCATATTATTTATAATTAAAATATTTTTAGGGCCTAAAACCTCGGTTTTAATGCTTTTTGACCAAATTACAACAGGAATGTCACGGGTAATTTTCTCAAAAAGAAAAATCAAATCTTCAGGTAGCCGGTGGTAATCGCCGGAATTAACAATCACGCCAGCTTTATCAGCGATTCTTTTAGTCAAAGACTTTAAATCTAGTGTGGGCATTATATTAATTATTTCAATATTACTATCGAGCTGGTTAAAAAATCTAACCTTGCCTTTATTTTGAGCAACTACCTTATCAAAAACTCTAATACTAAAATCAATGCGTCCTAATACACTATTAGCCGGCGCGTTGAATATATTGAGAGATTCTTCAATAATTCTCTCTGATTGGTTAGCCCTTAATAATCTGTTACCTAACATCAGGCAAACTTCTGTTAGATTAAAAGTGGCTACCTGGATGGCATTAATTAAATTAGCCCGGATGCCGAATTTTTTAGGATCCTGGCTTGACTGCTGGACTAACTGGCTGCCGGTAAAAACAATTGGCTTTATTAAATTTTGCAGCAGAAAACTGATAGCTGAGCTAGTGTAAAGCAAATTGTCTGCTCCGTGAATTACCACGAAGCCGGAAAATTTATCCAAGCGCTGGTTGATTTCAGAAGCCAGCTTAATCCAGGTCTCCGGCGTAATCTCAACTGAATTTTTGCCAAAAACAAAAACTGGCTCAATTTCAGCAATGATTTTAATCTCTGGCATCTGGCTCAGCCAGTCGTTGAGCTTGTCTTTTTGCAACCCAGGAACCGAGCTGCAAATCAGCAAACAGATTTTCTTATTATGATTTACCATGTTTATCTTAGGTATATAGCGACGGCGCTGATATTTAGACGGCTTATATAATAAGTATATCACTTGAATAAATAAAAAAATAGGGCTGAAGTTAGCCTTGCTTTTAAAAACCTGGATTACAAAATTTTATCTCTTTTGCTCCCTGACTATTTCCTGGTAATACTCTTTTAGCCGCAGATAATCTGGCTTGATTTTCTTTTTGAAAGCTGGCAGGCGAATCTGGCGATAGCCTTTTTCAATATACTTAAGAATCCAGGCTGGCTTGTCTTTTGGCTCTTTTCCAGACAGCAACCCGAAGGCTGAAGCGTAAATCACCTGGGAAGCGCCGTCAGATGAAGCAACGATTTTTTCTTCTATTGTTTTTGGGGGGTTGGTTTTTAAATTATGCGATATGATGCAATTCATCACCTGCTGGATTACTTCGGGTTTATATTTAAGCTTTTTTAATTGCCTTTCGGCTATTTTGGCTCCAACAATTTCATGGGGCTGGTCGTTAATCTCACGGCCGATATCATGCAGTAAAGCTGCGGCCGCGATGACGGCTCTGCTGCCGCCATACTTTTGTTGCAGCTCCAATGCGATTTTGTAAACAAAATAAACATGGCAGAAATATTCATTCGGTTTTTGGCTGATTACAAATTTTCTGATTTTATCAATACTCATACCTTATCATTATAATTTATCCCGCATCTTTTTTCGAGTCCCCTCTTGGAAATTAAGTGGTAGATTACTAAACAAATTATTAATATCTCAACTAGACAAAGAGGGTGGGATAGATAAAGGGGGATCCAAAAACTCAAGTGAACCTCCCTTCTAAATTTCTAGCAAAAGCAAAAAATAGAGTTAAAATTCGACCCTGATTTTCAAAATTTGCCAAGAGGCTTTCATGCTCCCCTGCCAACATTCTTATAATCAGTAAAAGATGTTAAAATAAAACTATGATTATAGATAGCCACATTCATATTTCAAAAACCTCAAAGGTTGGCAGTTTTGATTTGGTAAAAACTAAGCTCCTGAAAGAAATGGGGTTAAATGGGATTACAAAAGCACTTGTTATCCCAGACAACGTACCAAACCCTCAATGTGCTGATCTTGAGGCGGTTATAAAATTAATCAAAAATGAGCCTAAGCTGTCCATGGTTGCTACTCTGAAAATCGAGCAAATCAATAAAGAAAGTCTGAAAAAAATCGAGGGATTATTTTTAAAAAAACAGGCTCTGGGTTTTAAAATCTTTCCCGGCCATGATCCGGTTTATCCAACTGACAAAAAATGGCTGCCTATTTTTGGGCTGTGCTTAAAATACGGCTTGCCGCTGATAATTCATACTGGCATCAACAGCAATAATAAGTCAGTGGCTAAATACAACGACCCGAAGCATATTATAAAAGTGGCCAAAAATTTTAAAAATCTCAACATAATAATCGCCCACTATTTCTGGCCCAGACTTGATTATTGTTTTAAAATGACTGAAGGCTTTAAAAATATTTACTTTGATACTTCGGCCCTGGCCGATCCGGAAGTCGTTAGTAAAAGCGACGGCATAAAAAAAATTAGAGAAATTCTAACCAAAACAATCAAACGCCGAGTTAACAGCGTTTTATTCGGTACTGACTGGCCGATGTGTCAAATAAAACCTCACATAAAATTGATTAATTCTTTGCCGTTAAACCAGATGGAAAAAGACAATATTTTTTATAGAAATTTCTTATCCATATTTAAATTAAAAAGGTAAAAAATTGCTCCCTCCTGCCTGTGAGAACAGGAGGGAGTCTGAGAAATGGTGTGTGGCAGTCCGCTATTCAGGCTTAGTTTCAAATCTGACTTTGCCCTTAAATAGCCGGCAGTTTCTTCCGGCTTGGCGAAGCAACTCAATTGCCATTTCCTCTTCTTTCTTTTTGTCCGGAAAGATGTCGGAATAAAGTCTCAAGTAGACGACTTCCTTAATGCCGCTATTGATGATATGCTTCGCGCATTCAAAACAGGGACTTAAGGTAACAAACAAAGCACCACCGTCAATGATAATCCCGGCTTTGGCCGCATTGGCAATTGAGTTGATTTCAGCATGAGCGCCAACGCAAAGCCGACCAGGAATCTTGCTACCTTTCTGGTCCCTTCTTGAACAACCAACTTCATCACAATGGGCAATCGACCGAGGCGGACCATTGTAGCCAGTGGTCAGGACCATCTCATGTCCTTTTTCTGCGTTCGCAATCACAGCGCCCACACACACATACTCACAGTGGCTTCTTAACGAACTGTCTACAGCCAACTGCATGAAAGTTTCTTCCCAACTAGGATGTTCAGTCTTCTCTCTCTTCTTCATGATTCTTTCTCCTTTCCTTTTTCAAAGATCAATTTTTACAAAAAAACAACACAACGTTAACGAAACGCTATGTTGTCTTTTTACAACTTTGGGTCCTAAAGACCTCTCTTCCAGGCTCCTTTACCCGCTGAAGTTCCGACAACTTGTCCGCCGACTTTCGTCGGCTGAAGCCGACTCCGGTCGGCGTAAGCTGAAACTCTATAAGAGTGCAGGCGGAAGTCGGAACGTAGGCGGGTTGGCTCAACATAGCGTTTCGTTGAAAACGTAGGAGCCTGGAAAGAAATCTCTAAATGTTTATTTAATTTTGATTATTTAATAATTAAATTAGTGGCTGAAAAGTTAGCTCCCTCCTGCCTGCGAAAAACAGGAGGGAGCTTTGGTGGCAATTGCTTGGAGTGAAAAACTATTCATCCTTTTCGTCATCAGAAAGATGAGGAAAAAGATATCTGGAAGACCGAAGGCTTGAAAGATCAGGGAAACCCAGAAGCGGATCGCTCTTGGGTTTACTATTCAACCAGCTGGGAAAGGTCGGGAGCGAAAATGTGGTCAGCGAAGGTAGTGCTGACCTTCTTTGCTGATCCAGTGCTCTGACTTCCTTGGGATCAAGAATGACTTCCCAAGTTCTGGTCATTGGCAAATCAACCAGCAGACCGCCCGACCCAATGGTCGAAGAAATCTTGATCCGTCTTTCACCGGGTTTTCTTGCCTCCTTCCATTCCCGAGCAATCCTGCCGGCATCTTCAGCAGCGACTTCATCAAGATCCTGAGCTTGGCCAATCTTACCTAGGGCTACCAAAAACGGAAAGGTAAGTATGGCTGCAGGACCCATCAGAAGCGAGAGACCAGCCACCCCAATTGCCGAAACAACATAAGGGGCTGGACCAGAAGTGGACTTTTTTATCTTCATAATGATTCACTCCCTTTCCTTTAGCTGATTCTAATCCTGGTGACTAAACCAACACGCTCACCAGAACCAAACCAGCCTCGCTCGATACTTTGGCCGAAGCTCTCGATCTCCATATTTCTTTCACTACCGTGGCGATTATGCAACCAGGTACAAGCCATTGCCGCATGGTCATGCGAAATACTCTGCAAACCGTCAACCCTAGTAGCCACTTTTCTCTGACTTATCTCAGCCAACAGAACCGAGGCAGCAGTACTCGGCATCTGCCGAGCCAAAGCTGTCACCGGATCTTCGACCAACGATGGAGAAAAAGGACTCCAAGGTATCAACTGTCCGCTTTCATCAAGGTACTTCATATCTTTACTCCTTTCTTTGGTAGCCCCTTACTTTATGTACTTTACAAAGTGCATTCTTATTTAATATATCTTTACAATTCTAGTTTTGATTACCTTCCCATTGGCTAATTTTACCTCTACTATTTCACCAACTTTTCTGCCCAACAAGGATTCACCAATTGGCGAAAGATATGAAATCTTGCCGTGATTGACATCAACATCGGCCGAACCGACAATTTGCAAATTCTTAATCTGACCATTTATTTCAATGATTATCTTCGAGCCAATTGTTATTTCTTTTGGCATAAGATTTTATCTCCCTCTCCCCCTGGCCGTTAGGCCTCGAGTTTGCCGAGAGGTGGAAGAAGGACCTCGTATTATAAAGCGGGTGAGGGGTGTTCTTCTTCGTATTATTCCCTCTCCCCCTAGTGACAGGATTGGGTTCAAAGGTGACTAGGGGTGAGGGGGATTAAATTATCCTCTTGACAAGCTAATTCAGACGACTATAATACAAAAGCGACTAAATTTCCAATCTGTCGTAGAACCAAGTGGCCCTTAGACGGTCACTTGTTTCTTTATCCTGCACCTTTCCCCTTGGCCTGCCGGCAGGCAGGGGGAAAGGTGCAGGATTTATCAAAATTTATCAAGAGCGCAAAAACCTAAAATAGCGAAAAACCGCCCATAGAGGCGGTTTTTCAAATTTGGGGGTGAAAACGTTTGAGGGCTTTAAACCTGCCCCTTCCTGGAAAGGGCAAAGTTTCCAAACATAACTTGTCATTACAATTTGCTTCATTTTGTTAAAAATTCCTAAAAATTCAAAACCCCCCAACGAGTTAATATCAGCTTAGGGTTTAAAAAAATAAAAGTCAATTGGATAAGCTGTGACTAAGCTGGGGAGAAGCTTATTTTTTATTTAAAATTTGACAAAATTATTAGTAAAGGGTAAAAATGAATTGCTCTTGGCTGATTAATTAAAGCCAAGTTGTTTTTCGCTCTTTCTAGCCTTTGGCATAGAAATTAAAAATGGAAATTAAAATGAGGAGGTTCAACATGACAACTGGAGACACTAGATTAGAAATCGAAACCAAAATCCCACTGCTTGATCTAGACCCTGGCAGTCTGGCTGACAGAATCACCGAACTCGGTGGCATTGCCAAGAAACCCTGGCACTTGAGAGATGGTACTCTCTTTGACACTCCCGACCAGCAATTATTTCGAGCCGGGAAACTCCTCCGGCTCGGTGTGGCTAACGGCATTGTGAGTGTAACTGCCAAGAAACGAGTGGCGATCGAGGACGGCATTCTGATCCGCGAGGAACAGTATTTCACTGTTGAGAGTAGCGCTTCAACAGTAGCTGAAGTCCTAAAGATGTTAGGCTACTCTCCCTTTTTCCGCTACCAAAAACTGGCCGTGACTTTCGTCCTGCCCGACCAAACTAAGGTAGCAATCGATCAAACAGCTCTCGGCAATTTCGTCGAGATCGAGGTGCTCTCAACTTCACTGGTGATGCCAGCGATTAAGGTGCGCATCATTGAAGTCACCCAATTCTTAGGGTTAAACCCGGCTGATTTTATCAGCCAATCGTACCTCGAACTCCAAATCGCCAAATGCGCAAAAAGAGGCGTCCCGTTGGAGGACTGCCTCCTACCAAAAAGCTGAAGAATCGGCTACCAAAAGCCCTAGTCGAATAGAAAACGACCAGGGCTTTTCAAATTGAAAAAAAGTAGATGAGCGCTTCATTAAAAATAAGGTAAGATAAGGTCCATCTCTACTACTATAACCCCTCCTCACCTCCCCTTACATCAAGGGGAGGAATTCTTGGTTTATCTTCCCTCATCCTAACCTTCTCCCTGATGGAGAAGGAATGAAATTTCTAATCTCCCTCTCCCCTGGTGGGAGAGGGAACCCCCGTTATTACACGGCGGGGTGAGGGGTATCTTTCTTTAGTTTTTCCCCTCTCCCTTGAGGGAGAGGGTCTTAGTATTACAAGGTGGGTGAGGGGGAAGCTTTACTTTACTCCCCCTCTTCCTGTCCTTCTCCCACCTCTCGGCCCTGAGCTCGAGGCCGAAGGGCAAGGGGAGAAGGAACTATTTATTAAATTTATTTTATCTATACATTTTTTCAATTTCTTTTTGAAAACGTCTTTCAATTACTGAGCGCCGCAATTTTAAAGTCGGGGTCACTTCATCTTTTTGCGGTGAAAATTCCTTAGGGAGTAAAATAAACTTTCTAATTTTTTCCCAATCGGCAAATTGCTTATTAATCTCCTCGATTCGCTGCTGAAATAATTCAATCAATTTAGGCTCCTTAACTAATTGGTCCGGCTCACGAGAAGAAATGCCAAGACTTTCCAAATTACGATTAACTTCCTGCCAATCGGGAATTAAAAATGCTACCACATATGACCGATTGTTGCCATAAACCATTGACTCGATGATAAATTTATCATTATTCAAAATGATTTCCATTTGCTCGGGCCAGACAATCTTGCCATTCGATAATGATATCATTTCTTTTTTCCGGCCGACAATCACTAAAAAGCCGTCTTCAGTCAGGTGCCCTAAGTCGCCAGTGTGAAACCAGCCTTCGCTATCAATTACTTCTTGAGTTAATTCTTCACTTTTATAATAACCCTTCATGACGTTTGGCCCTTTAACTAAAATTTCTTTGTCAGAGGCAATTTTAATTTCAACTCCCGGCAACTGCTGACCAACGGTACCAAACTTGATATTGTCCGGCCGGTTGACTGCTACGACTGGCGCGGTTTCAGTTAAGCCGTAGCCTTCAATAATTTTAATACCGATGCGGTCAAAAAACCGGGCTAACTTATGGTTTAAGGTGGCCCCGCCAGAAATGGTCAGCCGAAATCTGCCGCCGAGTTTAGCACGGATTTTATGAAAAACTAACCGATTAGCAATTTGCTGTTTAAAAGTGCCGCTTTCCTGTTTTAAAGCCCAGATAAAAAGATAATGCTTTAATTTAGAACCATCTTTAACTTTATCCCAAATGCCAGTATGAATTTTTTCGAAAATCCGCGGGATGGAAACTAAAATCGTCGGCTTAACTTCTTTCAAATTCTGGAGTAAAGTTTTCGGGCTTTCAGCGTAAGCAATGCAACAGCCCCGGCAGACTAACGGGGCGTAATAGCCAGCCGTTCGCTCCAAAACATGAGATAATGGTAAGAAGGAAAGTAAGACATCGTGTTCGTCAACCGGCACTACCGTAACTGCCGCTTCGGCATCAAACAAAAAATTGTGATGGGTTAGCATCACCCCTTTAGGTACGGCGGTTGTGCCGGAAGTATAAACAATACTGGCCACATCATCCGGTGAAACTTCAGCTGAAATTTCTTTTTTCGATCCTTTGCCCAGCTCCATCACTTCTTCCAAACTCATTAATTTTTTATCGCCGGTATTATTTTCTTCTGGATGATCAAGATTGATATAAATAATGATCTGCAAGTCCGGCAGATCATTGATGATTAATTTTATTTTGTTGAATTGCTCCTGATTGGAAACTAAAAGTAGACGAGTTGAAGAATTATTTAAGATGTGTTTGATGATATTAGGCGAAAGAGTAGTATGGATTGGTACACTGATAGCACCTAATGACAAGGCAGCTAAATCGGTTCGAACCCATTCAGTCCGGTTCTCCGAAAGAATTGCCACCTTATCGCCTTTTTGAATCCCTAGCTCCTGCAAACCTTTAGCCATCGTTTCAACTCGATTCTGAAGCTCGGTAAAAGAAATACTAATATAGGCGCCGTGATATTTGAATTTCAGCGCCGGACGTTTAGCGAACTTTTCCGCTGTTTCTTTAAATTTCGCCGGAATAGTTTGAATCATAACTAAATTTAGTTTACACCAATTTTATCTAAGAAAAAAGTCCCGAGAGGTCGCCTGGAGTAATATCGAAAGGCGACGAGTCGGGACTTGCGTGAGCAAAAAAGGCATTAACAAATGAGGTACTGCCACCTCTTAGACGGCTAGTTTTTTGTCGCTTAGGATTCTGCCGTTTCCGCCGTTGCTGGTTTAGCAGTAACGGAAACAGGTGGGGTTGAAGTTGAATCTTCGGCCGGCTTTGGTTTTGGCGGCTCTTGATGAGTTTTACCGGTTGTCCGGCTAAAAACCGGTGGGTGAGCGATTGGCCCAAGAATAACCGGGTCCCACCACTCAATGGCCGCCGTAACCTTCTTCAAAATCTCATCGAACTTGCCGGCTAAATTTTCCGGACCGAAAGCATTGGTGTAGGCAAAAAGCAACTGTATGTGATCACGGTTTTTGACTGACCGCGTTAGATAAAGACTTGAAACACGATGAGTTGCCCCACCCTGAACAAAATTAATTTCTATCTTTTCACAAACGACGCTGCCACCATCCGATCTTAAATAAAGCAAAAAGATCAACCGACACCACCAGGAATGATTCTGAGGGCAATTGGCAGTAAACATCCAGCGCAAACTATCAGGCTGGTTAATCGGATTGCACTCATGACCACTTGGCGGTGTAAAAGTAAGCCGGAGCTTTTCTGAAAGCATTTTCATAAATCTTCCAATTGCTCCGTCCCACTCTTTTTGCTTTTCTGGCGGCAGACTGGCCAACACTTTCTTTTCCGGCACTAAAATCGGCAAAGACCTCTTTTGTTTCCGGCGCCAAATCTCAACCCGCCAGATTACCACACCCAGAACTACAAAAACTGCAATTAGAGTGACCCAGATCAACATTTTATTACCCTCCCCTTGAGTTATTCTAAGGTGCTTATCTTCTGATTATTACCTTAACCCTTTAACCTTCTATTTGTCAACAAAAATCCGCTCCTTGGGCCTGCCTACCGTCATGTAAGGCGGCAGGCAAGACTAAGAAGCGGAAAAAATATCGAATTCTTTTTCTCTCCCTTTCTAAGGACAGGTCAGTTGCTAAACCCTGCCAGCCGTCGTTCAAGGCGGCAGGCAAGGTCTGGCAACCGAATTCTGTAACTCCCCCTGCCCGCCACGCCTCGCGTGTCGAGGCGGGCCTCCTCTTATTCTAAGAGGGGGAACGTTACTCAAATGTTTTTAGTTTTAAAAGTGTTCAGAGACTACCCCTCCCCCTTAAAATAAGGGGGAGATGGAGGGGGTTAAAGAGGAGGTCAGAAGGAGTTAATTTTCAGAAATAAAATGATAGACGGTGTTAAAAATCAAATTGCGCTTTTCGGCGATAGTCAGGGCATGGGTGCTACCATTCATCCAAAGGATTCTTTTATTTTTTGAGGCCAGTTTTTCATGAATATACTGGGCGGAATCTGGATTCACTATTTTTTCCTGACTGGATTGTATAATCAGGGTTGGGGCAGTGATTTTTGGCAGACTACTGGGGGTGACTTTACGGAAAAAATAAAAGAGCCGCCGCAGGCTTTTAACCGGCATCACCGGATAGACAACCTGGTCAATGTCTTCAAAAGTAAAATGATAATCCCGGCGTCTTTTCTTTTGATTTTTTTTAAAAAAACCATAAGTGTACATGGCAGCCAAAAAGGCCTTTTGCCACTGCACTTTAATGGGGGTACCCATTGAGATTACGCCAGCCAGTGGATTGTTGAATTTTGTGGCCAGATGAAAAGCAAGGTTGCCGCCAAATGAACTGCCAATCACAAAAACTTTTCTTACTTTTTCTTTGATAAAAAAGTAGGCTTTCTCAGCTGATTCCTGCCATTCAGCAATTGTTGTTTTGGCTAGATCATCAGGTGTAGTACCATGGCCGGCAATCAGGGGCGCATAAACAGTGATCCCTTTATCAGCTAAATAACTAGCTATTTCTTTCATCTCATAAGGCGTGCTGGTGTAACTATGTAATAATAAAGCCCCAACTTCTGATTTCTTATCAATAAAAATCGGGGCACTGCCAATCATATAGTGTTTATCCTCAAATTGTCCCGACTTTGTCGGGATCCCGACTAAAGTCGGTGATTTTTTATTTTTGTTTAATAAATGATTTTCCACTTTTTTATCAATATTTTATTTTTATTTTGCCTTTAAAAAATAGCTCCGATAAGCCAAAATGTCAAGAGGATAAAGGGTGGACAAATTGTTTACAAATCATTACTTTTGGGTTATGATGGGTTATACGTGATTTAAAATACGTTTTGCCCCCATAGCTCAACTGGATAGAGCGGCTCCGTCCTAAGGAGTAGGTTGCACGTTCAACTCGTGCTGGGGGCACTAGCGATAGTAGGTTGGGGGTTTCCCGCCACCTTAATCTATATTTTAAATGAGGGCGGGATCCTCGATCCCGACAGAGTCGTGGATCGGGACAATTCCCTCTAGGGGCACTGAAAAATAACAATTAACAGTTAACCAGTAGTTGTTATTAGTTAATTGTTAACTGTTAATTGTTAATAACGGGCCCGTAGCTCATCTGGTAGAGCGCTACACTCGCATTGTAGAGGTAAGGAGTTCGAGTCTCCTCGGGTCCACAGCAATCAAACAGACATCAGTTTTAGAATTTTTTTGATGGGCGGCTTCAATAGCCGCCCATTGATTTTCCGCAACGCCGACCGCTTCGCGGTCGTGGAGTGTCAGGTTCAATCCGAAGATTTTTTGAGCGAATGATTTTTTGAGGGGTAAAGGGGTCGTTTCGTCTATTCCGTTAAGCATTTGAGCGTCTTTTATCCATTCGCGCAGAGGTTCAATCCAAACATTAGCCCCTTGTTCCAACTTGCCGACTTTCTCCTCCAACGACTTCTTGCGTAAGAGAAGCCCCGCCTTCTCGGAGCGGTAAATTTCCCGCTCAATATCTTGGTCAAGATATGCGTCAAGAAGGCGTTGGAGTTTTTGAGAGATGCCTTGTATTTCGTCCCGCGCCTCTTGGACAAGGGCGGTCGTGGATTGGGCGGCTTCCTTTTCGTCCCTTTCGGACATTTTTAATAACTCCGCCGCCCAGTTGTCCGGCAAAGCATACTTTTTGAGAAGGTTTGATAACTGCCGATTGAGTTCCTCCTCGCGCACAGGCGGCTCGGAACATTTCGTTGTCTTGGATTTGTGGGTACATCGGTAATAGATATACTCGTGGACATTGCCATTTTTCTGTCGTTTTATCCTGTGCTCGGCGGTTATCATCATAC